>SDBV01008532.1_pt1 | contig 13794 bp, 14 predicted proteins | sample 2277081 | NCBI WGS metagenome assembly SDBV01 (sample SAMN10402039, study PRJNA504765) | marine sediment metagenome | isolation source: marine sediment core GS10_PC15, 223 cmbsf | place: Arctic Ocean: Southern Knipovich Ridge | collected 2010 | reverse complement strand
ATCCTACTCTTCCTCCGAAGTCATCAATTCTTAAGATGATATCTGTGGTATCATTCTTGTTTATTTTTCCAATGTCTTTTTCCATGATTTGTTTAAGATAAACTTATTTTTAAATATTTATATCTTGTAAAAAAATAAAGGAAGCAAACCGAAGCTCACTTCCAATGTCTAACCGAAGTCAGACTTTTTTAAGAGCACATGGTAGTTTATAAATTTTTTGTTTTAGAGAATATATGACTAATGGATTTTAGGCTTCCAAAATTTAGTTTTTTCTTCTTTCATTTTTCATACAAAAAATTCAATTAATATCTAGATATCAAGGAATCTTACTTGAAAAAGTAACTGATTCTTTTTTAACTTTAACTAAACAACTAAGTGAATATACACCCTTTAACAAAAATTTTCTTATTTCAAGAATATCTGTTACTAAACCATGCATCATACCTGTACATCCAAGACCTTGCCAAGTCCAATCTCCTTCATATGTAGTAAAACGCCGATCTTTCAATTGGGGGTACTTTAATTTGAAATAATGATCCAACTTTTCCATGTACTCCTTTATCTCCGACCAGTAAGGAGGGGTAACAAATTGTAAAGTAGCATAATATACATTTTCCTCTTCAATTGTTCCAAAATTAGAAGTAGATAGGTAATCTTGAAGTTCTAAAAGATTCTCAGGAGTAGCTTTGACAACTAACTCAACATTCTTTCTTGAGTTTGATTTTTTATACAATATATCAAATCCTTCAGAATCGTATATTGGTCGAGAAAGTGTTTCTGAAGTTCCATCTCCTGCTGATGCTTTAGCAATAAAATGCTTTTGAAGATTAACTTCTAAATCAGAGGATGCTTTTCTAGATTGTGCTCTAAGATTATAATATTTTATTAAAATTGCATCTGATTTCGCATTTATTTTTTGTATGGCTATATCTGAAGGATCTCTTTTAATCTTCATATCCCTTAACTGTTCTTCTAGTGTTTTTTCTTTGTTAAGTGCCCTAGGATCATCTTTACTAATTCTCATATCCCTTAACTTTTCTTCAATTGTTTTTTCTTCTTTCATTTTTTATTTAATCTCCATTCTATCAATGTCTATTTTTTAGTCGGTACTACACTTCCGAATATCCTGGTAGACCAGTATAAGGACAGGCATTATCAGTAACCCCACATTCGCCATATTTTTTTCCACTACTTTTTTTGTCTATTCTACTATATTCACAAGCAACTCTCTCATTAACAACCTCGATTCTTCCATCTCCTGTTTTTCTTTTAAGAATCGGACAAATTTCTTCCCTACTTGGTGCAATGTTTGATTTTTGCTCTAATTGTTGTAATTTAGTTTCTAATTCTTGAATTTTCTTTTTAAGTGATCTAGGATCATCCTTGCTAATTCTTAAATTCCTTAACTGTTCTTCTAATGATTTTTCTTTTTTCATTTTTTAGGATTATACGCCCTTAAATTATAAATATTATTATGCTCATCTATATCAACAACATAAGATTTTACAATTCTGTGAGAAGAAGAGTTATACCAGAAAAATTTAAAACCAAAAGTATCATTATCAACCCAAAATGGAGGGTAATCCTCTACCCAAGTGGCGTTACCCCCAAACGATTTATCAGATTCTATTAATTTATTTCCATCAATATCAGCAACATAAATTCTGCGATTTCCACGTCCTGAACTTCTGAGAAATGCTATATGCCTATTATCAGGAGATAATGATACATGAGATACTTTCTTCGGTACTTCTAGAATTAACCTTTTTTTAGTATTGTCTTTATTAGACCAATAAATATTTTTTCCATCAGCAATGAGCGTTTCTTCATTCAAATCATCAATTATAGGTTTTATTTTACTTTGATAATAATCAAAAAGTGATTCATATTCATCTGGTAGATATTCATTTAGTAAGTTCCTATTTCCTTCTGAAGATTTCAAAAGATTTTGTGCTAATTCATCTGCCTGTCTCCATTTTTGTTTATCAACCAATTGTTCAAGCCTTTTAAAATCTGTAAACGGATCTATTTTCTCATCATCAAATCTTCTTATATCATTATATATTTCAAGAAGTTCATTATTACTTGAATTACTTAATTTTCTTTGTAATTTTTCACTTAATTGATCAGCTTCTTTATAATATTCATCTTCTGCTAATGTAACAATTTGTGTCTGTAAGGTTTTGTATTTTTCTATCCTTCTAGGTAATAATTCTGTTGAATAAAACAACCATGAACCTAAACCTATCACAGCCAACATAGCTCCAGTTAACATGAATTTTACTGCTGAAGGATCCAAAAATATATTCTTTAACTGCTCTTTTAGTGTTTTTTCTTTGTTAAGTGCCCTAGGATCATCTTTCCTAATTCTCATATCCCTTAGCATTTCTTCGATTGTTTTTTTTTCTTTCATTTTTTACACAAAAAAATTTAATTTTTTACATAAATCCTGAATGGCATCTGGTGCTTCTCTAAATGAATGAACATAATCATGAAGATATGAACATAATTCATCTTCTGGTGTATCTTCATGCACACCTTCAGAAAATTTATCAACAAAACCCAATAAATTACTACTATCTTTTGAGAGTCTATAATATATTCTTACAAGTATTTTATTAATTTCCTCTTTTGCTGTTTTAGAATCAGACATTCCTTTTTCTTTGACAAAAGCTTCCATACTCTCATATTCATCTATTAAAAATCTGGAATTATTAAGCATCTTTTTACTTTCTCTTTCAATCTCCCGAAGTTTTCTTTTTCTGTCTGTATTATTATATTCATTGGAAAAATTAATATTTACAAGACTTTCCAAACTAAAATCAAGCTGCTCATCCAATTTATGGATATAATCTTTAAACAAAGCATAGGTTGTTGGTTTTTCAGTAGGTTTCCCAGTAATTGTGATAACCGATGGTTTCTTTGGTTCAAATTCTTGATAGCTCCATTCTTTTGGTATTATACCATTTTCCATCAATTCATTATTTATAAATTTCTGAATCTCATTGCCTTTCTCAAAAATTTCTCTTTCAGAAGGATTCATCTTTAATAATAATTCCTCAAGATCATGAGAAATAGCTACTCCATTATCATGATGTACTTGTATGCCTGTAAAAAAATCTTCATCTTTAAATTGTGTAGAAGCTCTAACAACATAATCGTCTCTAAAATCTTCATATATTATACTCTTAACCGTATGAAGTATTGCTTTTGGAGCATCTTTATCAGAAGAGCCTTGCGCTTTAAAGAGATCAAGTCCGAAATCAGCAACTTGTTGTTTAAGTTTTTCAAAATCAAATGGACTTTCTATTGTGTCAGAAATTAATTCATCGTTGAGCAAAATCATATCATATACTGGTGTTATGAATTCATTATGCGAACCTAAAAGAGGCACATTAAGTTGAAGATCTCTTAAGGCTTTAGGAATATTATCTCTAAGAAATTCTTCATACCTAATCTGATCATTATGGCTTAAACCCAAAGTCTTATGAGGATTTGTTCCACTTTGTTTAGCAAATACATATGCTGTTGTATCAATTTCATTTGCTACAATAATTGTATTACCTTGATAATTTCTGAAAACATTTGCTAATTCTCTAATGCCTATTACACTATCAACAAGGTTATTTGCCCTATCTTTTCTTAGTCCAGTTTCTTTTGTGACCTTATTAACTAGGTTTTCCATAACTTTTCTCTCTTCAATAACTTCTTTCATAGTTGTTTGTGGATCTGCTGAATTATTATACACAGATGTCTGGCATATACTTTCAATTAAGGATAAATCAGTTGCATTGTGTGGATCTAACGCTCTTATTATCCTTTTTTTCTCATCTTTTAAAATAAAACTAAAATCATACCGGGGTGTAACAATAGTAATATCTCCTACAGAAGGATTATTATTACTTTTTCTTACAATTTTTTCTAAATCTTGTAATGTTCTGTAATCATGCAAATGAAAATTCTTGCGTTGCCCTGTCATTATTTTTAATAATGTTTTATACATCTCTCTTTTATTGGGTGGAACATCAACTACCTTGTTATCTTCAATTTTTCGTGCAATTCTATGCCAAATATTTAATTCAATAAAAGAAGGATCATCATCCATGTAGTTTAGAAGTTGCTCTGCAAAACTATATCCTACTCTTCCAAGAGAAATCAGATTTATTCTATATTGTGATGGCTTATCTTTTTGAGAAAAGGCGTTCCTCATAATTTTAAAATTAGTATGGTATTGCAATCTTTTACTTTCTTTTAATAGGGTATCATCATTATAGCCATTAATCATTTTCAAACCTATAAGTATTCTCTATTTTTTTATATATAAATCTTTCTCTATTAAAGAGTAATAACAGATAATTAGCATTTAGTAATAGTTAATATTTAAATAGTTAAGAAAAGTATATGCATTATGGATCAAGATATTTTAGATAATATTGGTTTAAGCAAAAATGAAGCAAGAGTTTATATCGCGCTCCTTGAAGTAGGTATTTCTACTGTTACAAATATAGCAAAAAAATCAAGAGTACATCGTACAAATGTATATGATGTTATTGAAAGATTGATTCAAAAAGGTCTAGTTTCATATATCGTAAAAGATGACAAAAAATATTTTGAGGCTACTGACCCAAATAATCTTTTAAGTGTTTTAAAGCAAAAAGAGGATAAACTTAAGAATATTTTACCACAATTATTAGTGAAAAAATTATCAGAAAAAACAGAAGTTACAGTGTCTGAAGGAGTTATTGCTGCTAGGAATACACTATTAAGTTTGCTTGAAATAGGGGAACCAATATATATGTATGGAACCATTAAAGGAGTAAAGAAGCTCCTTGGAGAACATATTTTAGATAGATTTCAAAAAGAAAGAATAGAAAAAAAAATTCCTCAAAAAATTATATATAACCATGATGCTACTGAAAGGATTAATGAATTAAAAAAATTACCTTTGATTGAAATTAAAGCATTGCCAAAAGAATTTGATTCTCCAATGTCAACAAATATTTGCGGAGATATTGTATATTTTCGATTGTATGACAGAGACCCAACTTTAATAATTCGGATTAAAAGTAGAGACATTGCAGATATATATAAAAAATATTTCCAGATTATGTGGAAGATTGCAAAGAAAGTTTAGATAGGAATATACTTTGATAAAAGATTCAAAGTATTTTCAACAATGTTTCTTCTATATGTACTTGGTCCAATTGATTTTGCGATTATTCCTTTTTTAATATCCTTTTCCAATCCCCCAAATAAATGGGTAATGTATGCTTTGTCTTGAGGATTTTTTGGTTTGGATATAGTATACAAATAATCTGAGAATTGATTTAATCGTTCAAATATATTCTCTGTGCCAGTTCTTCCCTCTAAAATATCTTTTAGTCTTAATAATCTATATGATTCTGGTTCAGGACAATTTTCTAAACATTCTTCTAAATGATCAGTTGAATGAGATATGCTTGTGGGTTGAGCCTGAATAATTTTATACTGAGGATTATTAGATCTCTTTTCTTTTTGTGTCTGCATTAAGTCATTTTGTAGTTTTTCTTGTTCAATATCTAATTCTCTTTGTTTAGTTTGTTCCCTTAACCCATTTAACTTGATATTTTCTCTTTCAATTGCAAATTTTTGTTCTTTCTCTTTTTTTCTTTGCTGTTTTTGTTTCTCTCTTTCAAGTTCTGAGAGATATTCCTGTTTTTTTGTGTCATATGAATTAATGAGAGATTTATATTTTTCAATATCTTCTTTTAAAAAGTCTTCATCCTCATAATTAGTAAATCTTGATTCTAAATCAGTATATGAAAACTCATTATTCCTAATAGAATCTTTAATCATATCACTTGTTTCAATAATCTTTTTTCTTATATTGTGGGTATCAATTATTCTTGTTTCAATATTTTCAATGGTCTTTAAGCCACGAATATAAAAAGGGTTCCTCTTTAATCCCGTATCTCTTGTTGCCTTTTTTTTAACCCCTTTTACATAAGTTCTTTTTTGTTTCTTAACTTTTTTACTGAAGTCCTGTAAGTTATCTTGAGTAATTTCATTTTTACAGTAAGGTGCAGAAAATTCTTCAAATAATTCAAGAAATGAATCTATTTCAGTAACAAATTCTATATATTGCAATATTCTTTTATTGAAATTAAGGGCAGGAAAATATTTTTGTAATGAGCTATAATCTATTAATCTATTTTTGAATACTTCTTCAAATGGACCTATACTTTTTTCAGACAATTTTGATAAATACTGTTGATGTTCTTTTTCATAATTTTCTATTATTTCTTGTATTTTTTTATCTAAAACTGAAGCAACTTCATTTACCTTAGAACTGCCTAATGATTTAAATTCTTTAAGATATTCAGGAAATTGATATTTTTCTATTTCTCTTTTTATTTGAATTAGTTCTTTGAGATTATCCATGGATTTAATTCTATCAATAATACAAGAATATTTATTCTTAACAAAATCATCTAGTGATTGTAAAATTTCTTGGAGGTTCATTTTAATCATTAATAGTTATGGAATAGTTTGTTATTGGGTTTTTTAGTTCGATTGAGTTATTTTGTATTTGTAAATCTCTCCATTTATCATATACATCGCTGAAGTTTATTTTTATTATTTCATTTCCATTTTCCCAGCATTTTTGCCAATCAACTTCTTTTCTTGCGTTTTCGATTAAATCAGAATAGTCTTTGGTTTTATTCAGATTAGATATACTGTTACAGAATTCATCGTGATATAGTTCATGGATAAGAAAATGATCTTCTAGACTCAGGAAAATTTGTTTTCCTTCCTGAATCCTTTGTCTATGGTGAAACTTTGCTGAGGCATTAAGTAGCTTGTAATAATGATCTATATAACCAACTGTCTTTGGTGTTGAAGGAATATATGTATTCATAAAAGGGGCAAAAGAATCAACATAACTAATGTCGTTCATATTTATACAATTATCTATATGAAATTTAAGCTCCTCAATCTCTTCTTCAGACATACTTGATTTATCATTAAGAAAACAACGTGATTTTGCTTTATAATCTAATATTTCACTTATGTGTTCTTCAGAAAAATCAGTAAATAATCTTAGAAATCTTCTAGATGTTTCATCATCTTTCTTAAAGTAATTTTCAACAGCAAGTGTATAAATAACAGTCACACCCGCCTTAATATTATATTGTTTTGTTTTACCCTGACTTAAGGTTACTATCCGATTAGCGTCTTTACCTTCTGTTAAATTTTTAATTACTTCTACTATTGGCGCATCTTTTTTATTCATTGCTTTTTGTATTTCAGGAATATAAACGAATTTCTTTTCATTAATATTTTCAGAATCATTTAATATTGCAAGATTTGAGGAAAGACCCACCCTATAAACATATTCATTTGGTATAAGATTCAATAGAGCATCTGTTAAGAAGGTTTTACCACTACCACTATCGCCCTCTACACCAAAGGAGATATTATTAATAGCACATAGTGTTTGTAAAATTAGATTCTTTTCTTCTCCCACTACTCCTTCTTGATTATAATAGTTGAGAATATCAGTAAGGCTCATATTACTTTTTGTTCTATGCTTAATTGTATCAGAAGATTTTGTGGGGGGTGATGTATTTTTTTTTGGTTGAGTAATATACTCGCAATCTTCTACCACACAATCTATTGATGTTTTTGGACCATTATTTTGTTTCTTATTTTGACTAGAATTAATTTTTTTCTTGCCAAAATATAATTCGAATAATCTTTTTCCTTCATCTGATTTCATACGAGACATATAACTTTTTCTTGGTAATTTCATTTTGAGTTATATTCTCCTATTTTATTGGCGATCATTTCAAAATCAATCTGCTTTTTCATTTTATTAATGGCATCTCTTTGTTTATATCCATACATGATAACAATATCTTCAGGAATTATGCCTGGTCCAATATCAAAACTAAGGTCATTAGCTAATGTTTCAATATCTCGTCCGTTTAATTTTTTTTCATACAAAAGTTGACTTATATCTTGTATACTATGTTCATGAAGATTAATATATTCCAAATTGCTTCCCATTTTAAGTTCAAAAATTTTGGCATAATCACTGATGCTTTGAGGTCCCATAGTTTTTATAGTATGTAACTCTCCTCCAAGTCTGCTTTTTATAGCATCGTCTAATAAATCAGGCCTGTTAGAAGAAAATACTACCAAGTAGTTTCCTTTGTAATCCTTGTTGACTCCATCCATATGGCGTTGTACTTCATGTAAAAGTTCTCTTCCATATGGTGTACTGTGCTCTTCATCTCTGCTTTCCAAGATTTGGTCTGCATCATCTAAAACAAGTAAGCCTATGCCCTTGGAATCTTTTACTTTCTTAAACATCCCATTTAGTGCTTTAACTCCTTCGCCAACATATTTGCTTTTGATTTGATTGTTATTGACCTCTATATAGTTAAAAGGTATTTTTTTCTTAGAAGCAAGATAGAACATATGATTCCTCATAGCACTAATTATCATTGATTTGCCTGTTCCTGGTGGTCCAACCAAGATTAATGCTCCAGTCTTGTTTGTGTTCTCTAGACTATAATTAGTTTGATCTTTTGGATCATAGCTCACAACATGAGTTGCCATTATTTTACAGAATTCAAGGGCTTTCTCATTTCCAACAATTTCATCATATGTAATGTGTGGTATGTCTGTTAGCTCCTCTGTACACAGGGGAGAATTAAAACCTGAAAAGATTTTGCCATTAACCTCAATATCCAAATTTTCAGCTTGGTGAACTAATGATTCAAATAATTCTTCTGTTGCAAAACTCCGGGCATCATCAACTATCTCATTATAATAATCCCTTGTGATACCAACTAAATTTTCAGGCGAACCATCTATTTTCTTAATTGCATTAAGATATATTTCCATGAGTTCTACTTGGACTGATTTGCTGCCTTTGCTAAAATCTATATGGTTCTTTTTTTGGAATGAAACTTCTCTTACAATTATATCTTCAAGAAGCTCATGGGCATTGGTAGCAGAAATATAATAACTATATACTTCTTTGAATGTTTCTTTTATTTTGAATCTATCTTGAAAAATTTCATTCCGATCAAAAGTTGTTCGTAAAGCTTTATATGTCCCAAAAAAAAGACCCATGGAAGATTCAACTTGTTTCCCTAAATCACTAAGAGTAGTAGCATTGGGTAAATCGTGCTTAATGAGATGGTTATAGAGGCTTCTATGGGGGACTTCAAGAAGTTCCTTCCTCATTTCTCCTATACTTTTATGTATAAGAGATTCATCTACTTTAATAATATTTTTTGTAGACATTTATGATCTCCTTTAAAAAACTAAGTTCTTTGTTCAAGAATTTGGTTGGCTAATTCAACATTCTTGCTTGTCCTTGTTTTAGCTATTACTCTAGGGTCTTCCTCATTATTATCTGAATCATATCTAATTGTGGGTATGCCCTTATATACTTCATTCATCCTTTTTACTACTTCTAATAATTGTGATGATTTTAGTCCTTTTTCATAATTATTTTTTAGTACATTCCATAATTCCAAAGCATTACCATTGTGTTCGACATAAATATGTAATTCATCTCCAAGTAATGTTGTATTCAGTACACGATCGTTGAAACCCTCTAAATTCTCCTGTAAATCAATTGTTAGTCTAGCGTATTCACGTTCAGCTCTATCATTCCGTATCACTTCCATGGAATATCTAGTTTCATCATTAAATGCCTTTCTTTGATCAGTCCTTGTATCTGCTAAATCTCCTATTATTTCACTAGGTGGTTCTCCATTTATTTCAGCAGTTTTGAGCTGTTCCTCTAAGTCTTCTATTTTATCAGATAAAATATTTTTAATTTTTGTAGCTACTTTCATCAAAGCACCTCCAGTATGCTTTTTTTCATAGCTAGTATACTGGCCCTTTTGCAATCTTTCATATTCAGATTGCAAGTCATTAGTAATATCTGTTAAGTTTTCAAGATTGTGATCTAAGTCTCTAATTTGATTATGTACTCTCTTTTCAGTGCTTGGGATTATTCCAACTGCTTTGTAAAGTGCTACAATAATTTTTGGATAATCATCCCAATGTTCCATTCCAAATTTTTCAATTTCCTCTTGTATCTTTTCACCTTGTTTAATCTTTTTTTCATATTCTTTTCTTGGATCCACTAAATTTAATCTATCTTCAATTTCATGTATTGAAGTACCTTGATATTTTGTATTATTCATTATATCCCGTGCAACTTCAGTTACATAAGGTTGTTGTGTCATTTTTTATACCTCCATATTTTCCATAAGCTGTGTGATTATCTTGTAGTCTAGATTCAGATCCATAAACAACTTCATAATCCAAATCTTGAACTTTGTTGTCTTGTAATTCCTCTTTCAGATTCAATTCTAATACTGTCTCTTCCCTTCTTTCTCTAGCTTTTGTCATCATATGATTACACTGATAAATTCCATATAGGCAAATTCCAACAATACCTATTTTGACTATTTTTCCTATTAATCCCATTTTATTCTCTGAATTTATTTATCACTCCTTTGTAAAATTTATTGAAATTCTCCCATAGTTCATCCATATTTTTCCTTACATTACCTTTATTCTTTTCAAAAATATCTTTTACAACCTCTTTGCTAATTTCAACACGATGTTCATATGGAATATCACTAAAATGTTGTTCTGTAAATCTTGCTTTGAAATTTGAATCTTGTCTATTGTATGCAGTATCTGTTATTTTTTGTTGTATATCAGGAGCAACCCTTTCAATCAAGCCATCTATTGTAGTAAATTGATTTTCAGGAACAAATCTATCATTAATAGCATACATCATTTGTTGAATTTCATCCCTATACTGATTTATGTTTTCTGTCTTCTCCACCTTATTGTATAATTTTGTGCTTAATTCTCCAACATCTCTTGTAAATACATCCACAACTGCATTTCTTGTACCTGAAAAACCTCTATTAACATGATTTTTTAGATTAAATGCATTGCCAAAATATAATACAGTGGACAATGCTGCAGTCCCCAGAATAACTTTAAGAGCTGTATGCTTTTTTTGCTGTTTAATTTTTTTATGCATACTTATTACTAAATTGAATTTTATTTAAGTTTAGCTTGTAGTAATAAGGACGACAATTAGTTGTATTTAATATTTTAAATCAAGAATTTTCCTTACATATCATATTTCCATATAAGGCACAACTAATTTTTTTCTTACTAATATAGTTTTGATAATAAAATATATTTAATCCTTTATCTCAATTTTTATATTGACATTTTTTGGAATATTCATTCTCATAATATGATGAAGAACTTTTTCATTTGTTGGGAAATCAATGAGTCTTTTATGAATTTTCATTTCAAATCTATCGAATGTTGCAGTCCCGTCTCCACATGGAGATTTTCTCGTTGTAACTTTTAGCTTTTTTGTAGGCAATGGCACAGGACCTGAAACTGGTATGCCTGATTTTTTAGCAATTTCTTTAATATTGTTACAGATATTATTGAGCATACCTATATCAGTACTATTCAATTTTATTCTTACTTTTGACATAAAGGAAATATCAGAAATTGATTTAAAAAACTTGCGTTAATTCTTTACAGAACTTTTAGTGCTATAAGAACACCCATGATAATTATTATTCCTGCACCAATTTTTTCTGGATGAGGGAATCTTTTAAGTTTATCAGATAAGAAATGTGCTATTATTAAAGACACAAATGTGGCTATTAGTATTCCTATGCAAATTGGTAACCAAACTCCTTTAGCCATTATAAGATTGGAATAGGCGATTACATCATCAATTCCTGTGGCAAAAAATAGTATGAATCCCAATCCTACAAATTTTATAGGATGACGTTCTTGAGATTTATGGCGTTTTATCTTTTTTTCCATTTTAGAAAAATGTTTCTTTTTATGGTGAATTGTCCATTTTCCTTTAAAAAACATAATCATTCCAAGAGTAATTAATACTGCTCCACCTATCAAATGTCTGGAGGGCAGGGCTTCCATTAATGAACCTGCAAAAATTGAGATTCCTAAGGCGATAAAAGTTCCAATGATTATTCCAAGAGAAATTTCTTTTTTGTGATCTTTTCGTCCAGTTTCTAAATATGAACCAGCATATGCTACTGTATCATCTATGCCTGTTGCAAAAAAAGCCACGAATCCAATTCCTAAAAGGATAAGTGTTTCTATCATCCCCATTTAAATTTAAATGCTATATTCTTTTTAAAAGTTATGCCTTGCTACGTTGAGAATTAGGAAGATGAAGTGTTTGTTTCTTGTTCACTGACTTCTTTGTTAACTTCTTCTAAACCAAATAAAGAAAATATAAAATCAAAGAATCGTAGTACTATTTCTAAAATTATTATGAAGGCTAAATAAATTATTATTTTATTGAAGAAACTTGGAAGTGTTGAAATATTGATTAAAATTCTTTCAAAATTAAAGAAATTCTGATTAAATAATGCAATTGCAAGAAGGGTGAATGGCAGGAGTTTTGCAAGGTCTTTTGCAAGATCTTCTTTGTAATAACACGATAATCTTATTACTGCGACAATTATGGCAGCGACAGTTAAGATGGACCCGATTTCTAAGTTGTCTGTTAATAATATCATGAAGAAAGTAAATATTGCAAACCAGAAGAATATTATAAATGGTAAGATGATAATATATTCTAAAAAATAAAAACCTCCTGCAAAAAGTTTTGTAAGCAATGGATGACTTGTTTTGTTGTATTTGTTAAGATCTAATCCAAAAATATTTTTTTTTGCTATGAACCTGTAAAATTTCCAAATAAAGATGGAATAAAGAAAAACGAGAATTATGAGAAAAAATAAATTCACAAAGTTTTGCGCCCATGTCGGAAGAGATGAAATAAATGCATCATATACTTCCACAATTGAAGATGTAAAATTTCCCATCACCTCTACCATAATCTATTTTAGTCGTTATTGTTTTTAAAAGTGTCGCTAATAAGATTTAAATAGAATGTTTCTTTATTTGATTTATGATTGATATTAAGGATTTAAGGGAAAATTCCGAGGTGTATCGTAAAAATACAAAGAAAAAAGGAATGGATGTTTCAATAATTAAAGAGGTTCTTGTAGTTGATGAAGAGTGGAGAAAAATTAAATTAAAAGCAGATAAATTAAGGAGTGAGAGAAATAAAGTTTCTAAAAAAATTAATGAAGAAAAAAAGAAAGGTGGAAATGTTTCTCTATTGTTAAAAAAGGCAAAAGAGATTCCGAGTAAGATAAAGAGATTAGGTGAAAAAGAAAAAGAGGTTTATGTAAGATTGAGGGAGAAGCTTTATGATGTTCCTAATTTGATACATGAAAAAGTGCCTGCTGGAAAAGATGATTCTAATAATGTTGTTAGGAAGAAAGTTGGGAAGATTCCTAAATTTAGTTTTCCAGTGAAGAATCATGTAGAGATTGTTGAGAGATTGGGAATAGCAGATTTTGATGCTTCTGCTAAAAGTTCAGGAAGTGGTTTTTATTATTTGAAAGGAGATTTGGCATTATTGAACCGTGCTTTGATTAATTTTACAAATGATTTTATGGAAAAAAAAGGATATGAATATATTGAGACACCTTTAATGATTAATAAGAAAATTGCAAAAGCTAAGGGAGATTTTGAGGCATTTAAGAATGCGTTGTATAAAATTGAAGGGGAGAATTTATATCTTATTCCTACAGCAGAGGATGCGATTTTAGGAATGCTTTCTGGTAAGACAATTCAGGAGAGTAAATTGCCTTTGAAATTTTATGGTTATTCAATGTGTTTTAGGAAAGAGATTGG
>SDBV01008531.1_pt1 | contig 13795 bp, 10 predicted proteins | sample 2277081 | NCBI WGS metagenome assembly SDBV01 (sample SAMN10402039, study PRJNA504765) | marine sediment metagenome | isolation source: marine sediment core GS10_PC15, 223 cmbsf | place: Arctic Ocean: Southern Knipovich Ridge | collected 2010 | reverse complement strand
AGCTTCCTCTTGTTCCCGCGTTTACCTCCCCGATTCTCCCCATGATCCAACAACCACATTGCGGCGCGTTTGGGAAATAATTTCAGTGGAGTTCCTGCTTCTGCGAAAAAGTCAGGAGCGTATTTGTGAGATCCCAATATAAAGCGCAAGAAATGATCGTTCACGTGGGCAAAAATCGAATCACGATTCGCGATATCAATCCGCGTCGGATCCAGGTGATCCATCAATAAGGCAAAGCTGAAGATGTTGCACGTCCCACAGTATGCATTGAATTCGTCCAGCTTGGAGTAACGATTGCCAAGCATGATATAGCCGCGGTCGATGTACCAACCGTTTTCGCACGGATGTGAATTCGCGTATTCCACGATATCGTTGCCGACCAAATCATCGGCATCAAAGAACATGATGTATTCTGGGGCGTACTTCCTGGCCTCCAGTAGACCCACCGTATACTTTACGCCAACGTCGCGTTTCTTATCATCGCTCGTTAATGTCTGGTTTTCCGAGATGGGGGGATAGTCAACAACGACAAACTCGGTATGCCTATGAATACGTTCTGTTTCTTCGAAATGGTGCACCACTCGGTTGCAAACGACAATGACGCGGAACGACTCATGGGTCTGATTGCAAACGGAGAACAGAGTCGCTTCCAACAACTTCCATACCTTCTCGTAGGAAACACTATGTGTTGGGTGCTTAACGGAAGTGATGAACACAATCATAAACATGCTCCCGGACGCACACTCACTCTACTGACCTCCCAAATAAAAAGCCAGCCTGCCCATCATTGGTGCCGTTGTAATAAACCTCGTAAGTTGCCTCGAGGCCGATGGCTGTCACAGTAGGGATCGCGTCCCTCGAGAGGTTCGGTCGACCAAATCGCGTGGGGACGTTCAAAATTTGTTGGTTGAGCTCGCGCCTTCTCTTGCTACAAAAAGTTCAGGTGCGACATGGCGATCACTCCTTTATGGTGAATTTGAATTCATCGTGGGCAAGACAGGAGCTTCCGGATGGGTTCGCCATGATCTGGCACAGGAACTGACGCCCGGATCGAAGAATCTGTGGCGAATCGGGGAGTACGTCTTGCACTCCGACCCTATGGAAGGAAGAATAAAACCCTATGGAACGACCGACTCCATTCGCAGCCGTGCTCCACGGGGCCATCGAAGATCCGGTGCTGCGGCGCTTACAGCTGGGCACAGCCTACTTGCAGCACCTGACCCTGAGCGGGCTGAATGCGCTGCATCCGGAATGGACCTATGCGGACTATTTCTCTTTTGCAAGCGTGCGCAATCCCTGGGATAGTGTGCTCTCGAGCTACTAAGAGAAGGGCGGTCACCTGTTGCGCAATTCCCGAGCCAAGGGCGTGACGCTAGACGAGTTGGGCTTCGAGGATTTCGCGCTCGCGACGGCGGAGTTCGAGCACGCCCATCTGCGCCCGCGGTGCAAGTGTCTGCTAGATGCCGACGACGTGGCCACCCAGCAGCTCGTGGTGGGCCGCTACGCCCGGGATATACAACTCTTCGGCGACGAGTTCTAGAAGCGTGGCGACGACCTCTAGCGCTGAGGCTGCGGGCCCCAAAGAGCGGGGCAGCGGCTCGCGAACGCTGGCGCTGCTGCTCTTCGACCTGGGTGGCGGGGGCGCCCAGCGCCGCACGGTCAGGCTGGCAAACGAGTTCGCAGAGCGCGGGCACTGTGTCGACCTGCTGGTCTTCCATGCGGAGGGTCCGCTGAAGGGAGCCGCCAACGGCGTTCGGTTCGTGAAGCTGAAGAGCAGCCTTTCGCTGATGCGCAGCGATGGCAAGCGTCGCCGGGGCCACGTCTTGCTGGCGGGTATCTACTCGTTGGCGCGCTACCTGCGCCTCAATCGCCCGCAGCTGTTGATGGCTTCGGCGCTGCATCTGGCGCCGGCCGCGGTGCTGGCCCGCGCACTCTCGGGCAGCGAAACCCGCGTCGTGCTGCGCTGCGAGAACCACTACTCGCGCTCGTGGGACCACCGCGCGAGTCCGTGGCGGGCACCCGAACGGGCGCTGGCCCTCTATCTCTATCGGCAAGCCGACGCGCTGGTTGCCGTCTCGCAGTCCGTGGCCTCGGACATGAGCGCCGTTACAGGCATCCCGCCCGGGCGCGTCGCCACGATCTACAACCCCATCTGGAGCAGGGAGCTGGCGGAGCAGGCGCGGCAAGCACCGGCGCACGCCTGGTTTGCCGAACAGGGCGGACCGCCCATCGTGCTGGCTGCGGGCCGGCTGACCGCCCAGAAGGACTTCCCCACCCTGATTCGGGCCTTCGCGAAGCTGCGGCGCCAGCGCGAGCTGCGACTCTTGATTCTCGGCGAGGGGAAGAGCAGCGCCCAGCGTACGGAGCTGCTCGGGCTGGCGGGGGCGCTCGGCGTTGGCCTCGATGTCGCCTTGCCCGGTTTCGATCCGAACCCGCTGGCCTCCATGGCGCGCGCTTCGCTCTTCGTGCTGCCTTCGCGCTGGGAGGGGTTGCCGGGCGTGCTGATCGAAGCCATGGCTTGTGGCTGCCCGGTGGTGAGCACCGACTGCCCGGGCGGTTCGCGGGAGATCCTGGAAGACGGACGCTGGGGCCCGCTGGTTTCGCCCGGCGACCCAGACGCCCTGGCGCAAGCCATGGCCGATGCGCTCGACACTCCGTTGAAGCCCGAAGACCTCCGCCGCCGCGCGGCCTTCTTTCAGGTGGAGCGCGCGGTGGAGGAATACCTCGCGCTGTTTGAAGAGGTGCTCGCCCCTACTCTTGCGCGCGCTGCCCCTCCATCCACGTCCTGAACTCCTTCGCGATGCGGCTGCTCGAAGCGCCGGCACGCAGCCTTGCGTGTTGCTGCTCTTCTCTGCGTATTCAATAACCCTCTTCTTTCGTTTGATTTCTCGCTGAAACTCGGTCACTTCGACCTTCCGGTTCACCCTGCCCCATCACGATGACAGAATGTCCGGCTAGATTTGAAACTTCATAACCTAATACGATGAAGATTTGTTTTGAAGAGAACTCATCTGGAAAGGAACTCTGAATCCAAACAACAATTTTCCTCCCTCCCCTCCTCCAAGGATCGGGATCTCTTCTTTGAGATCCCGGCTCTATTCTTGCACTTTCTTCAGACCGAGACTTGCGTCGCATCGCGGCCTCTATAACAATTGCACGAAGTCGTAACAGAATCCCAAGCGGTTCCATTCAACCACGTATTTCAAAGCGGATTCTTTCATTTAGACCATGGACCTCTTCATTCGCCTCAAAAGATCACCGATTAAAGTACATCTTCAAAAGATCTATGATGAAAGAACAGCGGATGCATTTCTCCTGTCCTTTCCGAAGTGCGGAAGAACCTGGCTGCGACTCATGATTGGAAAAGTTCTCGAAAATCACTTTCAATTGGATCATCCGCAGATGGAGGAAAAGCTCCTAAAACTTCGCCGCTTACCTCGTCTGAATTCCAGGATCCCTAAAATATACGTTACTCACGACGACTGGCCGCATTGGAAGAAAGCCGAGGAACTGGAGCGCAGCAAAAAAAATTCCGAAACGCCAAAATCGTCTTTCTGGTTCGCGATCCCCGCGACGTGATTGTATCGTTCTATTTCGAGCAATCCAAACGAGTGACTGAAGAAGACGCTCATCGAATTCGAAAACGACATTTGGCCCTTAGGCGCTATCGATCTCGCATCAAGCCGTACAAGGGAACGATGCAGGAATTTATCCGGGAAGAAGTCGGCAGCTTCAAAACCCTTATTGCTTACTACAAAATCTGGGACCTGAATAAACGAACACCGAAAGACTTCATGCTTCTAAAATACGAAGAACTTCGAAGCGATACCGTGAAGCAACTGCGGCGGGTCATCGATTTTTGGGGACTGGAAGACGTAAGCGATAGAACGATCACCGAAGCAGTAGAATTTTGTCGATTCGAAAACATGCGGAAGCTGGAACAAGCGAACACCTTCAAATCAAAGAAAATGGCGCCCGCGAATCATTGGGATAACGAATCCTATAAAATCAGAAAGGGAACGGTGGGCGGTTATCGTGATTATCTCTCCCCTGAAGACGTACGTTTCCTCGACGAATTGATGCGAGAAGTGCTGCCGGACTCATTCGACTATACCACCGACCAATTTGCTGCGGACTCATCCCAATGAAACATGGCCCAACGGGGAAGGCACCATGGGACGTTCCCTCAAACGTTGGTGGCCAATCAGCGCTAGAGGCGACCTGTGGATTCGAGGGAGTGGGCACCGGACCGATCAGGTAGAGTTCGATTGTACTCCGGAGAGATTCAAGAGATCGGATGAGCATCGCTGAGAAGCCCATCAGAAAGAAGCCGCGGGTGCTGGCCGTCATGGGAATGCACCGAAGTGGAACGAGCGCGCTCGTTGGCCTGCTGGAGGAGGCGGGCGTTGCGCTCGGCGAAGTCTCGAGAAGCAATACTCACAACGCGAGCGGGAATCGCGAGGCCCGAGCGATCGTCGAATTGAACAATCGGGTGCTCCGGGGGGTTCGTTCATATTGGCACGATCCTCCACGGCGCGAACCCCGATGGACCGACGACCAGCTTGCCGCGGCTGTGCGGATCGTTGAGGATCATTCCGAGCATGCCATCTGGGGATTCAAGGATCCTCGCACGCTTCTGACAGTTGCTGGCTGGAAGCACGCGTGTCCTCACATCGAGTTCATCGGGAGCGTGCGACATCCCTCAGCGGTCGCGGCCTCAATCGCGGCGCGAGGTCGATTCACCAAGCGTCGTGGATTGACCTTGTGGAAGATCTACAACAAACGATTGCTCGAACTCTGGAAACAACATCGTTTTCCCCTCATCGCATTTGACGACGAGCCGACTGAATACCTGGCGAGCGCGCGCAAGAGCTTTAAATCGCTTGGCTTGTCTTTGCCAAACAAATTGGGCTCCTTCTCGCAGGATTTGATTCATCAAAACAGTGGAGGGCGGCCTGTGCCGTGGCGCGCTCGTAAGCTCTATGCGCAACTGAATGCTGCCATTGGCTCGGAAGAGCGCTTCAACGAGAGCGGCCCATGACCGTCCACGTAGTTACCGTGCACCATCGCGACGACAGGTGGATCGATATCCAATTGCGGTTCTTGCATCGGTATCTTCCGGAGGCTGTGGTTTGGGCCTCCTTGGAAGGAATCTCCGAGGATCATCACTGCAAGTTCGAGCATGTGATACCCAGTCTCGGCGGGCATGCTGGGAAGCTCAACTTGCTCTCCCGGGAAGTCTGTGCGTCCGCGGCGGACGACGATCTGATTGTCTTTCTTGATGGCGATGCCATGCCGATCCGTCCGATCCTTTCGCCAATCGAGGCATGGCTCACGGATCATGACATCGCGGCGGTACAGCGCCTGGAGAATGCGGGCGATCTGCAACCCCACCCCTGCTTCGCAGTCACGCGGGTTGCTGTTTGGCGCGAGCAGCTCGGTGATTGGTCCTCTGGATACTCTTGGCGCAACGACAGCGGAGAGCAGCTGACGGATGTTGGCGGCAATTTGCTGCGGGATATCGAGCACCACGGTTTGAAATGGCTGCCGCTTCATCGCAGCAATGCATTCAATCTTCATCCGCTGTTCTTCGGGGTCTACGCCAACGTTCTCTACCACCATGGCGCGGGTTTTCGTCATGGGGAGAGTCGCATAATGCGGAAGCAGATCGAACTCAAGACGAATTGGATTCGTTTCGCCCCGGCCCGCAAGTTCGCCAGAAAGAGGGCCTGGAACGCCGTCAATCACGAGATCGAGCGGAACTCCAATGCCCTCATTCATGCGGCTACGCAGGGCGACGAGTTCTATCGCGTTTTGGAAGGAAGGAGCTAGGGTATCCAATAGAGCGCTGAAGTGCCGGGCAAGGACTCGACGGGAGGCTGTGCGCCTACTGCGGGCACCCGATTCTTCGACTAGGAATTCGCGAATGGCTAGGGCGTGCTTGCCCGAGGGGACGGGATGCAAGAGCCACTCGCTCAAACCCCATATCGCTCGCAGCTCTTGCGTCCCCCCGCCGCGTGGATTCGCTGATTGTCTTTCTTGATGGCAACGCCATACCAATCCTTTCGTCAATAGGGCCATGGCTCATGGATCACGACCTCGCGGCGGTGCAGCGCCTGAGGGATGTGCTTTGCTCTCCCAGCTGCTGAGCCCGCAGCTGCCCACTCGCGATCATCGAAGAGCCACGGCCGCCGGAGTGTCGGTTGACTCGGGATTGTCTTTAATGTAAACTAATGTTACAAGAATTGCGCTTTATGTGTAGTTTGGTTGCTCGGGGGGAGGAGCAGCTTCCGCCCGCCCGGGGGCCATAAAGGTTCGAAATGGAAAGGGTTCAGCCACTTACGCCACTGCCGATGCGCCGCGATGCGCCTCGTTGAGCATGCGCTACCACAAAATCCGCCGCACTTCCGATTTTGCTTGCAAACGCCTCCCTACACGCGTCTGATGGGGGCGGTCGCGGCCGATGACTCCCCAACCCAAAAGAGGGGCGTGGAAACACTTCGGACCACAAGGCCCCATCGAGGACAAGCGAACCCGTGCCTTCGGAATACAAATATTGTGCTTTCATCAGCTATAGCCATAAAGACGAAAAATGGGCTTCCTGGCTGCACAAAGCGCTCGAGACTTTCAAGGTACCCAAATACCTGGTCGGAAAAACCACGGCTATGGGTGCCGTCCCGGAGCGTATGGGCAAGGTATTTCGTGATCGGGAGGAACTTTCGTCATCGCACAGTCTGGGAACTGAACTAACCCAGGCACTCGAGGATTCCGCCTGCCAGATCGTCATCTGCTCGCCAAACGCAGCGAAATCGCACTGGACCAACGAGGAAATCCTTACCTACAAACGCCTTGGGCGGGAAGACCGGATTTTTTGCCTGATTACCGACGGTGAACCGGGCGCAGGCCAGGCTGAATGTTTTCCGCCAGCAGTTCGCTTTCATATGGGCGCCGATGGCGTCTTGTCAAATGAGCCTGCAGAGCCCATTGCGGCCGACGCGCGCGCGCATGCTGATGGCAAACAGAACGCAAAACTCAAGCTGATCTCCGGCATGCTCGGCGTTGGATTTGACGCCCTGAAGCAGCGCGAACAACAGCGGCGACAGAAGCGCATGCTCATTGTTACTGCAGCTGCCATTGCCGGAATGTTTGTCACCAGTGGGCTCGCAACGCTCGCCGTACTGGCTCGCAATGAAGCGGAAATTCAGCGCGCACAAGCTGAAATCGACGCCGAGACTGCGCGCCAGACCACGCGCTTCATGGTCGACCTGTTCGAGGTATCCGACCCCAGCGAGGCGCTCGGTAATTCCATTACGGCGCGCGAAATCCTCGACAGAGGTGCCGCACGGATCGAAGATGAACTAACCGATCAGCCCGCGATCCAGGCGGCTCTCATGGACACGATGGGCACCGTATACAAGAGCCTGGGCCTGTATGACCCCGCCGCTTCGCTGGTCGGTCAGGCGCTCGAAAGGCGGTCGGCGTTATTTGGCGCCGAGCACATCGAAGTGGCACAAAGCCTCAACCACCTCGGCGAGGTACAGACGCTCCAAGCGGACTACGAGGATGCCGAACGCAATCTGCTCGACGCCCTGGCCGTTCGACGAAGACTGCGCGGAAATTCGCACGCGGAGGTTGCGGACACCCTTTCCGATCTTGCTTACCTAAAAACGCTGCAGGGCGAATACAATGATGCGGAACCACTCATCAGAGAATCGCTCTCGATTCGGCGCAATCTGCATGGGGTCGCCCACGCTGACATCGCGGAGAGTCTCGAATTTTTGGGCATGAACATGTACGACCAGGGCCGGTTCGACGATGCCGTTGTTGAAATGCGGGCAGCTGTAGCAATGCAGCGCGCCGTTAACGGCGAGGCACATCCCGACCTTTCCGCAGCTCTGACCAATCTCGCTTTCGTCCTCGAGGAGGTCAATGAATTCGCGGCGGCGGAGAAACTCTACCGGGATGCGCTCAACATGCAGCGCGCACTTTACGCCGAGACCCATCCCTGGATCGGGATCAGCCTCAACAATATCGGTCTGGTGCGATCGCGGAGCGGTGACCATGACGGCGCCGAATCTGCGTTCCGTGAAGCCCTGAATATTCTTTATGAAGTTCATGGTGATGCGCACCCCGAGATTGCCTTAACGCTGAGCAACCTTGCACTGACGCGGTACGCGGTCGGCAACATTTCCGACGCGGTTGTTCAAATGCGCGAAGCCTTGGACATGAGTCGCGAAGTGCTAGGCAGCGACCATCCGGAGTTCGCCAGTACTGCGCTTACCCTGGCATCCTGGCTAACGGAGGAGCAAGAGTATGAGGAAGCCGGATTGTTACTCGCTGAAGGCGTCCGGATTCGGCGCCGTGTGTATGGTAGCGAGCACCCACTTGTGGCAAACACCCTGGTTGTAAAGGCCAACCTGATGCTCGCGCAGGGAAGGTTCGGTGACGCCCTCGCCCTCGCGGACGAAGCTCGCGATACGCTGTTGATGAGTTTGTCCAATGACCACTGGAGCGTTGCCGCAGCGGACTCTGCCGCCGGGGCTGCGCTCGCCGGGCTTGGCTCTTATGCGGATGCCGAGCCGTTGTTATTGCGCAGTCTCGAGCCGCTCGAACAAGCGCCGATTCCGGGAATGGTCGAGAAGAACAAGGAGCGTCTCGCCAATCTTTACACTGCCTGGGGAAAACCAGGAAAGGCGAGGCAATATGCAAGCCGTGAATGATTATGTGCATACGGTCGAAAGTATTTTTTTCGGTGGTGATTCATTGCACCATTATTGCGCACGCCGCCATAGTCACAAAGACTCACCATTAACCGCCTAATGTTTGACGAAATGCCAATATTCGAACGGAAGTACTCAATCAGACGAGGGAAACCATGAATATTCGAACAGCACAGTCTGCAGCAATTGTTGTTTCTGCAATGCAAATCATCGTCGGCAGCAGTAACGCTTCCGCCCAGGCCGCCACTACGGACCCAGTGCAGGTACTCGACCGGGTGACCGTCACGGGTGGAGATTTTGCACTCGATTTGCAGGCGAATGATCCCGACCGGATAGACGACTTTGCGGTGCTGCTCGAAGGTAGTGCCCTCCCGGCAGGAACAAACCTGGTCGACTGCACCGTCAGCGTCGCGGACGGCCTTTTTTGCATCGACAGAAAAAACGTCGTCAACTGGACCCGCATAGATGATGCGTCATCTGCATCGACCGTATTCAGCTGCGAGAACCCTGCACTCGGCCTCGACGTAAAGAAAGCCAACACCTGCACGGCGCTGGCGCGCAACGCTCAAAAAACGATCTTCTTGGGTGGCAAGCAGAATGGCAAGAGTAATCTCGTCGCCGCTGTTCGTGCTGCCACGGCCGATGAGCAGGCTGCGATGCAGTGCCTGGGTGGTTACGATTACTTCACGGATGCCGGAAACGGTCTCTGCTTCGCCGCACTGGCCGACGGACGCCCATTGGTTCAGGATCTGGATGTCATCGAAGGCGACCTCGCACTGGAATTCGCTGGAGAGGAAGTATTGCTGGTGCTCGAGGAGCGCAAGACATTACTGAAATACAGCAGCATCGATCCACAGGGCGGACCAACGGTTACAGCGGTCATCGCGAGTGGCAAGAACGACTGGAACCTGATCGGCAACGAGCAACTGCTAAACTCGGCGCTGTTACCGGTTGGTGCGGATTTTTACGGTGTAGCGACCACAACCAAAGGTCGCATACTCGCTGTCAACACCGCGGGTGCGCCGTCCGGTTTCAGCGTTTTCAACTTCAAGAACCACCGCATGGAAGCCAACGGGCAGCCGGCCCAACTGTGTAGCGCATCGGGGGAAGACAGCTTCGATGTCACCGTCAGTGACAAAACTGGCCTGGTCTATGCGAGTGACCGCAATTATTGTCTGGTACACGTGCTACAGGCACAGACGAGCGGGAGTGGTTTTACGCTCGAGATCGTCGAGGAGGGTATGCCAAGCATGATGACGCCGCTAACGTTGTCGACTGACGACGCTGGTGGGCTCGGCATATTTCCGCCATTGCTGGTCAGCGTTACGCCGGGTATCAGTGTCGACCTTGGCGAATGTGGCGTGGAATGTGCGCCCGTAACTGCACCAAACGGGCAGCCCGGCCTGCAGTTGCGCGAAGTCAGTCTTGGTGCCTCCAGCGAGTCCAGCATGACCCTGTTTCAGGTGACCGGTTATCCCGATTGCCGCTGGATTCCGGAAGTCTGCGCCGCACTGTTTCCCGACTTTAGCGCGAGTGAAGACGACGCCGTAGCTTTCTTGAAAGGAAAGGATGTCATCGTCGACGTCGATTCCGCGGGATTGCCAGAGGGACCGGCTTACCAGTTACTCAACCTCGAGGTGCTGCTGCCAGCAGAGATCAGGGCTCTTTATCCGGATGGGTTGCCTCCGCTCTTGATGGAACGTGAGACTCGTGGCTCTGCACAAAATGGTTACTACTTTGACGCGTTTTTCGGCTCCACACCGGCTGGAGTGACCTTCGAAGGTACCCATGAACTCGAGATCAATGTGCAGGCGCTGCTGAGCGGCTCGGGGACCGGCAACGCGCTCGGCTGTTTCCTGGGCCTGCCACAGAACTCGCCTCTCTATACCAACACGTCATCTCTTGGCACACTAAACTGGGATGTGGTTACCAGCGTGTCAGAGGATTACACGACGTATACGAGCGATCCTCTCCCGGCGACCAGCACCGGCAATCGCCGGCCCTACGCGCCGGCTGGACAGCCAAACTTCGAGACCCGGCTCATCAATTCCGACTGCACCAACCCGCCGCGCGGGAAAAAGGGCAGCTGGTCGATGGTGCCGTACGGACTCGAGATCACGCCGTGCACAGCGATGCGCAATGAGGCCGATACGGGCTGGGTACTGGAGGGCGTGTGCAGCACCGAAGAACCACCTTTCGTGGAAAAGGATCAAGCGGTACTGGCCAAGCTATTGCTAAAACAGTACAAGGACTTCCGCGACGCCCTCAATGAACTCGCGTGCGTCGCGAACGAGGACATCGACGGCCTTGGGGCACTGGCGCCAATCGACCCCAGCACCTGTGGCGCGCTGGATGAGATCTGGGTCAACGGACTCGATAAAGAGGTCAAGGGCCTGCAAGCCACCTTGGATCCCAAGACCAGCCAGGGCAATGAGAACTTCGGCGCCTTCGAGTCCAAATTGGAGGAGCTGCTGTTGACGGTCCAGGGCATCACGCCTGATCCTTCACGACCAGACCTTGCCAACCGCAAGGGCGACCTCGAAGCGCGGCTGCTGACCATCGAGCACATTTACCAGGATCGCTTCCTGCCGTCGATTACAGACGCCGGATTTGGTGGTGACGGAGGCTGGGTCCACTGATCACCAATAGTGACGATTCTCAACCTCGGGCAGTTCGGCTCATGAACCGAGCTGCCCGAGCCACGGGTTGAGCTCTCCTGGCATCGTGCTCGATCGCGACAGGGCCCGACCTCGAGAACGATTTTGGCAGGGCTCACCTAGCCACAATCGACCTTGGAGTCTGGCTTTTGTTGTAGTCTGTGTTTCGGATGGATTTCACGCAGACACAGTCAAGAATCATCGTCGGCGGACAGACCAGCTTCGCCGTTCCGCTGATCGTCGCGGTGACAGGCCATCGCGACCTCGTTGCTGAAGAAATTCCGGCGATTCGTAAGCGTGTCGCGACATTCCTGACTGATCTTCGTAACGAGTATCCGAACCGCGGTGTATCTGTGATGTCTGCACTTGCGGAAGGTGCGGACCAACTGGTTACAGAAGAAGCTGTGCGGCTCGGCATTCCACTGATCGTGCCATTGCCGATGGCGCGAAATCTGTACGTAACAGATTTCAATTCGGTCAATGCGCGGAAACACTTCGATTTCTTGAGCAGCCGCGCTGCCGAAACGTATGAACTACCGTTGGTGGACGGCAATACGAATGAATCGATCAGCGAGCATGGCGACGCGCGAGATCGGCAATACGCCCAGCTAGGCGTATTCCTCTGTGCCCACTGCCACATCCTGCTGGCACTCTGGGACGGCAAGGACAACGACAAACTCGGCGGCACCGGCCAGGTCGTGCGCTTTCATCACGATGACGTGATGCCTGGATATGCGCCGGAATCTACCGGCAGCGGCATGATCATTGCGGACGACGAAAGCGACCTTGTTTACCACATCGTGTGCTCACGCGATCGCGAAGACGGTCAGCCGAAAGATCCGCTGATCGCGGGTGACTACTGGTGGTTTTCACTGGATGAAAATGAACCTCGTTCAAAAACGTTGCCAGAAAGACATCGGCGCGTGTTTCGCTATACCAGCGAATTCGCCCACGACGCGCTCACGCACGCGGACGACATTCGGGACGGGGCGTGGCCTTTACTGGAAGAGAAGGATCACGCGGCCCTGCCGCCGGGCCTCCGTGACATCGATCATATCTTTCGTGCAGCAGACTGGCTCGCCATTCACTACCAGAAGCGTACGCATTTCGCGCTGCAAGCAACACATCTACTGGCACTGCTGATGGGCCTAATGTACGTCGCCTACTCCGACATGCTGCCAATGCGTGTTTTTCTTTACGCGTTCTTGGGCTTCTTTGTCTTGGCGGCCGCGATCCATATGTTCGGAAGCCGGCATTCCTGGCACCGGAAATATCTCGACTACAGGACACTCGCAGAGGGCCTTCGCGTACAGCTCTACTGGGCAGCAGCGGGTGTGACTTCCAGCAGCAAATCCAAATACACACACGACACCTTCTTGCAGGCCCAGGACCCGGACCTCGGCTGGATTCGCAATGTCATGCGCGTGACAGGGACAGAATGTGACGCAGCGAATTACCGGGGTCGGGTTGGGCTGGATTTCACGCTGCGCGAATGGCTTGGAGACCGGGACTCCGGGCAGCTGGGCTATTTCCGCCGCAAGGGTGACGAAAAAGTGAGGCGATTTCGTCGCACCGAACGCATGGCCCAGGTTGCCTTCTGGATCGGTTTTGCGGTCATCGCCTTTTTTATCCTGATGAGCGCGGAGTTGGAAGGCGTGCTGCGGGATCCCGTCGTTGTCCTGATGGGGGTCATGTTACTGCTGGTCGGCGTCCGACAATCCTATGGTGAAAGCGTTGCCGACGCGGAGCTAATCAAGCAGTACGAATTTATGCACCGTATTTTCAGCAATGCGAAACGACGTGTTGATGCCACCGGCAACGATGATGAGAAACGCAGAATCCTGCGTGTGCTTGGCGACGCGGCACTTGGTGAACATGCACAATGGATCCTCATGCACCGCGAGCGCTCGCTCGAGCGGGGCGAGATATTTAGGATGAGCGGCTAGTGTGGGACCCAAAAAGATTGTTGGCACTTGAGGTTCCACCGGAGGAAATGGGGTGACGAACACTCTGGGGCACCAACGGATCCCGTCTCTCTCGATCGTGGCGCGTTGGGGTCACTGAGCTGACGGGCGAATCGACAGCCGAACCGGCCATGGGATGAGCGCGCTCAAACAGGGGTGATCTGACTTGCCTTTCGACTCGCCTCTCAGCTGGCTCGGCGCGGGATCTCTCGCGGCCTGGATCTATCTGGTTTTTTTCAACGGGCGGTTCTGGCAGGGCGATCAGCGGCTTTGCGCGCGAGCACCCGCCAGCGATGCGCTCGCAAAATGGCCCGCGGTCGTGGCGGTGGTCCCCGCGCGGAATGAAGCCGACGTCATCGAGCGGACGCTGAATTCGTTGCTCGCTCAGGATTATCCCGGCGAACTGCAGATCGTTCTGGTAGACGACCGCAGCGACGACGGCTCTGGCGACACC
>SDBV01008529.1_pt1 | contig 13796 bp, 31 predicted proteins | sample 2277081 | NCBI WGS metagenome assembly SDBV01 (sample SAMN10402039, study PRJNA504765) | marine sediment metagenome | isolation source: marine sediment core GS10_PC15, 223 cmbsf | place: Arctic Ocean: Southern Knipovich Ridge | collected 2010 | reverse complement strand
AGCGGGAGAGCGGGTATCCGCGCAGATGGAAGCGATGCAGCGCGTGCGCCCCGACCTGGCAGAGGCTTCGCAGAGAGTCCGTGCGCCGCATTCTTACGCGAGATCAGAGATACGACGAGACTCGGTTGAAGCGGAGAGCGTTGCGCTGAGCCGCGTTGAAGCCGCAGCCTCCCAAACGGTCGAGCGGGTCCAGGCGGATCCCGAGACACAAGAGCGGGTGCTCGCACAGCTTGAAGCGCGGCAGCGCGTGCGCGCGGAAGTTGAAGAGTGCTCACAGCGTGTCCGTGCGCCATACTCCTACGCGAGATCGGAGAAACTCTGATGCAAGAGAACGCCGTCACGTGGTACCTGGGCAACGCGCTACTTCTGAACTTGGTGGCGCCGAAGGACTTCTACCCCGATCCCAGCACGCCTGTTGTGCTGGATGCTGCGGAGACGATCGAGGCCCATCTGTTCAGCAAGCGCGTGAAGTCGACGACGACCAAGGACGAGGTGCAGGCCGCGCTGACCGTCACCTTGGAGAAAGTCTCCGACTTCGCCGTGGGCGACACGATCACACTTGAGGAAGCCGACGGGAATTTCACACGGCATCCAGTGACGGACGTCGACAGCGCAACCAATATCGTGACGTTCACCACGGGGATCAACGCCGCGGGCGGGATGAAACTCGGCGCGCGGGTCTGGAAGACCTACGGCACGGTGGTGGTCACGGGCGTGTTCTACGGCTCAGCCTCACTCTCGGAAATCAAATGGGGCTACGTGTACGCATTCCCGCACACCTACGACACGGCGATTCGGCGCACGGAAAGCCTGGAGGCGATGGCCGTGCTCGACAAAAATTCGACGGGTGCACACTACACCCGGACATGGGACGTCATTATTGCCGAGCCGCTTGGCTCACCGTAAGGAGATGTCGTGGCCGAGAGTTTGGACGCCGGTACCAAGATCCAGGTCACGATGCTGGGCGGGATCCTGGCCACGCTCGCCGCGATTGCATTCACCGCCGGCGCACACGTTGGCAATGAGAAAATCCACGGCACCGATGAGATCGCCCGCCAGGAATACGCCGCCGACATCGGCGACATCAAGGACGACCTGCGTGAGATCCGGGGGCTGCTTCGAGAGATGAAGCCATAACAGGAAAGGGAGTGCCCATGCGATGTTCTCTCAACTACTGGACTTTCTCGACAAGGCGCGGGCGCGCGAGGAGTGCCGGCGCCAGTGGGTGGAAAAGCAGGCCGAGAGCCGCCGGCTCCGCCGCAGCCTCCGCCGGATCCATCGACGCTTCGTCCGCATCATAGAGACGCAGCGCCAGAAACCCGATTGAGTATCATCGAAGTGCCAGCCCCGGCTGGACTGCAGGAAACAATCGACGCATCAAAAAGGGAACCCGATGAGGATTTTTTCGATTTTGGCGATTTTGGGATTGTCCATCGCGTGCGCCAGCACGCCCGACGGCGAGAAGGTGTCACGCTACGGCTCACTGGTCTGCAAGGTGTTCAATCTCGGCTGCATCGTCATTCCGGAGCCAGCCAACGAACCGCAGTAACTCAGAGAAACGAGCCCTGGCCCTCAGATTCCTGTGCTGTGCGGTTGAGCTTCCAGTCGCAGTCGCCGTCATGGTCGGCGTATTGCCGGCATTCGTGGTTCGTCGGCCCCTTGCCGCAGGTAACCCCTTCATCGGCTAGAACTCGTGCTTCCTCCGCCTCGAGATCGCACATGCCGTCGTGCCCGGGTTCCTGCATGCACTCGCTCCCCGGTGGGCCTGACCCACAGACGTTTTTCTCGTTCTCCGGCTCCTCCGTGGTCTCATCTTTGGATAGCGCTCGCAACCGGGTGCTGTAGACCTCGCTGAGCTTTTTTCGATCCGGTATTCCCCACGGGTGAGTCGACCACTCGTCGCGGATTCTCTCCAGCGAGGCCGTGCTGCGAGCCGCGCGGAGCGATCGGAGTACCCCCGCCAGCTCTTTCGGTGGTTTTACGCTCTTCGCCGGTTTCTCCTTGGCCTTCTCCTTTCCCTTCGCTTTCGGCTTCGTCGGCTTCGAATCCCCCGCCGCCCAGGCCGCGAGAGCCTCTCCAACCGCCTCAGACAACGGCTCTCCGTCTTTGAATACCTCGGCTAGGTGCGCCGGTTTCTTGAGTATCGCGCGCTCACTAGCCATATCTGGGGCCCAATTTGGGACGCCGTTGGCCCCTGGATACAAGAGACAGGCCACCAGCATTTCGTAGATGAACTCGTCGCCAGCGATGGGTTGCCACCCCAAACTCAACGGATCCCTGCGGGTGACAATCTTGATCTTCTCCTTCGCGCGGAAGCAGAAAATCCCGTTGACCCCCAGCCGCAGCACCGTGTCGATCAGCTTCCGACGCTCCGCCTTCGGCTTGATCCAGGCCGTGAACGTCATCTTGTTCCGCTTCTCGTAATTGTCGCCGGCCAGGCGGTCCAGCTCGGCGTCGTGGAACTCGAGGTGGCCACCTGGCCCCTCGTGCTCGTGGCTCATGGAATCCACGATCACGATTGTTGCCCCTTGCGCGACGCAGTATTGGATCACCTCGACGTAGTCGGATGATCCGAAGGGCGCCTCGAGCTCCACGTGTTCGAAATCGAAGTCATCCGCGTAGTGGAGCGAGCGGCGTGCCTCCGTGTCGATGACGAAGATTTTCCCACCGACGGCCTTCTGCATCCCGGTCGCGAGACGCAGTGCAGAGTAGGTTTTGCCGGATCCGGAGGGTCCGACCAGGCCGACCAACATCGGCAGCCGCTCCCGCTTGGCCTTCTTGGCACTGAATTTGCGTGTTGCGGCCTTCTTCTTCGCCGAGCTCATCGCATCGCCTCCCGCTCGAGTTCTTGGGCCAGCATCCAGGAGGGCGGAAGCGCCGTGCCGCGGTGGCCGACGGCAACAGGCCCAGGCCAGTGCTTTCGATCCATGCCCTTGCGCAGACATTTGCTCCAGAGATTGATGGCCCACCGCCACCGCAGGAAGGAAATCTCCTGGAGCGCGCCGGACATCCCGATGGGCAAAATCGCGTGCGGCTCCTCGGTCTGCACGAACACGTACTCGCAGGACATCCGCTCCAGATCGACCTCGTGCAGCGTGGCAATGGCGCTCTTGTAGGCAGCGTCCTGGAGCAGCGCGTGTGACTTGCCGATCAGATTCGTGGCCTCGTCCTCCGTCAGTCCAGCGCTACCCGTCTTGAGATCCTGGATCAGGTAGTCTTTGCGGTGATCGAGCACGCCCGAACATTCGACGGGGCGGCCATCATCGTCGTATTCGGTCCATTCCACCCGCTCCTCGCACACGCCGTCCAGCGGTATCCCGAAACGGGCGAGCTCCTCCTTGATCCGATGCACTCCCGGCGCCATCGCGTCCCATTTACTGGCAGCCACGGCCATGTTCCCGCGCGCCTCGATTTGCTCCTTGACCTGCTGCGCGTCCTTGGATTTGAAGTGTGCGACCTCGACGACCTCAATGTCAGCTCCGGCTTCGAGAATCGCCGCGTGCCACAGTCGCCCTTCGGCTTGGCTGGCAGTCGTGGCCTTCCTGAAATTGCCGAGTAGCCGGTGCCCGCCCCACGCCGCGAGCGGGTACTGCGTCGTCAGGACGTGGCCGATCGACGGAGATAGCCTCGGGACCTCCTTCGGTGGCCGCTTGCTCTTCGCCCCGGCCTTTTTCCTCTTCGCCGCCATGTCTTCCTCCTCTGGAATTCTTCGCCCAAGGGTACTAAATGTATCTAGCTTTTGGTATGGTCGAACGCATGGCGATGCTTGCGATCTGCAGAAAGTTGGTCAAGGCGAGAGAGGCGCTCGGCCTCACCACGGCAACCGCCGCCGCTCGTATGCCCAACACGTCCTACCAGACGCTCTTCTATCTCGAGGGCCGCCGGAAGAGTGCGCGCCCCAAGCGGGCGCCCTACGTCCACATCGGCACCGCCATCGACCTCCTCCGCCTCTACCCCACGCTCAAGCTCGATGACTTCGTCCCGGGCGCCACCGACGCCACAATGGTGTTCGACGGACGGGCCGCGTGAATCTCACCGACTACCACAAGATCGCTCGTACCCTCTTCGCCGACGCCGAGGATCTCGAGAAGTTCATCGAGCTGCTCGCGCAATGCTGGGAATCCGGGAAGCGCTCCGGTGCGGCCGGCACTGTCGAGCGCCGCGCGTCGAAGTGCCTCGTCGGAGAGTGGGATTGGGATTCGATTGCCGTGATCGACGACCTGGGCGCCTACGTGGACCAGCACTCGCCGGACGGCCTCTTTTCAAGCAAGCTCGATCAAGCGCAATTCATTCTCGAACAATTGGAGGATATGAGGGTATGGGCGGTCGCAAGGGGGGAGCGAAAACTCGATTGGAGCGCCGCACTGAAGGGCTGGATGCGCCGGAGTTGGGGTTCGAAGAGCCGAGTGGCTTTGCCCAGGCAGGCGGACCTCTTCGCGGGGAGCTCACCCAGGCCGTCCGCGGTATTGAGCAGGGAGCAGGAGTACGAAAGCGTCCACCAGCGAGCAATGAGTCTGAACGAGCCGATCGGACCAGCGCAGCCATCGCCCATCTCGCGAGCTACGGAGTCGGGAGGGACTCACTCCGTGTCGCTACGCTTGTTGCCGACACCTCACCAATCCCAGTAGGGCTCCTGGCGGCGGCCATGCAGGACGCACGCAGGATCAGCGAAGGCGACTTTCCCCCAACAGCCCATCAGATCATCGAGTCCTGCGAGAAGCTGTGCCGCGACGAGGACCCAGACCGATACCGACTCGAGAACGGAGGCCAGCGACACACGGGTTGGTACAAGGCCATGAGGAAAGCCAATTTTCACGCGGTGAGGCTAGTACGCCGCGCGGCATTACAACCGCAAGCAACCCCAAACGAAGGAGAGTGAATATGGCGAAAAAGGTAACCGGCGACCTGAGCGTGATCCAAGAAATGTCGGTCGACGACCTGCGGGGCTCGTTGATGAATTTTCTCAAACGCGCCCAGCGGGCCGCCCACGAGGCTGATGGGAAGATGAATTGCTCGTTCACGACTACCATCAGCATCAAGAAAAAGATGGTGGGGGATTCCCCAGTCATCACCCTCGAAGTGAACTCTCGTGAGCGGATCCCGAGTCCCGTGATCAAGCGCGAGCTGATCTTCGAGGGCGACCAGTTGGTGTTTCTATGACAGCTCCGATCTATTCAGAAGCCCCGGTGTTCCAAGAGCACCGAGACGTGGCGGTCACGCTCGCGACCGCCGTCACACACCGGATCGTGGAATTCATTCCCGCGGTCCAGCAACACCTTGCCCAGGGCGGAGAACCGCGTGGCATCACGGCGCGGATCCTCTTCCGTCTCGGGCAAGCGGGTGAGGCACCCGTTGTCGCAGAAGTGGAATTCTCCCATCTCTCGGGAGATGTCCAGTCCTTCCCGCTTCTGCTCTCTCAAGCCAACGGGCAGCTCATGCCGGCGGCACCATTGCCGGCAATCCCAGCGACACCCACCGGCCTCAACGGTGGCAATCCCCAGGGTGTGCAATATCCCTCCGGCCAGGCGCTTCCCGCGCCCGGTCCTCCCCCAGGCCAGCTCCCGACCGCAGCACAGGCGCGAGTCGCGCTTCCAGCGCCTGTCTACGGCCAGGAGATGATCGCACCCCCGAACTCGCTCGTGTCGGGGCCGATCCCCCAATCCACGCAACCCGATCTGGCGGCGCGAGCTGCGCAGCAAGAGTATTCTGAGTTCCAAGCGTGGCGAGCATCGCAAGGCCAGGTGGCCGCTCCGGCGGTGCCTGCAGTTCCCGCAGCCCCCGTCCGCATTATCCGACCTCGATTGCCGGATGAGGGCGGGATCGTTTGAGCAGGAGCTCGAAGTCAGCCGGTAAAACGGCTGTGGCACACGCCCGCGCATGGGTGGCTGAACGTTACCCATGTGCGGGCATCCTCGAGGCCAGCAAGAAGGTTGGCCGATTCCCCGGACAGAAGGCTCGCGACGGCACAGTTCTCGAGTGGGTCAACCGCACGGTGTCGGAGGACATCTTCGGGGTGTTCGATCTGTGCGTGTTCCCGTTCGAGAGGTCGGAGTCAGGTAAGTATCTCGTCGATCTCATCCAGGTCACTACGATCGGCCAGCGAGAGCCCGGCACGGACCACCTCTCAAAGATACGAGAGCGGCAGTCGAAGGTGGGACGGTTCGCGCGAACCCGGCTCAACGCAGAGTGCCCGGATTGGCTCGGGGCACTCTACGTCGTGGGCTGGGTGCAGCGGAAACACCTCAGGATTTGGCGCTGGTCCTGGGAGCGGTCGGACGCTCACCACGTCGGGCGCTGGCAAGAAGATAAACCAGTGCTAGCGAAGCTGCCCAAACTGGCGCGAAGTAGTCGCGGAGTTCTTGGATCGACTTCGTCTCTCGGCCAGATGCCGTTCTGATGTACTCGACGACGACCTTGCGGCGCTTCCCATTGCTCCCGGTTCCGGTGCGGTTCCGGCCGCTCGTGGTCGCGGATCCCGACATCCTGTAGCCATCGGGCGTGAGCCTGCGCGCAACCGCGCACGTCTCCGCGGCAACACCCTCATCGAGGGCGCGCACCTCGACCCGCAGTTTCCCAGGCCGCCCCTTGCGGGCATGGTGCACGATTACGAATAGCGAGCGCATCTCCTTCATCGGACCGTGACATCCATCGGCGCTGCGTTGGTCTTGCGCGACGCGCGCTTGCGGCCGGCCTTTTTCTTCTTGGCCTTCTTCTTCGGCTGCGCCCTCTTGGGAGCCGGCGCCGCCGCCGGCGCTTCGATGCCAGACGCGGGCTCGTTGGCGAGCAGCTCAGCGCCAAACGTGCACGGCATGAAGGGGTTCGACGGTCCCGCAACCGGGAAGCCGCGGCCTCCGTAGGTCGTAACCGTCGACGCTGCGATGTCGACGATCACAACACCGATCCCGCCCAGGGCATGTTCGCGCTGGAACAGGTAACTGAGCTGCGCGCTGAACCCGAATTGGTTCGGGGGCGCGTTCGCGCTGACGTGGTTTCCGCCGACCACCGCACGGTAGATCAGCGCGGCGCTCGCCGTGCCGATCGTGCAAGGCAGCAGGTTCTGCTCGTTGAGTTGTTTGAACGTGCCGAGGATCAGCTCGGGCAACTCACTGCCCACGCTGCGCATTTGAATGGCGGGGCCCAGCTGCGTACCGTCGCTGAAGTAGACCTCGGCGACGTCGGGCAGGTCGTTTCTCGGATTTGCGGGGTTCAATTCAGATGTTCTCCATTCGAGGGCGCCATGCCCTCGTCTTGTGCCGGCAGCGGCACCGCGACGCCCTGCGCGCCGAGCAGTGCAAACGTACCTGCGATTTGCGAGGCCGCGCCCAGGTGGACCGCGATCTGCGTGTTGAGTGTTTCCATGAAGACGCTGTCGACCTTCACGTGGTGTTTCTGGTCCGCTATCGCGGCGTTGCGATCTCGGATGTTGTCCCAGTACGAGTCGAGCCGGTTCTGGATCGCGAGCACGCAGATCTTGTGCGTGTTCATCCGCTGGAACAGCGCTTCCACGTGCACCGCCATGATTTCGTCGAGCCGCCTCTTCCGTTCGGTGCCGATGAGCGGCAGCCCGCCATCGAACTCGCCGTCGTGCTCAGCCATGTAGTTTCCATCCTCGTCCTGCTGTGATCGAGACGTGCTCGCCGCACCCGATGTAGCGGAGATACTTCTCGGTCGTCGCGACGTTCGTGTGCCCGAGGGCATCCCGAATCCGCATAAGGTCCACGCCCTCGTCGTAGAGCTCGTGGGCGAAGGTGTGCCGGAAACAGTGCGGATGCACGCGCCGGGTGATCCCCGCCTGTCTCGCGAGGCCCGCGATCATACGCCGCAGGTTCCGATCGTCGATCCGCGTCCCGACGCGCGTGTTGAAGAGCGGGCCTGGCGCGACGCCGCGGAAATCGGCGATCCATTGCTGAATCATCCGCCAGGTCTCGGGCTCGAGGCCCAGATTCCTCGGCTTGGCGCCTCGAGCGATGCCTTTCGGGCGCATCACGCGCACCGCGCGCTCAGGGCCGCGGATCAAGTGCTCGAGCTCCACGTTGCGCAGCTCTGAATTGCGTAGGCCGCAGCGCCAGAGCATGCTCACGATGGCGCGATTGCGACACCCCGAGCGCGTCTTCGGGTTCTGGTGCCGGAGGATTTGCAGCACTTGTTGTTTCTCCAGCGGAAATGCGGGTCGGTCTCCTACAGGCATGGCGATCTCCGTGGGGTCTCTTGCCCCGGTTCTGTGCCACTTCTCACTACCGCGCAGTCTCTGCCGCGTTGAAAATCCTCGCCCGATTCCACGCCTCGTCCGCCAGCTTCACTGGGCCTTCTCGCGTCCAGACTGGATTGAGCAAAAGCACAAGATAGATTCGCAGGGCGGCCTCGCGTAGTTCTTCCTCACTCATTGCATCTCCTTGAAATGTTCGAGCGACCGCCCGACCACCCGTTCGATCGGCTCGCAGACGGCCGTGTAGCGCGTGCCCTCAGCCACCCGGATGCCCTCGATCGCGTCTTGGCACTGTTCTTGCGTGAAGTAGTAGCCGGTCTGGAACACGGGCCCGTCGTCGAACCACGTCACCATCTCCAGGCTCCAGGTGAGCTCAGGCGCGAGCGCGCAGCTGGAGAACCACCAGATGATCGCGCCGCCCACGATCGCGCCGGTCACGTAGCCCTGACGAACGAACAGCGCGTCGAATAGGCGCCTCACGGCCGGCACCGGATTGCCAGCTCCCAGAGCGCTTCCTCCGCGTGGCTGCCCTTGATGATGGGCCAGCTTTTTTCGAGGTGCTCGGCCAAAGACTCGAGGCGATCCGCGTCCGCGCGCTTGCGCTCGACCAGATTCCGTAGGACCTGCTCGGCTGTCTCCCGCGCGCAACCTTCCGTGCTCGCACCGCTACTCATGGGAGACCTCCGCGTCGCTTTGCAGCTTCGGCCAAGCATTCGACACGAGCAGCTTTCGGTCTCTGACCTCGTCGTTGTCGAATACTGCGGTGCCCCGCCTGTAAATGCAGCATGCGAGATTCAATGCGGCGCACCATTGCGCCCCCGAGAGCCCTTCGACGAGTCCATTCCTGCTTCGGATCTGGTTGTCGATGGAATTTCGGTCGGCCTTCCATGTGTCGGGGTCGTCCCACAACTCCGCGTCGAACTCAAACGCGAGCATCTCTCGTAGCACCTCGGCGGCCTGCATCTGGATCGCCTGTTCGTAGGCGGGGCTCAGCCCGCCCATCTCTATGCTCGGCACGACTCCGCCGTCATCCCACTTCGCGAGCCACTCGGCCGCTGTTAGCGTTTCGCTCATGCCACTTCCCTCCTCGCGCGCTCAGCGCGCATGAACCTCACTGCCGACTCGTAGGCCGCCGGCTTCTCGTATTCCCAACCGACGCCGTCCGGCACGCGCTCGCCGTCTTGCTCCTCGAGCACCTGCCACCACCAAACGACCTGCGGCTTGCCGTCCGGGCCATCGCGCTTGCCGCGCTTCATCTCGATCTTCATTGCACGCGGACCAGCGCGAGCCCGGTGCGGATGCAGGCGCACATCACGGTCTCGTTGATATCCTCGACACCCGTGACCAGTTTCCAGCACGCTCGGGTCATCCACTCATCGGTCCAATCGGTGTGGAGGAGTAGCGGCAGCAACGCGAGTTTCTCCAGCAGCTCGATCTTCTCCGCGTCCGTCAGCGGTTCGGGCATGCCCTCGCCCTCGAAGTTCTCAGGGCCTGGCTTGTCGGTCATTGCTCTGGATCCTGGTATTTCACGATCACCTGGAAGCACACGTCCTCGTCGGCTTGCAGGATCAGCGGACCGAACGGCTCCCAGTCCTCGTCGATCATCATGCGGACGGCCCGCGGCATGTGCGTGATCTGGTTTCGCAGGATCTCGTAGTCGACGATTCGCCTCATTGCGCGGGCTCAGTGGGTTCGATCTCGATGTCGTGTCGCGCGAGCGCCTTGTACGTCCCGCTGCGCGACAGCCCCAGGACCCGGCCCGCCTCACTGACGTTGCCGCCGGTTGCGCGAACAACGCTCAGGATGACGCGGCGCTCGACCTCACCCAGTAGCTTTTCGAGGTTCTCGGCCTTGACCGGATCCTGGGGGATGAATTCAATCACGTGGGCTGCACTCCTTTTGCGCGCTCAGTGTAGATCCGTTTACCGCATTGCACAACAGCGCACGCCAGCGCGTCTACGCGAGGGCAACGGATGTGCCCCCGCGTGGACAGTCTCCCCGGCGCGACATTGCCTACGTCTCGACGGATTCGAACGGCTCAAGCGCTACGAATAGGCGGGTAAGGTCCGCAAGTTCCCTGCCGTACAGTCGTTGTTCGTCGTCGATTTCCGCATAGAGATCCCGCGCGGCAGCGATCAGCTCGGTCAGCGCGCGATTGTCCCTGCACCGGACGATGTTTCCGTTGCGGGCGAGGCGCTCGCGCTCGTTCTCATCCACGTCGACGGCTATGTGCTTGCTTCGGTAGTTCGGCATTGCTCAGTCCTCCATTGCGTGCTGTATCGCGCGCGCCAGGGCGCGGCCCATGCCAATCGGCACGGCATTCCCGACAATCTTGCGCTTCCCCTGCATCGTAAACGGCGAATGTTTGAACCAATCTTCTGGCACCCCTTGCAGCCGCATCATCTCCGCGAGGGTGCGCTTGGGCGGCGAGTAGTCCACGCCTGGGCCGCCAACCGCTCCCTCATGCCGCCCCGGTAACGGGGCGGTCTTTGTCCAACGGGTCGATCCCTTCTCTCGACGAGTTGCTGGCGTGTCTTCTAGCGAGACGGCGGTCACCTTGCGCTTCCCGCTGCCGCCGATCGCCACGGGCACGGCTCGAGTATCCCCCGACACGGCAAGGCGCTTGTGGCGGTCGCGTTGCCCCGGTGCGAAGCCATGTCCTCCGTTTACGCTGCAAGCCTGAGCTTCGGTGGGGAACTCGTGCAGCGCGAATCGAATCCACTGCCGGAGCTCGGGTGCAGCGCCGTCCCGCACCCCGAACCAGAAGCGGCGCTTCCGCATCTGCTCGTTGCCCCAGCCATCGCCAGAATCGAGCGTCGAGTTGCAGAGCATGAAGGTCCGCACGTCGTAGCCGGTGGGCTGGAGGTCGGGTGCCTTCAGAACATTCTCACGCAGGAACCACGCGGGCTGCGCCTCGTTCACCACCCGCTCGTATTCCGGGGTCATGTCTGGGAAGCTCGGCTCGAGCCCTTTGGCCCGGACCAGGTTCGCGAGTGCAGAGTGCGACTGGCACGGATCGCCACCGATGATCCCATCGAACCGGCCCGCCGGCGGATGAAAGTCTCGGATGTCGCCACCCCAGAGTGGGTCAGGACCCCGCACAACGGTGAACCCTTCGAGTGAGAAGGCATGATCCAAAATTCCGCCACCTGGGAATAGAGATAAAACGAGATTCGACACCAGTGAGCACCCTCCGTCATTGCTGTGGGACCGCGTAGCCGATCCATGAGGCGACCACCGCCGGAGCCGTGGCCGCCCGAGCATGGGCTAGTGAAGCAGGTCGCCCAGGCCGATCGCCTCGAACCGCTCCGCGAGAGCGGCATCGAAGCCCGGATCAACCCCGAGGAATCGACTGTGTTCCACGTGCCACGCGACCAGCGCCCGCGTCTCGCGAACGAACTCGGCCACCGATCCGCACTCGGTCGTGTCGCAGTCGCCCTCTGCGAACGAGAACAGCACGAGCGCGAACGGATTGAGCCAGTTTCCGTAATAACTGGCATCCTGCGCGGTGTCGAATTGCGCGAAGCCCTTGCCCGTCGAGCACGGTCCCCAATCATACGGGTACCGATCGCCGGGGCAGAACTCTCGCGTTACCTGCGTCATTGCGTGGCCTCCTGCATTCGCAGCGCCAGCGCGAACGCGGCGCCCGTCGCACAATCGGGGGTGAAGTCGAGCACCATCCGCGGGCCAATCCACAACTGAGCCAACCAACTACCCTCGCGGCGCCCGACATGCGCGTCGAGTGCTTCGGCGCCAGCAACCGGGGCGAGTTCCGAGTAGCTATCGGCTTTCACTCCTCCCAGCGCCGCTAGGATCGGCTCGACCCAGGGCGCGGCCAGCTCGTCGCGTACCTGCCAGTCCCACTCGACGAAAACGAAGAAGTTGCCGCCGCTGAGTATCTCGTGCGTGACCTCGCAGCGCCGGACCTCATCCTCGCACTCGGCTACCCGCTCGCATGTGTCGTAATCGACTAGCGGGCTCTTGATCGAGATGCGGACGCTCGAGCCCATCGAATAGTTGCTCGAGCGGACGCTGATCTCATTGCGTCCCCAACCCTGTGATTTAAATGCCGCGCGCATGCGTGCCGCGGCCGTCGCTGCCTTCGTTGCCATCTTCTAATTCTCCTGCGGGGCTACGCGCCCCGCGTTTGAGTGGAGCCTGAGCGCTCCGCCCTCCCGACACCCGCGAGGATGCCGGGAGACCGCAGGGGTCAGACGCTGAAATGCGCGTAGCGTCGAATGTGCGAATCCTGCCGCGAGGGCTCGCGCTCGACCACGACCGGCGCGCAGCCGTGAACCTGCTCCCAGGCGCGCAGGAATCGCGGCGCGTCGCAGTCTTCCTCCAGGTAGGCCCAATCGCCGTTGCGATACGAGCACGATGAGGGCCGCACGTTCATCACATCGAGCACCGGCATCGGCACGCGCAGCCAGCCGTGGCAGGGATCAGAGAAGAAGTCGAACCGCGCCGGGTCGGGCGCGCGTGTCCGCTCCAGGTCGTCGAGGGTCGCGCCGTGGGTTGTCATTGCACACCGCCCAGCAGCACGAGCGCCGCCGCGAGCGCGTAGGCGCCGGCCCAGATCAGGGCCTTAAGGGTAGTCTCTCGCACAGTCTCACCTCCTGCGGGGTCGAAACCCCGCTCTTGAGTGGTCGCGCGTCATTGCGTGACCCGTTCGCGATGCCGCACAGACCCGAGGGCGCTGCGGGCATCGGGCATGGGTCAGGCGTTCTCGACTACCTTCCAGCCCTCGCGCTCGGCGAGGTCTTTAATCCATCCCGGGAACGAAGCGCCGACGGTGTAGCAGCGTCGCGCGGCGTACTCGGCACGCTTGCACGCTTGCACGTCGTCTGTGTTCCCGGGGTCGACCATCGAACGCTCGCCTTTTACGTGGTCGAGTACCTGATCAACGAATTCGTTGCGGTCAAATGTCTCGCACGGGTCATCAGCAGCGATCAGGATTCGCGCAGCCATCACAGCACCTCGACGCTACTGGAGGATGGGGTCCAGTCGTGATCGAAGGCGGCGGGGTCGCCCAAGCACTGACCGACCCGTCGGAGCCCTGCGTCTACTTCATCTATGCCGTGGCCGATCGAGTCGAGGGTGTCGCGCTGCTCCGCCTGGTACCGCAGAACATCTGCGTTTGAGGGCACCACCTTATGCTGGCACCCGAGTTCCTTCGCCAGCTTCTTAGCCTTGGGGACGGAGCGAAAGGCCAGCTCGTCGCGGACCGACTGCATTACTTCGGGATCGATCTGGTTGTGGTCGCCCTCGACCAAGTCGCGCAGCTCGAGGATCGACGCGCTGAATAGCGGCCGGTTGGTAGGTGATGACATCTCTCTATCCTCCTGCGGGGCGTCAAGCCCTGCGTTTGAGTTGTCCACTGTCTCGCGAACACAGCCGAAGAAACCACGTCTGTCTACTAGAGTCAACACTTATTCGGAAGAAACATCAGAAACCTTTACAGCGCCAGCATCTACAACCCGAGATAAATCCTCAGACGCAACCCGCAACCCTCAACGCCACCCCAACCCACTCCCGAGCAGCACGAGCACCCAATCCAGCACGCCACACCCGAGCACCCCAGATCCACACG
>SDBV01008528.1_pt1 | contig 13797 bp, 8 predicted proteins | sample 2277081 | NCBI WGS metagenome assembly SDBV01 (sample SAMN10402039, study PRJNA504765) | marine sediment metagenome | isolation source: marine sediment core GS10_PC15, 223 cmbsf | place: Arctic Ocean: Southern Knipovich Ridge | collected 2010 | reverse complement strand
ACCTTCACCTTCTTTACCATCGAAGAACACGTGAAGAAGTTACAGGCAGGTCTTCTGACTATCGAATCATCCTACTCATTGCACCTTCCCACCCGCCTGAGGCGGATAGTGGTTTATGGTCTCACAACTAAGTTGCGAGACGTGCAATTTTCGTCATCGATTACAGCGGCGGGTCCGTTCCCTCATTTAGACGGGATTCCCTTTTCAAACTCCACTTTAAAAATGGAGTCAACCTGTAACTGCATTAATAATTAATTAAAAAGTCAAAGAGCGTTTAATTAGTGAGTAATTCTACTTTTTAGAATTAAGACTGTCAACAAATATTATATCTTTTTGCATCTAATAATCATAAAAATGAAACGCCTAGAAAAGAGTTGTTTTCTTGTATTCAAGATATTCTCTTCATATATATTATCTAGTATTTCCAAATTTAAAGAATAAGGACGGAACTACAACCATATTTAGTAACGTAGAGCTGAATAATCCACAAAGTATAACGATAGCCATTGGAGATTCAATTTCGTTACCAGGTTTATCCTATTTACATTCTGCAGTTATACACTATATGATTATCACATCTCGCCATATTTCTTTCCAAACTCCCTTTCCTTAGGGTCTTAACCTGAGGGTTGGGAGCTCTTTTTCAATTAACAACAATCAGGTTTAAATACAAATCAATCTACTATTAATGAGAATGAGTTGGTAGATCGTCATGCGTATGTTCAGTGATACGATGATGTTCCTCGCCTGATGCGTTAACAGGATCAATATGGACTGTTGCATTAGAAAGATATCGTAAATGATGCAATAGCTGGTGTCGGACTTCTCTGGCAATGTTGTGCCCTTTCTCAACAGAAAGATCTGGACTTACGGCTATGTTTAGCTCTGCATGAAGTCGGTGTCCCAACCATCTTACCCTCACTTCAGCAACATTGCAAACCCCTTTGATGTGATTAACCGCATGTTTAATTTCATAAACAACTTTTGGGTCAACACCATCAAGTAAGCGGGTAAAAATACTCTTGCTAGATTCCCATACGATTCGGAAGATTGCAGCAGAAATAAGAAGACCGATGATAGGGTCTGCCAATGGATAGCCAAGCCAAATTCCAACAGCGCCGAAAAGCACGGCCAAACTGGTCAGGCCGTCTACACGGGCGTGATAACCATCGGCGATGAGAGCGGCGCTACCGATTTCCTTGCCAACCTTGATGCGAAATTGTGCTACAGCCTCATTGCCGAGGAAACCAATCACCGATGCAGCGATTACTGCCCAGAGATACATCACCGTTCGTGGGTGAAAGAGGCGATCAATGGATTCGTAGCCAGCGAAGATGGCACTAAAGAAGATAGTGAGTACAATTGCTACACCTGCTAAGTCTTCCACCCGACCGTAGCCATAGGTAAACCGCTTTGTGGGTTTTTTTCGCGCAAGCGTAAAAGCAATCCATAACGGAATAGCAGTAGCAGCATCACCGAAGTTATGAATCGTATCAGCAAGAAGCGCCACACTTCCAGATAGCAAGACAATAACAACTTGAAAAAGGGCAGTAGCTAGTAATCCAAAAAATGACCACTTGATTGCCCAAATTCCTCGTTGAGTGGTAAAAACAGAAGGGTCTATAGCACCGTGGGTATGGACATGAACATGGTGTAGATGCCAGCGTTTGTTTGTTCTGGAATTTTTATTTATCATTATTTTTCTTTTTTAACATTTGAAATGTAGTAAACAACAGGAACGACGAATATATTTAAGAGGGTTGAACTGAGTAAGCCCCCTAAAATCACTTTTGCCATCGGACTTTGTATTTCGTTACCGGGCAGGTCTCCTGCCACTGCCAGAGGGATTAATGCTAAAGCTGCACAAAGGGCAGTCATTAAAATGGGGCTTAATCTGTCTATCGAACCTTGAATGATGGTGTCATAGAGCTTATGTCCCTGTTCCCTTAATGCTTGATAGCGGGATACCAATAGTATTCCATTTCGGGTGGCTATTCCGAACAGGGTAATAAAGCCAATAATTGCCGGAATACTGATGATACCTGATGTAAACCAGATGCTGAATACTCCGCCAATAAGCGCCAAAGGTAAATTGAGTAGAATGATACCTGCAATCTTAATGTTTTTAAATTCCTGATAAAGCAAAAGGAATATGATGAGCAAAGCCATCAAAGAGGTGAAGAATAATATTTTTGATGCCTTTTCTTCACTTTCAAACTGTCCGCCATATTCAATGCGGTAGTTTTCTGGCAGTTGAATGTTACTGTTTATTTTTTCTTTAATTTCGTTTACTACGCTTTTTAAATCGCGTCCGGCTACGTTAGCTGAAACAACAATTTTTCTCTGCACGTTCTCCCTGTTAATAGTGTTGGGGCCGGTTGTGGAAACTATATCGGCAATGTAATAAAGGGGAATTTTGAGTGTTGAGTGTTGAGTGTTGAATTGTTGAGTTGGATTGATAATGGCATCAATCAAGACGTTGCGGATGTTTTCTATTTTGCCCCTGTTTTCATCATTAAATCGCAATACTAAATCAAAACTTTTGTTGCTTTCAAATACCTGTGATACTTTTTCTCCTGCAAAGGCAACATCAATAAATTCGGTGAATTGTCCGATAGAAATACCATATTTTGCAAGCATATCACGCTTTGCTTTTATCTGTACCTGTGGTATTTCAATTTGCTGCTCTACGCTAATATCAACAAGCCCTTCAATGCCTTCAATGTTGCTTTGTATTTGATTGGCAAGTGTGAACATTTTGTTTAAATCGGTTCCGAAAAGTTTAATTGCTATGTTGGCTCTTGTGCCTGACAGCATGTGGTCAATACGGTGTCCGATGGGTTGCCCGATAGTGATGTTCGCTTCTGAAACAGCACTTAGTTTTTCGCGTACCTTTTTCATGAATTCTTCACGGCTGCGGTCTTTTAAAACAAAAGGTGCATCTATTTCGGCTGCGTTTACGCCTTGTGCGTGCTCGTCCAATTCAGCCCTGCCTGTTCTTCGTGAGGTAATTGAAATTTCGGGAACGGACAGCAAGATATTTTCAATCCGTCTTCCGATTTTATTTGATTCTTCCAATGATATGCCGGGCATACTGACAGCGCCTATTGTTAAAGTACCTTCATTAAATTCGGGCAAGAAGCTTCTACCGAAACCAAACATTAGAAAACTCGTTACAATGAACAATACAACGGAAAATGCAAGCACTGATTTTTTGACTTTCATCACATTTTCTAAACCCAAACGATAATTGTTGTTGAGCCACCTTACCAACCAGCTTCCTTTTGCCTGCTTTAAAAGCTTTTTTTCGTCTGTAAGCATAACACTGCAAAGCACAGGGGTAAGCGTTACGGCAACAATCAACGATGCGAATAATGAAACGATAAATGATATTCCGAGTGGCCGCAACATTCTCCCTTCCATTCCGCCAAGGAAAAACAGGGGGATAAAAGCTACAATAATGATTAGGGTGGCATTCAATATGGAAGCCATAATTTCTTTTGATGCGTTAAAAATTACTTTAACAGGGTTCTCCCCTTCTTCATTTAGTTTTTGTACGTTTTGTTTCAGGCGTTTGAAAACATTTTCTACAACAATAACAGCATCATCTACCAACACTCCAATAGCTATCGCCATTCCACCCAATGACATTGTATTGATGGTTAAGCCCAGAAGTTTCAGGGTAATAATTGCCACTAAAAGGGAAAGCGGGATGGCTAAAAGAGAAATAATTGTGGTTCTGTAATTCATAAGGAATAGGAACAGGATTATAATTACAAAGAAAGAACCTTCAATGAGCGCTTTTTGGACATTGTTGATAGATGCCTGAATAAAATCTGCCTGACGGAATATTTTGGTGTTAATTTTAATGTCAGAAGGCAGCGTTTTACTGATTTCTATAATGGCATTGTCAATTTTCTCTGTAAGTTCTAATGTATTAGTGCCGGGTTGCTTTGCTATGGTCATAATAACTGCGGGGGTGCCTTTGAGTGAACCATCACCGATTTTAGGGATTGCTCCGCCTATTTTTATTTCTGCAACATCTTCTATTTTAATCGGCACATTATTGACAACCTTGATTACGGCATTTCCGATTTCTTCCGTTTTGTTTGTTCTGCCTATGCCCCTGATGATGTATTCATTTCCAAATTCATTCATAAAACCACCGGAAGCATTAAGATTACTTTCTTCACTTGCTTTCAGTAATTCGTTTAAAGAAATGTTGTAATATTTCATTTTTTGGGGTGAAGCGAGTATCTGATATTGCTTGTATTCTCCGCCAATTACAATTACCTGTGACACTCCTCCTGTCGCCAATAACCTGGGACGGATATTCCAGTCGGCAATGGTTCTTAAATCCATTGGAGTTGTGCTATCTGATGATAAGCCGATGAGCATAATCTCGCCCATAATGGATGATTGAGGAGCAAGTGTAGGGTTACCAACCCCCAGCGGTAGCTTTTCGGCAATGGTTGTTAGTTTTTCACTGACTATTTGCCTCGCTTTGAAAATGTTGGTTCCCCACTCAAACTCTATCCAAACGATTGATATTCCTGCGGCTGATGAAGACCTTACCCTGCGTACATCGGTAGCACCGTTTACTGCGGTTTCAATCTGAAAGGTTACTAATTTTTCGGCTTCTTCGGGAGCCATTCCGTGCGCTTCGGTTAATACCACAACGGTTGGTGCAGTGAGGTCAGGAAATACATCTACTTCCATTTTAGACGCCGTATAAATACCCACTATTAAAAGCAACGCTGATGCCACAATAATCATCAGACGATTATGCAGGGAGTATTGTAATATTTTATTTAACATAATTTTATTTTATTTTAATGTTCGTGACCATGAGCAGGCATTTTACCTGACATTGTTGCTAATTTTATTTGATAGCCACCTTTGATGACAACTCTTTCACCTTCCTTTATACCTGCTAATACCTGCACATACATACCGTCATTGGCTCCAAGTTTTAATTCACGTTTTTGGAATCCTTCGCCTGATGTCTGCACATAGGCAAAGTGATTTCCCTGTTCCTCTATGAGCGCTGAATAAGGAATTACCAGAGCATCTTTAATTACATTGGTTTTTAGAAAAACCTCTATGAATGAACCGGGAATGATTTCAACTTTATTGTCAATCTCAAAGTTTACAGGGATATAATAAGCATTGTCATTGGTGTTTTTCCCATAGGAAATGAGCTTCCCATTTAAATTATCTGTGCTGTAAATTTTACCGTCATAAACGGTTATGAAATTGGCTGATGAAATGCTGTTGAGCTTCGAGAAATGCTTTTGTGGCACTTCGGCGGTTAAAATGAGTTTACGGTTTTGGGAAACGCTAGCGATGGGTTGCCCGATTTCAACATACTCCCCTTCGCGTACCATCACATTTTTTATATAACCTTGTATTGGTGATGTGATTTTGTGTCCACCAACAGTATAGTTTTTTTCAATAGTATTAAAAGTGGATTGAGCATTTTTGTATCGGAGTTGTGTTTCCTGGAAATATTTTTGTGAAATGACATTGTATTTCACCAATTCTTTGGCTCTTTCAAAATCTATTTTGCTTTTTTCATAGTTATTTTTTGCTTCTTTATATTTCGTGTCTAAATTACCTTCTGTTAAACCGGCTCCTGAAATTATAAATAACGTTTCACCTGAATTTACAGCAGAACCAATCAGTTTTTTATTGTTTCCGAATGTTATAATACCTTTGCTTTTTGCTGTTATGGTTGTCTCGTCTCCCTGTGCAGGAAAGATTTGTCCTGTGGTTTTGATTATTTCAGTAAAGGGCTCTCTTTTTACTTCCATATTGGCAAAATCTATCTTCCATGCCTGTTCTTTTAAATAAACAATTTCTTCGCCGATTGTTTGTTCTTGTTGATTTACTAGTGCAGTTTTTGTGTCAGGATAAGCAGTGATGTTTTCTATCATGATTTTGTCAGAAAACTCCTTAGTCTGAATGTCAAAGACCAACTGATATGTGCCTGAATTTTCTGGATTCAAAGCCAGTCGAAATATGCCTGGAGATGATGGTTTTTCGGCTTTATCAGTTAATTGTTTCTTGTTTCCGATAAGGCTAACTGTTACTGAACCTTCTGTAACTGCTTCGAAGTTTTTTCCTAATTGGGTAAAGTGGACAGCGAATTTTGAGACTTCCCCTACAATCAAAGGTTTAAACTCTACAAATAGTTCTGATTTATCTGTGTAGAGAGTGTAAGCAAGCGGTTCGGGCGCAACACCTGTATGTGTTTCATCTCCGTGTAGAAGTCCGTGTTCGGCATTAGCGTGTTTATGATTGTCATTATTGCAACTTGCTAATAAGCTTGCAACGATGACGAATAAAATAATTGTTTTATTCATAGTGAATGATTTTAAATGTTCAAATATTTGCTTACGAATAAGCAAATACTTAACTCTACAAAGCTGATAAAAAATAGATGTTCTTATCATGTAAATATCCTCATGTAAAAAATGTTTTTAATTTTATAGTGATTTTCAGTGGTAAATATGAAATTATTTAATATCAGAAATCTTAACTCCAACAAGCTTTTCTATTTCCGTTATTGAAGAAAAAAGCTCATTTAAAATCTTCAAATATGAAACATTTGTGGTTGCCAATGTTCGCTGGGCATCCAGAACATCCATGTAATCAAATTCGCCATGTTCATATCCCTGTTTTGCAATCTTCAGGGATTCCTTAGCCTGCGGGATTATGGTATCAACAAATGACCGAACCAGTTCACGAGTTGCAGCGTACAATGAGAAAGCATTGCCCAATTGAAGTAATAATTCGTATCTAACAGCAGTCTCATCATCTTTTGCCTTATATGACAATGCTCTGGCCTCAATAATATTGCCCTGATTTCTATTGAAAAAAGGTAAAGGAAGAGTTATTCCTGCCTGGATTGTATCGTCGTCCGTTGCTGAAAGCCGTTTATATCCTACGGAAAAATCTATATCAGGAATCCTTTTTCTTTTAGCCTCTTTAACCTTTAATAGTGAAAGGTCGACAATATTTTTCTGCGCTTGTAAGGCAGGATAGTTTTCTATTAATAACGCTTCTAATTTTTCCAGTTTAAGAAGTGGCACATCGGTAACAGGAATAGGAACAAGCTTTTGTAAAGGTGTTTCTATTGTCCCCATACTAGTTTGCAATCTCTTAGTTGCATTAAACATATTCCTTTCAGCCTCTACTACATTTGCTTTTGCGTTGGACAATTCAACTTCCGCCTTAAGAACTCCTAACTTTGCTATATCACCGGCTTCAAATCTTTTGTCTGTAAGGTTCTTAAAACTCATTGCAATTTCAACGGTTTCTTTGGCAAGGTTTAATTCGTCCTGTGCTGTAATGACATCAAAGAACGCCTTTTTCGTCTGTGCGGTGATATTCATTATCATAATCTGTAGATCTAATTCTAGGATGCCCTTTTCCTTTATAGCAACTTCTGTTCTTAGTCTCCTTTTCCCGCCGATCTCCAGTTTTTGAGACAACGAGATCATATTTTGACTTTGGTTAAGTCCTATCTCTTCTGTTGGTATCTCTTCTGCAAGTAGGTTGATCTCTGGATTTGGCAACAAATGAGCTTGTCTTATTCTTCCTGTAGCAGCCTCTACATTACGTCTTTTTGACTTAATTACAGGGTTATTATTGATAGCAATTTCTACAGCATCTTCTATTGTCAAATGTTTGTCATTAGCACGAAATTCCTGTGAATAAGATAGAAACTGGGTCTTATCGGAAAAAATTGCGAAATAACAAACTACAAGTATGAAAATAAGAAGTCCTAAAGATTTGAACATATTCATTTAATTACCTCTATTAATAATGCTTTGTTTTCAAAAACATTGTGAATACTAGTTATTTAAATAGAGTCGACTTGCCACTTCTGCTAATAAGGTTTATCGCATAAAGAGATAACACAAAGCGCCAAACCTCTTAAACGGAATTAGAATGGATGGAGGAGGCCCATTATTCTAAATGGAACAAAAGTAAGTTTAAAACTTGAGGAAAACAGAGAACGGCAATATGATTTGTCTAAATTAGATATGATGAATTGAGTTGATATAGATTATGCGTATAAAATCTGTTTGTGTTTGAATGATGCGTGATTCTTGAAAAGTTGTTAAACAAATAATAATCGTAATTTGGTGAATAACTGGAGTGCAAACAAGAGTTGAGGGTAAAATGCGTTTTAATTGAACTAGAATTTGCTGAAATATAATCAAGATGCAAAATAATGTTTGCATCTCTATGATCTGACTCACCAAGACCATAATCTTCATTCGTATGATGAATATGTGCATTCTGATGATCATAATGGAATTCGGATCCATATAGTAAAGATCCACTTAGTGCTGCACATGAAAGACAAAAGGCAGACAATATTAGCAAAATAAAATATTTGTTGTTAATTCCTTTTCTTGTCATTGAAAAGTAGATATGCTTAAAAATTTATAAATTGAACTTTTTTTAGCTTAAGGTATTAGATGGATGTACTAAATTGATTTACTTTGTAATTTTTCTAAATTAACATAACAGTATATATTTGTCAATACGAAATAAGACTATGCAATTGTATATCTTTCCTTGATCTTCATTGACAAATCGTGAGTCATAAACATTGCCTTTTCGGCCTCTTTTATCTCTGTTATTGATATTCCTTGTATATTTATAAGTCTTAAGGCAGTTATTACCTTTTGCAGCATAAAAGGTTGGATATAAGTCTTTATTTCTTTCATCAGTATTGTACCTCCTTTTTCTCAAACCAGCCGTAAAGTGTAGGTAGTACGATTAAGGTTAGAAGTGTTGAAGATAACAAACCTCCAACTACCACAGTTGCCAACGGTTTTTGGATTTCAGAACCGGTGCCGTGGCTGAGTAGTATTGGTATTAATCCTAATGCGGTGGTTAATGCAGTCATAAGTACCGGGCGCAACCTGTGTTCAGCCCCCTTCAGTACAGCCTCATGCAACCCCAAACCCTCTTGCCTGAGTTGATTTAGGTACTGTATCATGATTATGCCATTTTCCACTGCTATACCAAAAAGGGCAATAAACCCCACAGAAGCTGGTACACTCAGGTTTGCCCCTGCTATCCACATAGCAGGAAACACACCTATTATAGCAAAGGGTATATTCAGTATTATTAATGCTGCGTTTTTCACGGAGTTGAAACTGCTAAATAGTAGAAGGAAGATGATAAGTATTGTTAATGGTACTATAATGGCGAGCCTTTTGTTAGCGCGTTGTTGAAGTTCAAATTGTCCTCCCCACGTTATATAATAGCCAGGAGGTAAATCTACGCTTTTTTCAATCTTTTTCTTTGCCTCGGATACAAATCCTCCAATATCTCTACCTATAAGGTTGCATTCAACTGCTATCCTTCGTTGGCTATGTTCTCTGCTTATCTGGGCTGGGCCTTCTTCTATCGTAATCTTTGCCAATTGACTCATAGGCACTCGTTCCCCACCCGGTGCATTAATAAGAATATTTTTTACACTATTAACATCGTATCTCCTTTCTTGTGGGTATCTGACAATCAAGTCAAAGCGTTTCTGTCCTTCTAAAACCTGGGTTGCTGCCTTTCCCCCAATTGCAGTTTCTATTATGTCCTGAACATCAGAGATATTAATCCCGTAACGGGAGATTGATTCCCTATCAATCTTTATCTGCAGTACAGGCAGGCCTGAAACCTGTTCCACCTTCGGTTCTACAACACCACGTATCCCGGAGATAATTCTCTGTATCTCTTCTGCCTTTTGCTTAAGGATTGACATGTCTTCACCGAATACTTTTATTGCAATATCTGACCTCACACCCGATATAAGTTCACTTACTCTCAGTTCGATTGGCTGTGAAAAGTCGTATGCAATACCAGGAATCTTATTCAACTCCTTATTCATCTTTACTATCAATTCGTCCTTATTTTTAACAGTCCATTCTCTTCTTGGTTTTAATATTACAAAGACATCGCTCATTTCTGGTCCCATGGGATCCGTTGCTATCTCTGCCCTTCCTGTCTTTGACACAACTGTTTCTACCTCTGGAAACCTCTTAATAATCTTTTCTATTGTCTCACATGTTTCTATGGAACTTGTTAAAGAGATGCTGGGGATTCTAATGACCAGAATTGCTATAGCACCCTCATCTAATTGGGGCATAAACTCAGAACCCAATCTAGTCATGATACCAAGGCTTATGGCTAGTAGAACAATGGCTGAAACTATCGTAATTAAACGATGTGTTAGTGCTTTTTTAAGCACAAAAAGATATGGCTTCTTTATCAAACGGATGATGATATTTTCTTTTTTTGGTGCCTTAACTCTTAATATTAGGCTGCATAGGGCGGGTGCAAGTGTCAGTGATAAGATAAGAGAACCAAGCATTGCAAAACTAATGGTAAAGGCAAGGGGCTTAAACATCTTGCCTTCTATACCCTGGAGCGTAAAAAGTGGTAGGAATACTACAATTATAATGAAGATGGCAAAGACAATGGGACGAGCAACCTCTTTGGCAGATATTAAGGTAATTTGTACAATGTTACGGTTCTTATTGTTATTTTCAGACAAATGCCGATAAATATTTTCGACCATCACAATAGAACTATCCACCATCATCCCAATACCGATGGCCAGGCCTCCAAGTGACATCAGGTTTGCCGAAACACCCTGGACCTTCATTAAGATAAATGCTATTAATACGGCCAGTGGTATATTAATGGCAACAATGATGGCGCTTCTTAGATTCCCAAGAAAGCCAAATAGGACTAAAATGACTAGGATTCCACCAATCATCAATGCATTTGTTACGGTCTTTATACACTTATGAATGAGTTCCGATCTGTCGTAAAATGGCTTTATAGTAACTCCTTCTGGTAGTGATGGTTTTACCTCTTCTATCTTTTTCTTAACCTGATTTACAACCTCTCGACCATTTGCCCCCATAAGCATCATAACTATACCGGTAACCACCTCTCCTTCTCCATCCCTCGTCACGGCCCCATACCTGACTTCATGGCCAATCAATACCTTTGCAACGTCTTTGATGCGAACTGGTGTTCCATCGCGTGCCTTCAGTATGATGTTTTCTATATCCGTTATTGTAGATATAAGACCTATCCCCCGAACTATGTACCGTTCTGAAGCGTGTTCTATATATGCCCCTCCAACATTTGCATTGTTTTCTTCCAGAGATGTAAAGACGTCATGTAATGATAAATCATGGGCTACCAATCTATCCGGGTCAACAAGTACCTGATATTGTTTTGTAAAACCACCAAAACTATTTACCTCTGTCACACCAGGAACGGTTAGTAACTGGAATCTGATAATCCAATCCTGAATGGTTCTAAGCTCCAATAGGCTATAACCTTCTCCTTCAACTACATATTGATATATTTCTCCTAACCCTGTGCTGATAGGGCCCATAATGGGAGTGCCAAGTCCCCTCGGTATTTGTTCTTTTGCCACCTGTAAACGTTCCATTACCAGCATTCGTGCAAAGTAGATGTCTACCCAATCTTTAAAAACTACAGTAACCTGAGATAGTGCCGTCTTGGATAGCGATCTTATCTCATCAATATCAGGTAGACCCATCATGGATGCCTCAATTGGAAAGGTAATGAGTTTCTCTACCTCGACAGCCCCCAACCCGGGGGCTTCTGTGTTAATCTGTACCTGGATGTTGGTAACATCTGGTACAGCATCTACAGGTAGACGAAGTGTCATATAAACGCCTGCTCCGATGAGAAGGACAGTAAGCGTTATTACCAAAAACCGAAACTTTACCGAAAAATCAACAATTCGTTCAATCATAAATTAACTTACTCCCTGTCTGCCGACAGGCAGGCGTTCACAAATTTATTTGGATTATGATCCTAAAATAAGAACTGGAATCCTCCCGACAGGGGGGCAACCTTGCTTTTGCAAGGAATCCAATTTTCATATTTTGTGGTGACCTGAAAGGTCATGAGTGTTTGTTTCGCAAAATGATTAATGAGATTAAATAATCTAAGAATAAAATCCTAAAGGATTAACTCCAAATACTCAATCGTTGACGGAATTAAGGTCATGCCAGAGGCAGATCTGCCTTCGGCACGACTTTAGCTCTTATCTTATGATTAGTATCTGTCGAGGAAAGCTCAAATGTTCAAAAATGTCATTCTGAATTTATTTCAGAATCTATGTATATCAATCTTGAATTAAGTTTATGATCAGAGACAATACAGTGTTTCCGCAACAGAAACTAATTAGTTAACCAGTGACTATTGACAACTTAACTAATGTGCATGTCCCTCTCCGATGGTTCCTTTTAATAGTTCAGATTTTAGATAGAATGCTCCCTCAATTACTATCCGTTCTCCTTCCTTGACTCCCTCTAATATCTCTATAGTAGCTTTAAATTCTCTTCCGGTCTTTACTGGACAACATTCAAACAAATTTTCCCCCTTATCGACAAAAACCACTTCTTTGCCTTGCAACCTTTGGATTGCAGATAATGGGACAGTAAATATTTCCTCTGGTTCACCGGTTATAATCTTTGCTTTGGCAAACATACCTGGCTTCAACATTCTCTTACTATTATCTATCTCAACTCTTACCTTAACTGTCCTTGTAGCCGCTTCAACTACACTACTTATATAAGTAATCCGTCCCTTGAATTCATCCTCAGGATATGCGGATACATATAGCTCCGCTTCCTGGCCCAAATCTATTCTCGCCAGATCCTTCTCATAAATAGCCAGGATAATCCAGAGGATGTCCAGGTTTGCAATTGTAAAGAGCGGTTTTTCTGGGTCGGTCATTTCTCCTAATGTAATATGTTTCTCAATGACCGTTCCTTTATAAGGTGAGTGGAGTGGAAAATGCTCGATAGAGTGTAATTGAGAAACGATACTCTGTATTTCATCTTCTGAAAGACCTAAAAGATGAAGCTTATTCTCTGCCGCCTCGAATTCAGCTTTTGCCATGAAATAATTTCCTTTAGCATCGAGCATCTCTTTCTCAGAGGATATCCCCTTTTCCCTCAAACCTTTTTCCCTCTCATAATTTGCCTGTGCAACTTCCACCATCGTCTTTGCTTTAATGTATATCGAACGGACTTCGCCCAGTTCTATGCTGTCAAGGATAGCCAGCTTCTGACCCTCTTCCACCTCATCACCAAAATCAGCAAAGATTTCAACAACTCTCCCCCGGATTCTGGGGCTGACACGGAATAGTTTATTAGCATTAAACTGTATTTCTGCCGTGGCATTTAAGTGCTGACTAACAGTCTTCCGTTCTAGCTTCTCTGTCTTAAGACCTATAATTTCAAGACGTTCTTTGGTAACCTCAACCTCTGAGATTTCTTCATGCTTATCATGTTCGTGTTCATGTTCTTCGGTATTTGCTGTTTCCGTTCCCATCTTTTTGCAAGAAACTTGAACAACTAATAACAAAAACATTATCAAAAATATAAATAATCTAAAATTCATTCTTTACTCCATTCTGATGAAAATTATGGTTGTAACTTCATACCTGATACAGTTTCAAGGTTTACGATGGCTTTGTTGTAATCGAGTAGTACGTTTAAATATGCTGCCCGTGTCTCTATGAGGTCGCTTTGCACAGTAAGGAACCCGATAAAATTGATCTTACCCTCTTTATATGATATTTCGTTAAGCTTCAGGCTTTCATCAACTTGTGGCATAATTTCGTCCGTATAAATAACTATACCTTCTTTTGCTGCCGTGAATGAACGATATGCAGTCTCTACTTCCTTCTGAATTTCCAGATACTTGTTCTTTATGTTTATG
>SDBV01008527.1_pt1 | contig 13797 bp, 14 predicted proteins | sample 2277081 | NCBI WGS metagenome assembly SDBV01 (sample SAMN10402039, study PRJNA504765) | marine sediment metagenome | isolation source: marine sediment core GS10_PC15, 223 cmbsf | place: Arctic Ocean: Southern Knipovich Ridge | collected 2010 | reverse complement strand
AGAGATGAAATCATAAAACTGAAAGAAATACTTCTGAAGGATTTTGGGATGACTCGAGGGAAAATATCTACTTTTTTCTCAGGAAACAAAGGTTACCATTTAACGGTTGAAAATTCTGAATTCGATGCTCTTGATCAACGTGGAAGAGGAGAGATAGCCAATTACGTTTCGGGAAAGGGTCTCGATATCCAAATGTTAGGTCTTTCGAAGAAAGCGGATTACAATAACATGATTTCAAGACTACCGGTCCTGGGAGAGCCAGGATGGAGAGGGAAAATAGCCTCTTTTTTTGATACCTATGAATTTGAAGGAGAGTATGATGATAGAGATATCAAATCCAAAATCGCCGATCATTATAGCAAATCGAGCCCGAAGAAGTTTAGTGACATCATTAACTTGGCAATTAGGAAGCATGGAGCAAAGATAGATTCAGTTGTAACTATAGATATTCACAGGATCTTTAGACTAGCAGGGTCTCTTCACGAAAAAACAGGTCTCTCGAAGAAGAGATGCGAAGATCTTAATTCATTTGATCCTACAACCGATCCAGTCGAGATTAAGGATGAACCGATAAAGATCAGGGTAAGTATGAGTCCGCCCTTTACTCTCAGAGAGAGGACCTACGGTCCCTATAAATCCGAAGAGGTGATGCTCCCTCTTTATGCCGGTGTGTATCTGATGGGCAATAACCTAGCACAGGCAGTCAATTCCTAATGGGAATAAACACAATGGAAGGATCTGAAGTCAGGCTCAGAAATATTGCATGTTTGTTGAATTTTTACTAGATACGAAGGACATAATTACAGTCAGACGGATGAAAAGAATATATATGTTATTAATGCGCGACCATAATTAAGAGAAGGTAGTACCGGCGTGAAAAGGGTTGAAGCGATAATCAGAGCAGAGAAGATGGATGATGTAAAGTCCGCTCTGGCCCAAGCAGGATACGTTGGGATGACTACCTATGAAGTAAGAGGGAGGGGACGCCAGAAGGGATACTCTAGATTCTATAGAGGGAGGGAATTCAGATACGATCTCCTCCCAAAGTTGAAAATTGAGCTTGTAGTGGACGACAAGGACATAGAGGGAGTTATTGAAATCATAGAAAGCAAGGCAGCTACTGGGGATGTGGGCGACGGAAAGATTTTTGTCTTCCCTGTAGACGAGATTATACGTATAAGAACTGGCGAAAGGGGCCAAGCGGCCATCTGAATTTTTCTCGATCTCGCACTTGGTAATGAAGTCAGTCTACGTTAAAGAACTCCATTTACGTATATTACCTACTCAGGACGAGTAGGTAATGAAGAATGGGAGAACTCAAATTTGGGATTGAGATTAGCATTACGGCGGAATCGCTAAGGCGAATCTCCGTTAAAGCGGAGGAGTTGGGATACAATTTCATTTTTTATGGTGATTCCCTAAGCTACAATTCGCTGGAATGCTGGACCGCAATATCTGCCATGTCCTCATTCACGAGGTCGATTAGGGTGGGACCCTCAATGACCTTTCTCTCCTACAGGCATCCGGCAGTGTTGGCAAGAGCCTCAGCAACCGTTGACAGGTTGAGTAGTGGAAGATTAGAGCTAAGGATTGGGATTGGCGGGAGATCATTGAAGCGAGATAGTACAACGTATGGTGTGCCTTTTCCCCCGTATCTCCAGAGAGTTAGAAGACTTGACGAGGGATTAACTTTAATTAAGAAACTTTGGACACTCGAGAAGTCAAGTCAACGTGGGAGATACTTCTCCAGTTCAAACGCGGCCCAGAAAATAAAGCCAATTCAAAGACCACATCCTCCGATAACTATAGCCGGTACTAGCGAAAAGGTCGTTGATCTTGCAATCAAGCACGCAAATGTATGGGAAGTGGGAGGTGTCGTTCCTGCTGAATATCGTAAATTGTACCAGACCCTAACTTCAAAGTGCAAAAAGGGAGGAAGAGACGTGAACTCCATCGAGAGATCTTTGGAGGTAACAATAGCATTATTCACTCGAGGCGGGGATGCGATTGATAGTCTGAGGAGGAAGCTTCGCAACAAGTTCGACGAGCTAGCGAAGAGATGGACGCTAATTGCGGGGCGACCCGATCATATAATCTCGGAACTGAATGAGTTCGTTGATCTCGGAATAGAGAGATTTTCAATACATTTCCTAAACTATAATGGCATCAATCTATTTTTTCAACGACCTAGCTTGCTAATAGATCAGATGGAAATCTTTAGAGAGCAGGTCATTCCGCATCTAAAACATTAGGCAAGTATTTTATCTCTGGAATGAGATAATCAGCACAAGCTTCAGATGAGAAGTATCTTTGTGTGTGAATCATTTTTCTTCCGATCACCAAAACAGTCCTCATTCCTGCTCTAGCTCCGGCAAGAACATCATGAATAGTGTCTCCAACTACTAAACCCTCATCGAAATCGATGGCCAGCCGCTCTGCAGCGAGAATAATCAGGGCAGGGTGAGGCTTCCCCTCACCAACTTCATCTGCACCAGTAATAGCTGAGATGAATTGATCGATTCCAAAACTTTCGACCATTTCCTTCGTGTCAGCTCGTGCATTTGAAGAGGCAATAGCACACCTGATCCCTCTTCTCCTGACCTCTGAGAGGACTTCTATTACGGCGGGGAAAAGTCGGAGCTCCTCTTTCGAACCCCTGAAAAGTTCCTTTTCAGTAGAAGCGATCTCCATCGCTAGCCCATCATTAATTCCAGGAGCTAGGGCACGAACTATATCGGTGTGAGATTTTCCAAAGTGTTTTATTACATTCGCCTCATTACAACCGATACCAAATTTCTGGAAGGTTTCTAACCAGCATTTCAGATGAAGATCATATGAGTCCACCAGTGTCCCATCAAAATCTAGTACGACTCCCTTCAACAAATTATCTTATCACTCCACAGATTATCATGAAAGCTCCCGATGTAACCACTTGTTTGACATGACCGACTGAGAGCTCCTATTAGCTCATTGAGTAAGGCTTCAGCCGTTAACAATTCAAGTCATCGTCTTAGCTTAGGCATTTAGACCGGAGAAGAGTCCTGTGTTGAGGTTGAGTGGAGAAGCAAGATCAAAGGGTCGGACTACGGTGAGGAGACTGGAAAAACATGATTAGCGGAAAAAATACCTCCACACTTTAATCTTGTAGCCACTATGCATCCGCATCAGCGTCCTTCCACTTCCATGAGTACGTGACAAGGCCATCCACCCTAGACTGCAACTCTTGGTATGTCTCCGGGTCGATTTCTCTAGTATGACCATGATCAATGTCTATTAAGACAATACTATGGAGGCGAGCATCCTTGATCTGATCAAATGAAAGTGGCGGTTTTGAATATAGTTTGTCGCAGAGTCTCCGGATTCTTTCGACTTCCTCATCGGATCTATCTCTTGGTGGTTTAATGAAAAGGTACGGGACCTGTAAGATGTTGGAGTTCGGAGTGGCCAAACCAAACTTACTTGCTCTTGGACTATAGCGCGAGATCTCGCTGGAGATTTTGGCTTGACTAAAACTATTTGGATTGAGAGCGTGAATCGGAGGGGTGTCGCCTGTTTCCACCTTGATTATTAGAACTCCTTCCCCTTTTACCGCATGTACGTCACAAGTAAGATTTGAATCAAGGGAGTATTCGACATTCACCATGTATCCTGATACGATCAGCTCCCTCGCACATATGAGCTCCATAACCGACTGCGTGAGATCAGTCTCGGCGTTTTCATGCAGGTCCAATAATCGCTCGCCTAGGCTCTTAAGACGGAGATTAGACTGTTCGTCCATGCCTCGGGAAAGTCTTTTCAAGATTCCAAGAATAACCACCTCAAAATTATCTTCCTCTTGAGCATTCATACCCTACGAAGTGAATCGATTAATCATAAGTACATAAACGCTTACCATCCCTTTTTTCGGGGCATGTTAGATATATTCAGTATCGCCATACCTACTCACCATTCTTGTCTGAGTGTAGGCCGAGAAGATCTCGTGCTATTATCAACCTTTGAATCTCATTAGTTCCTTCATAAATCTCAGCTATAGAGGAATCCCTGAAATATCTCTCGAGGGCTTGACCTACCTCAAGTCCTTCAATAGCGTGGATTTCTAATGCTGTACGTACCGCTCGAGATGCAACCTCGGATACATAGGCTTTCACTATTGAGCAGTTTCTTGAGATATGGTGACGGGAGCTTCTCAATACTTTTTCTCCTATTGCAAGCCTTTTGAAATATTCATGGACTTCGTGAAGCGTGTTGTAGGTCATTAATCTAGCAGCGACTACTTCTATCGCCATATCAGCAATCATGATCTGAAAGGACTGTCTATTTACAGTTGAGCTTTTGGCTTTGTCATTCGTCATGACATCAATTGAATGATCGAGGGCTTGTTCCGCCACACCTAGGGCTCCAGCAGCTAAACCGGCTCTTCCCCCATCCAACGCGGTCAATGCTACCCCCAAGCCCGTTCCAAGATGGCCCAGGATGTTTTCGTCGGGGACCACACAATTATCAAATACAAGCTCTACAGTTGTAGAAGCTCTAATCCCGGTTTTCCTCTCAACCTTTCCAACGCTGAAGCCGGGCATCCCTCTTTCGACCAGGAAAGCTGTGACGCCTCGGGAAGGATGGTGAGATTTGTTAGTGACAGCAAAAACAATGACTAGACCAGCTCGATTACCATTAGTGCAAAAAATCTTATTTCCATTAAGGACGAAGTCGCTACCAACCTTCTCTGCCACCGTCTGAATATTTTTGACATCACTCCCCGCTGCCCATTCTGTCAAAGCAAATCCACCAATAATCTTACCACTCGACAGTCTAGGCAAGTACTTCTTCTTCTGAACCTCGGATCCAAAAAGTAGGATTGGCGCAATACAAAGGCCCAGGTGGGCTCCGACAATAGTAGCATGTGCCGAGCAAATTCTCCCAAGCTCCTCGAGCAGGATTCCACACTCTATCTCCCCTAGGCCCATTCCACCATATTTTATTGGAACTTGAAGACCCATTAATCCTTGGTTGGAAAGCTTATTGAAGTTATCCAGAGGAAATTCTTCCCTCAAATCATAATCCACAATGCTTGGAGCGATTTCACGGATTAGGAAATTGCGAGTTTTTCGCCTGAATTCTTCTTGCTTAGATGATAACAAAAAGGCCAGTGCAAATCATCTCTGAATAAAGAATATGAATATGATTCCACGGTATTAAACTAACCACGAAGGTTTCACTTGAGTAGAAAGGCTCGAGCCGGCGACGCTTCAGTTCTCACTTTGAGCGGAAGTCCAACGAAATAATATCTCCCCGGGCGAACTTCAGTCAGATTCAGACCTTCAAAAACTGTCAACCCAGCTTCGAGCAGCATCTTATGGACATCCACATTTCCTGAACGGAACTTTTGAATGGCAATATAATCATGGCCAATAGTTTTAACACCTTGATGCACCAGGTATTCCGCCCCGTCTTCTGTCATAAAAACAAAATCTTCATAGAACTCCTTGTACCCCCTCTGTGAATTCCTTGTCTTGAGAAGAATTATTTCACCCCTTCTTACCTTATGAGGTGACAGGTCTCGGGACGTAATTCCAGTTTCAACGTCTGATAGATCAATTACCCTTGATGGCCCTACCAGTGAGTCATTTGGCAGGTCAGTGACGGCGCCAGCTCCATTCTTTACGTGAAGGAGAGAATCCACGTGAGTCCCAGTGTGAGATCCAATTAAAATTTCGGAGAGATTGGAGTTACCATTCGGCATTTTTCTAATAAAGTTAATTCTCGGAGGAGTATTGCCAGGGTACACCAACATCTTCTCTGATATCTCCAATGAGATATCTAAAATCCGGGTCTTGCGAGCTGGCGGGACAGTCAATCGTAAGTTCAGCCCACTAGATTACTCTACGGTCTTGAGCTCTTTGAGCAACTCTCTGGTCTCAATCTTGTAGTTCTCAACGGCTGGTTGGTCGTATGGGTTTACATCTAAGAGTTTAGCCAATAACATCATTTCGATCATCTCGAGCTGCAAAAGTTGGCCCACCGACCTTTCAGATTTGTCGGGAAGTATTACCTCTATAAAGGGTCTATTCGCCTTGACAAAGGCCCTCTGAACCCCTTTTACAACTGCATCCATAATATCTGAGAATCCTAATCCTTGAATGTTCTCGACCAGGGCCTCAAATTCTGGCATGTGTGGCAGACTAACAGAGCTCCTCGAGTTGGAAACAATAACGAACCTGAAAAGCTTGTCTCGAGGACCCCCCAAATAAAGTTGGGCCATGGAATGAAGATCAGTAGAACCAATAGATACGGTGGGGGTAATTCCTGTGAATGTTCTCTTAGTCCCTGAAGCATTCCATTCCTTTCCGATGCTCTCACCCATTAATTGTCTATACCATTTACCTATCGCTTCCAAATCATTTGAGAATAGAAAATGATCATGGATTGATATACCTCTCTCGAGGTTTAGAAGTATGAGTGATGCAATAACAGCAGCAGGATTATCCTTGAGAGAAGTTGACAGGCACCGATCCAACATCTCGGCTGCTCCATCAAGAAGTTTTTCAAGGTTGATACCCATCAGGGCTAAAGGAAACAATCCTACATTCGAAAAGACGGAATAACGACCACCAACTTTCTGCGGAATGGAGAGAACTCGAAAGTCCTTCGTGCGTGCTAGTTTCTCCAGCTTAGAGCCTTGATCTGTTGTGACGACAACCGAGCTTTGACGGTTTTCAGTAAGAACGCCCAAGAGCACTTCCAAGTTAGCCACTGTCTCCGTAGTTGCTCCTGATTTTGTAACTGCATTCACTACAACTCTCCCACTAGCTCTTTTCACTGCCTGGAGCATAGACTCTATCGAGTCAGAGTCGACTGTATCAGGATAAAAGATCTGTCGTTCGGGATGTTCTATATTGTGGAATTTCCCTAAGACTGCACGTTGGATAGCCATGGTGCCGAGGTTAGACCCCCCTATACCGATAACTACTACGAGAGAAGAATCAGAGTACTCATTCGCTAGTGACATAGAGTCCTGAATGAATTCCCTTTCACTAGGAAGAAGGATGGACGCAGCATCATTGGTATAGTCCCTCCTCTCCAGAACCGTCTTTAGCTCCACCAATCTTGGCAGTAACCGACCAGCTGTCCGAAGAACATCATTTGACGAAAAACCAGAGTGATCCCAGCGAACCTCTAAACTCACGCTCCGGACCGAGCCTTTGAAGTTTATAAGCGAGAATCTCGAAAAGAGGAAAAAACGCCGGGGGTGGGATTTGAACCCACGTGTCCCGAGGGGACAATCGCTTTCCAGTTCTTGGTACTTAAGGGATCTCGAGGCGATCGCGTTGGACTTCGCCCGTTTTCTGGCTTCGCTACCCCGGCAACCTCAGCATTAGTTGATTCCGATATTGATTAAAACTGATTCGCTCTAGTTAACAAGTACGACTGAGCCTGTATGACTTGACCCCATTCGATTTGCGGAGAATCGATACATTTAAGGAGAGATTAGTCAAAAACCTCCATCCATAATGCTTGTTGGTCTCAAAAGATACTCGTTGTTACTTGGATTGACAATACTAATCACTTTATTCTTGAGTTTTGGCCAAGCAACCGCCCAGGAGATTCCTAGGATAGAGGTACTCTCCATTACCCTCGATAAGGAAAGTTACCAAGCGGGTGAAGATGTGAGCCTTCATGCGCTGGTCAGGAATGCGTCACCAAGAGAGGCACTAGAAATAACCATTTTAGTAGATGCGGATTGGATTGAAGGGCAAAGCGTGGAAAGCAGTCAGGTTAGCATGCGGGCTGGAGATACCAAAGTCATAAGCATCATCATCCCAACCAAGGAAGATTCTATTGGACCTAAGGTTCTGAGCGTGGGAGCATTCGGCACGTTTGTTGACGAACCCGATCGTGATAGAATCCATGAGGTTCATCTTGCGCTAGTTGTTTTTCCAGACCAGCCACAATCATTAGTCTTCCCTCTACTTCTCGTCGCCATAATCGGAGGTATTGCGGTTGTAGTAATTATCGGTGCAAGAGGTTGGTCCACAGCTTAGGAATGCTCCGAAGATCTCAGGTTAGCGGCCTTAACAATACTTTTTAGCAGAACTGCTATGAGCATCGGGCCGAGGCCTCCAGGAACTGGAGTTACCATGGATACCTTTTGAATTACATCGTCAATGTCAACATCACCGACCACCTTCCCATCAACGTAATTATTCCCAGAGTCGATTATGACCGAACCTCTCGCGACCATCCGTCCCTTAACCAATTTCGGTATGCCAAAATCCACTATCACTATATCTGATACCTTTGAGTAATTAACGAAGGAATCGTTTGGAGAGGGTGCAACCGTCACGATTCCACCCCTGTTGATAAGCATATTTGCTAAAGGAAGTGCCAAAATTTTGCTCGTTCCACCGATAAGAATCTTCTTACTATGGATAGTAATGTTGGACTGGTTGAGGATTTCTATGACTGCTCCAGCTGCAGCTGGTGTATATAGCTCCGCCCCCATGGCTATCCGCCCTAAGGAAGTAGGAGTAAGGCCATCGACGTCTTTTGCAGGAGCGATTGTGGAGACAACCATTAACTCGTCAAGATGTGACGGGATGGGTAGTTGGACGAGTATGCCGTCGGTCTTCTTATCTCGATTTAGTTCTTTAATCAGATCACAGACCTCAGATAAAGCAATATCGTCTTCAAAAGTGTGGACTAGTGCAGATATCCCAATTTTCTCTGCCTGTTTAACTTTCAGTTCTACATAACGCCGTGAGGATTCATCGTTCCCAATTAGGATTAGCGACAATTGAGGTATGATTCCACTCGCCCTTAAGCTACTTACATCATCCCCAACGTCCTCTTTGATCTTTAGGGCAAGATCCCTTCCATTCATAATAGTATTCATGGTTAGACTGAAAATTCAGAGTTGAAAGATATTCTTAAACTAATGGTTTCCGACTGCTCCGCGGTCTTTGTTTTCGGTTTCCGTTCCTGTTCAGGGGTTTCCTCCAGCCATGCTCTCAGAGGCTTCCGCTAAGTCAGTCTTTCATGAGGAAAAACTGCTTTCGGGACTGGTTCTGCCAAAAAATTGCAAAAAGTTTCCCAAGGATTCTTTTCTTCAAATAAGTTAAGCCGCAATAGCTTACCATTTCTCTGCCTGAAGAAGTCTTGCACTTCAGTTTCATATTCATTTATGTCGGGAAGATCAAGGATGTCAAATCTCCCATTCGATTGTAACCACTCCTCTCTGTTAAATCTCCCAATAGAAACCAACCAATCTTCCTTCTTTCTAGTTGTAAGAACATATTTAGGATCGGAGGTCCTTCGGTTTTCCTCAAATAATTTTCGATAATTCTTATAATAGGAGTTGTCAACTACGAAGGCCTTCTTGGAAGATGGAGCAGAATAATTCATTTCTTTGTTTTGGAGAATACAAAAATGAGAACCCGAATACCCCAAAATTTCCAAGGCTTTCGATATACTGGTTGTACCTGTTCTAGGAAGTCCTAACCCAATAACCTTTTGGGACACACCTATTACGCCGAATTTCAAAATTTAAATCTCTTTATGAAATATAGTTTGATGCTCGCTTGGAGGACTCCAAGAGAAGAGTACACCATTAACTAGTTATTCCTATATCGAAAACAACATCATAATAATGCGTCCAGCCTGTTTGGGCAGGCTTCCGGAGCCCCTTTCCAATTATTTTCTATCCCTGAAAGCGCTGAATCGACTACGAAGGTATTTTCCATCTGATTCTCTTCGCAGATTCAATCCTCATGTCCGAATTAATCCTCACTTCATCATCTTTCTATGCAGTTCTCCGATGTTGCCCTTCTGGGCGAAGAAGAGTTGCTCGAATTTGTTCTTAGAGAGATATGGTTTATTGCCAGATCTTATTTCCACAACATCACCGTCTGAAAGCCAATCAGCATACATGTATATGCCATTCTTACCGCCAGAATATGCGACACACTTGAACTCCGGTAGGTAACTGGGAACCTCTCCCTTTCTGTTTATGCGCCAAGCAATGTGTGCCGCAGCAACACCTGCCTGCATCAATGCTAAATGACCTTGCTTCGGACCAGAGATGGCTGAAGCGTCTCCAACCGCATATATGTTATTATGCTTGCACTTCTTGGAACGCATGGTCGTTGAAAGGACCGGGATAAAGCCCCTTTCATCCGTCAAGCCAGACTTTTCCAGTTCTCTGATACCTCTATATGGTGGTACCAACAAACAGAGATCGTAGGGCTTCTTTGAACCCCCTTCAAAGTATAGGTACTTATTGTCAAGCTTCTCCAGGTTCACATCTAAATGAGGGATTATCTGTTGTTTCTTGAACAGCTTATCGAGATAAGCCCACGTCTTCGGCCCTCCAGGCGGCATGAGATTCTTCTTATCTGTGATAAAATTCAAGTTAGCATGCCGTCGGAGTCGGAGTTTACGTAACCTATGGTCCAAGTTCAGCACCATTTCTAGTGGTGGTCCGTCGCAAGGCGTATAGCCAGCTCCTACACCCGCGTAAAAATTACCTTTCCTGAACTCTTGGACTACTGCTTTTGTCTCCATTATTCTAGATGGGTCGCATATTGAGTAAGCATATTCATAGCTCCCAGGAATTAGTTCGTAAGCATGACGAGACCCAGTAGCTAAGACCAGATAGTCGAAGTGATACCTCCCTCTGTCTCCTAAGATCTGGTCATTCACCTGATCGATGCCGATCAGACGGTCTTCCCTGAATTCTATCCGAGTCCCCTCAAAATTACTTTTCAGATCTAGAATCAATTCATTAAGTGGTAGATCTTCGAACACGACGCGGGGAAGAGATGCTCGAATGGTCGTTTTGGGCTTGTCAGACATCAAAATAATCTTGTGTCTTCGTGGGAGCTTGTTGCGAAGGTCCCAAGCGGTCTTTATCCCACCGAAGGAGCCACCTACAATAAGAATGGTCTGATTTCCAGGCATGGTCAGAATGAGTACTCGTAATGACCTATTACTTAATCGGTAAGGCAATCCACCCGGATCGGCCTCATGGAATTGATCCGAAGATTTGGCTAGTGATACCTTAGCTGCGTTGTCTTATCTCAAGGATCAAGAGGAGGTCAAGCTATCGCACATCGGTGTGGTGGGGATGAGTCAGGGTAGACGCATCGCTCCCATCGTGGCTACCGAATCGTCAGACGTCTCCTTCGTAGTAAATGTCGTCGGTAATGCAATCCTGGCATACGAGTCTCCCCCTTGAGGAAATTCACAATTTGAGAGAGCTGGGTCTTGTGCCAGGCCTCTCAGATATTATGGCTTACCTAACCTCTTTCATTGTTATAAAAGGGACGCAACCGGAATTCTGGGACGCCGTTGGTTCTGTTTGTGGATGTATAGGGAGAGATGTTGACCATGAACAACAATCAAGAATCAAAGTCTTTTGACGATATGTATAATCAGAATGAAGATCCTTTTGGTCACGCGTATAGGGAGCTGCAGGGATATTTCAGAAGCTATCCAAAAAAGGGCACACTTCTTGATTTGGGATGTGGTCAAGGAAGAGATGCTTTATTCCTTGCATCGATAGGTTACCAAGTGACTGCAGTGGATAGCTCCTCGCTTGGTATAAAACAGATGATGGGCAGAGCTAAATTACGAGAAGTTAAGATCGATGGGATAGTAAATGATGTTCTAAACCTAAGATTAGAAAAGAAATTTGATGTTATTCTGTTTGATATGCTTCTGCATGCATTTGAAGAATCGCAACAAGCTGAACTACTCAAGAAATACTCTAATTCCATAGAGAAAAACGGGATTATTTGCATCGTCTTCCCTGATGATTTAAGGACATATCACTTCATGAGTATGTTGAAATCAGTGTCAGATGATTGGAAACTGTTGGAGGAAATAAGAATTAGAGATGTACCGAGAATTGAAGGGGAAGACAACAGTTTTACTTTCATAATGATGGTTGCCCAATCCAGCGGGAAAAGGAAGATTGCCGAACATTGAGTGTGCTGCCGAATTTCGGCATCTCCGGTCGCTTGTAGATTTGGGAGCTAAGAGAGGGTTCAAAATGAATTCAAGAATGAAGAAGAAAAAGTTCGGAGTAATCGTTGATTACCGGCAGCACCCGAACCGAAAACGGTTCAGATGTGTAATCGCGAGAGGTCAGAGACTGGAAACTGCCACTCTGATTGGGTTGAAAAATGGAATGTCATGCCTTTCAATTCTCGGGTAGATGAACATTTTAGCCAAATCCTGGCCCTCTGCTTTCCAATGCTTCCACTCTTGAGCGTATATACTCCAAAGAATGCGCCCATTAGCCCAGACATAAAGCCAGATATGGCTGTGGAAAGGGCAAAAGAAATTTGGGTTTCTGGCAATGGGATAACAACGAAATTTATGCTGAAGCTAAATAATGCACCCAAACCTACGCCTATGATTCCAGCAATTTAACTTGGGAGCTAGCTACCTAGTTCTTGGGGCGATAGCAGTGATTGCCGTTGGGATTCTAGTAGTAAGAAGATCTGGTAAGTGAGCTTCTCTCTCTCCAAGTTAAGATTCGCAAAGATAGATGAGCAATACAAAATGTCTAGAGTGCGGCGCTGTTGATTCTCTGGATATTGTCTAGGATAATGAACTTAGCTTTCACCTACAATCTTCTCAATGAAGTTTCATCATTAAGAAAAGCGCTGAGGTTCACCAGCGATATTGCTGGAATCTACATATTCGAGGTGAACTGGAAAAGGCAGGGAGTATAGACGACATAGATTTCACAAAGATTCGAGAAACGCTAAAACGCGTCAGAGATAAAGAGAGCACACCAACCTATGTTCGGTAATATTATGTGTGCAATAATGAGAAGGAAACTAGTTATTCGGGTTGCTTTTAGATATTTGGAGGAGGAATAGATAATATTATCAAGATCTCGATTCTGAAGATAGGCTTCATCGGCATGACTACTCTGATAGAGGCCATACTGGATGAGAGAGCTTCTAGGAAAGATATCACAGTTATCTCAGTCTCCTCAGGGTCGAAGATGGATGAAAAGAGCATCAAAACAATCGAGGAGATATCATCGGCTCTTGAAACGGACCTTTTCCTCCTAGTTTCTCCCAATGCATCCCTACCGGGCCCTAAAGCATTTGCAGAGCGGCTTGCTAGCCGCAAGCCGACTATTTTGATATCGGACGGACCGGCCAAAAAGATGATTAACGAAATCAAAGGCAAATTGGGTTACATTATCGTAGAAGGAGATCCACTCATTGGTGTAAGAAAGGAGTTCCTCGATCCCGTAGAGATGGCAATCTTCAATAGCGATGTGATAAAGGTTCTATCGGTGACTGGGGCAATACGTGTTTTACACTTAGAGATCGATAGAGTTATCTTGGAACTATCAGCCAATGGTCACGCTAGACTTCCATCATTACTGATTACCAAAGATGTCGCGTTGACCGGCTCTGGCTTCTCAAATCCATATGCAAAAGCAAAGGCTATGGCAAGTTATGAAACAGCTCGACATGCGGGAATCCTAGCGGCTGAGGGTGCCTACCGAGAGAAGAATCGCGAAAGGTACTTGATCATGGTGGCAGCTGCACATGAGCTTTTAAGAGATGCAGCTAGAGTAGCTGATGAGGCGCGGGAATTAGAGAAAAGTAATGACTCTGTATCACGGATCATTCATGAAGCCAGTGGAAGTCGAATAGAAAAGAAAAGACTGATAGACGATTTCCCAAAATGACTTATTAAATGGATTATCGACGTACATCCCAATCCTAGTAGTCGATGAAGGAATCCTAATCTGGCTCAAAGGATAATAGCATC
>SDBV01008526.1_pt1 | contig 13799 bp, 12 predicted proteins | sample 2277081 | NCBI WGS metagenome assembly SDBV01 (sample SAMN10402039, study PRJNA504765) | marine sediment metagenome | isolation source: marine sediment core GS10_PC15, 223 cmbsf | place: Arctic Ocean: Southern Knipovich Ridge | collected 2010 | reverse complement strand
TGAGGGATAGGTAGACGAACCAGGCTAGTTTATCTCTCACCGGTCACATCGATGGACCAACCCCAGATACTATTGTTATCCACCTTTCCTAGGTCCTGCTTGAACTCTGCCTTAGAATCCATGAGAACTCGCTCGGGGGCCGAACTGTAGATGTCAGTGAGCCGTACCCCCGCCTCTTTCACGTAGTGGTAACTCCGCAGCATCTCCAGCACGGGGATACCCTCGGTTATGCACACGATAAGGGGCATGCCGGCGTCCACCGCTTCACGCACGGCCGACGTAGCGTAGGGCGCCGGAACGAAGATGACCGAGCAGTCGGCGCCTGTCTCTCTGACGGCCTCCTGCACGGAGTCGAAAACCGGCATCGAGTCCACCATTTTTCCGCCCTTGCCGGGCGTAACCCCGCCCACGATACGGGTCCCGTCCTGGAACATCGTTCTGGCGTGAAAGGACCCGTCTCTGCCGGTAATGCCCTGCACGATTACTTTAGTATTCTCATCGACTAAAATGCTCATCTTGCCTCTCCCCGCAGATCTTCTTCACTCCAGGACTTTCTTGACCGCCTCGGTCATGTTTTCGGCCGCGGAAAGTCCCTCCCTCTCCAGGATTTCGCGGCCTTGCCTGTCGTTGGTTCCTATTAGTCGGATTACCAGGGGGACTTTCATGTCAATCTGGCGTCGGGCGATGGTTATGCCTTCGGCGATGTCGTTGCAGCGGGTTATGCCCCCGAATATATTGATCAGTATGGCTTCGACCTTGGGGTTGCTGAGAATGATCTTCAGGGCGTTCAGCACTTTTTCGGGGCTCGAGCTTCCGCCAACGTCCAGGAAATTGGCCGGGTCTCCCCCGAACAGTTTGATGATGTCCATGGTGGCCATGGCTAAACCCGCTCCATTGACGATGCACCCGATGTTGCCGTCCATGCTGACGAAGCTCAGACCGGCCGCGTGCGCTTCGATCTCGTCGCTGCTGTACTCTTCCTGGTTCTGCAGGGCTTCGATTTCCGGGTGCTTGTAGAGAGCGCTTTCATCGAAATTGATCTTGGCGTCCAGCGCATACAGGTTGCCGTCGGACACCACGGCGTAGGGGTTGATTTCCACCAGGGAGCAGTCCTTTTCGACGAAGAGCCTGTAGAGGTCGAGGACCGTCTTCCTGGCCTGATCGACCAGTTCCGGCTTGATGAAGATCCTGGACAGAAGATCGGAAAGGGCCTCGTCGTCGGGTCCCGAAACGGGGTGGATGGGCAGTCGGTGGATCGCCTCCGGGCGACTGGCCGCCAGACCCTCGATGTCGACGCCCCCTTCGCTGCTGATCATGCAGCTTATCATCTTGCATGCCCGGTCGACCGTGAGGGCTACGTAGTACTCCTGCTGAATCTGCGCCGCTCGGGCAACCAGGACGCGGGACACGGGAATAGATTGTATTTCCATGGACAGTATTTCCGCCGCTCTCTGCCGCGCCTCTTGCGGGTCGCGGGCCGGCTTGATGCCGCCGGCCTTGCCCCTTCCCCCGGCCAGAACCTGGGCCTTGACGACCACGCTCCCGCCCAGCTCTTCAGCCGCCGCGCCGGCTTTTTCCGGCGTGTCGGCCACGATCGCGGGAAAGGTTGGTATGCCGTATTGCTCGAACAGCTCTATGGCCTGGTACTCGTGAATCTTCACTCGGTCCCTCCTGGCGTGGGCTCGCCCGGCGTGGATTCGCCTTTCTCGTCCCGGCCGGCCTTGATGTGACGCTTGGTCTGGTTGATGAGCCTGGTTATCTTGATGCCCCTCGGGCAGACGCGTGTGCACTCGAAGTGGTTTTCGCAGGGCCAGACCCCGTCAGACGCATCCAGCACGTCCAGCCGCGGCTCGAGCCCCTCGTCGCGGCTGTCGAAGACGAAACGACTGGCCTGCACCGCAGAGGCGGGCCCTATAAAAGCGGTGTTTGTGTCCAGCACGGGGCAGGCCGAAAAGCAGGCCGAGCAGAGAATGCATTTTGTGGCATCGTCGAATTGGGCGCGCTCGGCCTGGCTCTGGGCATACTCTTTTTGTGGGATTGCTTTTTTTGGGATGAGAAACGGCTTGACGTCCCGGTACTTCTCGAAGAAGCCGCCGGGGTCGACCATCAGATCTCTCTGGACCGGTTGGTGTTTCAGGGGCTCTATGCGGATGGTGGCCCCCTCCTGCTCCGCCACATCGCGAATCAGAGTCTTGCAGGCCAGACGTTCCTTGCCTTCGATGATCATGGCATCGGAGCCGCAGACTCCATGAGCGCAGCTCTTCCTGAAAGCCAGGCTGCCGTCCTGATTACGTTTGATATCCATCAATGCGTCGAGAACGCGATCTGTGGGCTCGGCGCTGGTCGTGTACTCCTGCCAGTACGGTTTCTTCCCGGTGTCAGGATCGTGTCGCCTGATCGCCAGTGTAATCGTCATACCGTTCTCCTTCCGTACCGTTCGGGGTCCGCGCTCTGCTCTCGAGGCTCGGAGTGGCGCCCGTTCTGCGGCAGTGCCTCCGGGTTGCTCTAGTAGACCCGTGGTTTGGGCTCCCATCGACTGACATCCACCGATTTGTAGCTGATTTTCACCTCGTCCTTTTGCAGCCAGGCAAGTGTGTGCTTGAGCCACGCGCTGTCGTCACGCTCGGGGTAGTCCTCGCGGGAGTGGGCCCCGCGGCTCTCCTGCCGGTTCAGAGCCGACGCCGCGGTCAGATAAGCCAGGTCCAGCAGGTTTCCCAGCTCGAGGATTTCGAGTATCTGCGTGTTGAAGCTGCGGCTGTCGTCCTGGGTGCGCAGCTCTGAAAACCGTTCGCGCAGCCGGCCCAGGTCCCGCACCGCCTGCCGCATGTCATGCTCTTTACGGTAAACGCCGATCCGGCTCATCATAACGGACTGCATCTCTTTGAAGAGAGCGCCCGGGGATGGGCTCTTCTTGCCGTCTCTCAGCCGGTCAATAGTGGCCTGCGCTCTGTCGGCCGCCCCGGACGGCACCGGGCGGCTGTCCGCGTTGCGCGCGTACTCGGCGAGGTGCCTGCCGGCGCGACGGCCGAATACGATGAGGTCCACCAGGCTGTTCGTACCCAGGCGGTTGGCCCCGTGGACCGAGACGCAGGCGCACTCTCCCGCGGCGTAGAGGCCTTCGTACAGCATGTCGTCCGAACAGACACGGCCATGGACATCGGTGGGAATGCCCCCCATGGCGTAGTGGGCCGTCGGCTGAACGGGAATTGGCTTATCGGCAGGGTCGATGGCCATGTACGTACGGCAGAACTCGGCGATGTCCGGCAGCTTGGCTTCGATGACCTCTTTGCCCAGATGAGTGGCGTCCAGGTAGACGTAATCGTCGCTCTGCCCGTCCCCTCGTATACCCCGTCCGGCGCGAATCTCGGTGATGATAGCGCGCGACACCATGTCCCGCGGCGCCAGGTCCAGCATAGTGGGGGCGTATTGCCCCATGAAACGCTCTCCCTTGTTGTTTTTGAGAATGCCGCCCTCGCCTCGCACGCCCTCGGTTATGAGTATGCCCATGCCCCGTATGCCGGTAGGGTGGAACTGAAAGAACTCCATGTCCTCCAGGGGCACCCCGCAGCGGCTCAGAACGGCGGGACCGTCTCCCGTGTTGGCGTACGCGTTGGATGTCACGCGGAACATGCGCCCAAACCCGCCTGTGGCAAAAAGCACGGCCCTGGATCGGAAAGTGTGCAGCTCTCCGGTAGCTACTTCCAATGCAATGACCCCCAGGACGCGGGGACCGTCGAAGATGGTGTCGACAACCTGGAATTCGTCGAAGAAGGACACCTCGTTTTTGATGCACTGCTGGTAGAGGGTCTGCAGGATCATGTGGCCTGTACGGTCGGCTGCGTAGCACGAGCGCCGGACAGGGGCTTTGCCGAAATCGCGGGTGTGGCCTCCGAAGCGTCGCTGATCGATGCGGCCGTCTTCCGTGCGGCTGAAGGGAAGGCCGCGGTTCTCGAGATCGTAGACGGCCTCGACCGCCGACTCCGCCAGGATAACCGCAGCTTCTTGATCTACCAGGTAATCGCCGCCCTTGATCGTGTCAAAGGCGTGCCACTCCGGCGAATCCTCATCGACGTTGCCCAGAGCCGCGCCGATCCCGCCTTGAGCCGCTCCCGTGTGGCTGCGCATGGGGTAGAGCTTCGAAATTACGGCCGTTTTGAGAGTCTTGCCGGCTTCGAGGGCCGCATAGAGCCCCGCGCCTCCGGCTCCCACTATCACCACATCATAGTCGTGAGTTGCCAAGGGCCACCTCCTGTGACGGCGTCGGCTGGAAATCGCGCACTTCGCCCCTCTGAAGGCTTCTTTTATAGGGATATATTACGGGTAGTTCGGTTGAATGGCAAGGAATTAACGACTAAAAAAGTCAGCTTCTCTTGTAGGAGTTGCGTGCGGGACGGCGGCTGTCCTGGTGACGGGCCGCTCGAGAAAACACGCGAGAGTTAGCGTCTTGATCCCGACTTCGAGTTGATCTTGCGATTATAGTCATATAGAATGCGCGATAGATCTACGCATCATAGTGTTTTGGGAGGATCAGATGGAACGATCGGAAGTGGAAGCCAGAGTCAGAAAGGTGATAATCCAAGTGCTCAAAGTCGATGAGAGCGAAGTCGGGGCAGAGGCGAATTTCATATTCGATCTCGGAGCGGACAGCGTGCAAAGCATTTTGCTGGTAGCCGCTTTTGAAGAGGAGTTCGAAGTCGAGCTGGAGGAAGACGAGGCCCTGGCGATCCAGACCGTCTCGGACGCCGTGAGTTTCATCAAAGGCGTGATCGACGCTTGATCGGCCTGAAAACGCGCATGGGTAAAACACGGCAACAGATCGAAAACATCTTCTACCCGAAATCCGTCGCCGTTGTCGGCACCAACAGGGTCAAGGGAACGGTGCCGTACGATATCCTGTACAATATTCTGAGGGACGGTTTCCAGGGTATCGTGTACCCGGTTAGCCCGCGGGAAAAATCCATTGCCGGAGTCAAGGCCTACAAGTACGTCATCGATATCGAGGACGAAGTCGACCTGGCGATTATCGTTTTCCCGAGCTCGGTCTGTCATCTGGCCATGGAGCAGTGCGGGAAAAAGGGCATCAAAGGCGCCATTATCATATCGGCGGGCTTTCGTGAGATCGGCGAAGTCGGCCTGGAGCGCGAAAAGCGGATCAGGGAGATCGCGGATCGCTATGGCATGTCGTTCGTAGGCCCCAACTGCCTGGGCGTCATCAACACGGACCCATCCTGCAGTCTGAATGCCTCTTTCGCGCGCAAGATGCCGGCGGAAGGGCGCATCGCCTTTCTGTCTCAGAGCGGCGCCCTGTGCACCGCCGTTCTGGATTATGCCCAGTCCAAGAGCATCGGATTCTCGAAATTCGTCAGCTTCGGCAACAAAGCCGATATTACGGAAATCGACCTCCTGTACTACCTGAAGGACGATCCGCAGACAGAGGTTATCCTCCTTTATTTGGAAGAGGTGAGCGACGGCAGGGCTTTGATGAAGGCGGCGCAGAGCATCATATCGGAGACCGGCAAGCCCATTCTCGCTCTCAAGTCGGGCCGCACCAGTGCCGGCGCTTCGGCGGCCTCGCTTCACACCGGTTCGCTGGCCGGAAGCGACGCGATTTGCGACGCCGCCTTCCGGCAGGCAGGCATCATCCGCTGCGATACCATAGACGATCTGTTCAATTTCGCCATTGCGCTGGCCTATCAACCGCTGCCGCGGGGCAACCGCATCGCCATAGTTACCAACGCGGGCGGCCCGGGCGTGCTCGCTACGGATATGGCCATCAAGGAAGAACTTGTGCTCGCCAAGCTCTCGCAGGATGCGACCAAAGCCTTGAGAAGCAGCCTGCCGAAAACGGCCAATATCCACAATCCGATCGACGTTATCGGGGACGCCAAGGTCGATCGCTATCGGGTGGCGCTTCAGGAAACTCTTCAGGACGAGGGCGTCGACGGCGTGCTGGTCATTCTGACGCCCCAGTCGATGACGGATATAAAGGGGATTGCCGAGGAGGTCTGCCGCAACGCTGTCGCGCGTAGCGCCGCCCCGCGTCAGCTCGCCGGGCGACGTGAGGCCGGAAAAGAAGATGTGCGGAAGAGCGGCTTGCGGCGATTTACAGGCACGGGCGGAACGGACGGGCCTCGCAAACCGTTGTACGCTTCCTTCCTGGGGGAGGCCGAGGTATCCGTCGGGACCGCCATACTCCAGGCCAGGGATATCCCTCACTATCAGAGGCTGGAGGACATGTGCCGGGCCTTTGCACGGGCCTATTCGTTCTACAATCAGCTCGAGCGCAAGCCTTCCCCACCCCTCGAATTCAACGATGTCGGCAGGCGGGAAGCCCGGGCGGTAATTGAGAAGGCATCCGGCGAGGGCCGGGCGGGGCTGAGCAGCGCCGAAGCCATGCGGGTCGTCGGCGCGTACGGTATTCCGATGCCCTCTTTTGAACTGGCGTTTTCCGAAAGCGATGCGGGCCGCAAGGCCGAGGCTATGGGTTTCCCCGTAGTCATGGCGGCCAACTCGTCCGACATCATGCACAAATTCGACATCGGCGCCGTGGCACTGGACATCGGCAGCAGAAGTGATGCGGAGACAGCGTATCGCACGATCCACGAAAACGTTCGGGAACGTTCGCCCGAGGCGCACATAGAGGGAGTCATAGTGCGGCCCTGGATTCCTTCAGGACAAGAAGTTATTCTGGGCATTAAGAGAGATGCTTCGTTCGGGCCTGTCGTTATCTACGGTTTGGGCGGCATATTCGTCGAAGTGTTTCGAGACGTATGCTTTCGCGTGGCGCCTTTCGGTCCCGACGAGGCGCATCAGATGGTGGCGCAAACGATGGGCTACTCTCTGCTGGCCGGAGCCCGGGGCAGACCGGTAGGCGATATCGCGGCCATCGTAGACTGCATCCTGAGACTGTCGCAACTGGGCATGCAATGCCCTGAAATCGAGGAACTGGATATAAATCCCCTGATCGTACACGAGAGGGGTAGAGGCTGCTCGGCAGCCGACGTCAAGATCATGATTCAAAGGAGTTCGAAATGAGAATTGTCATCCACAACAACTACGCGGCTTTGAGCAAATGGACGGCCTACTACATCGCGCGCAAGATCAAGGACTACGGCCCGACCAAGGACCGACCCTTCGTGCTGGGGCTGCCGACCGGCTCCTCGCCGATCGGAACCTATGAAAACCTGGTCGATTTGAACAAGCAGGGTAAGATATCCTTCGAAAACATCGTTACTTTCAATATGGATGAATATGTAAACCTGCCGGAAGAACACCCCCAGAGTTATCACCATTTCATGCACTACCACCTCTTCAGTCACATCGATATTCCACCCGAAAACGTCAACATACTAGACGGCAACGCTAAGGACCTGGAGAAAGAGTGCGAGCGATACGAGCAGAAGATCAGCGAACACGGCGGCATCCAACTCTTTCTGGGCGGCATAGGCCCGGACGGGCATATTGCTTTCAACGAGCCCGGCTCTTCGCTTACATCCCGGACGAGGGTGAAAACTCTGAATTACGACACCCGTGTCGCCAACTCGCGCTTCTTCGAAGGCGACATCGCGAAAGTGCCTGCGCTGGCCTTGACGGTAGGCGTCAGAACCGTGATGGATTCCGGTGAGGTCGTGATCGTTGCCAGCGGGCACAGCAAAGCAAGAGCCCTCCAGCAAGCCGTGGAGGAAGGAGTCAGCCACATGTGGACGGTATCGGTGCTTCAACTTCACGAGCATGGCATGATCGTCTGCGACGACGATGCCACGGAAGAGCTGAAAGTCGGTACGGTCAATTACTTCAAGGATATCGAGAAAGACAACATCGCCCACTCGCCGGAGCTCTGAAGCGCCCGGGCGGCGTTTAAACGCCTGCAGGGCGGCAGTCAACTACGATATTAAACGGGAGATCTATGAACGGGAGACATCTATCGGTCTCGGAAATCGGGCACCTCGAGGCCCGCGGATGCACGGCCGAGGACTGGCACGGGATACATGTGGCCGACGGCTTCGACAGGGAACGTTTGCGCAACGTACGGCTGAGCGGCGAAGTTTTTCTCGGCCGCTTTGACGGCGAGAAGGAACTGCCGGGCGGTCAGCGCGTGCCCAGCGGAATCGCGGACAGCCGGCTGCACGACTGCACGGTCGGCGACAATGTCGTAATAGCCGGCGTAGCCCGTTTATCCGGGTACGACGTCGAGGCCGACGCCGTGCTGCTCGACGTTGGCTCCATCGTGATGGAAGGGGAGAGCGCCTTCGGCAACGGCATCGAACTGGACTGTGTCAACGAGGCGGGTGGACGCGGCTTTGCCATGTTCGATCGACTCAGTGCCCAGATGGCCTACATCCTGGCGCTGTATAGACACAAGCCGGAGCTCATTCGTGCTTTGCATGAGTTGATCGCCGGCTACGTCGAGACCAAGAAATCGAAAAGGGGCCTGCTGGGCCGGGGCTGTCGTGTTGCGAACAGCGGGTCCCTGGTAAACGTTCGCATCGAACCCTTCGCCGTCGTGGAAGGGGCCCTGCGCCTCGAGGACGGCACCGTCGCCGGCAGCGAGCAAGCCCCCGGCATCATCGGGGAAGGCGTGACTGCCCGGCATTTCATAGTTCTCGAAGCATCGCGGGTGGACGGCTCGGTGCACCTCGAGAACTGCTTCGTAGGCCAGGGCGTGTTGCTCGGGAAGCAGTTTTCGGCCGAGAATACGGCATTTTTCGCGAACTGCGAGGGGTTCCACGGCGAGGTGTGCTCGGTGCTGGCGGGACCGTATACGGTTACACATCACAAATCGACGTTGCTAATAGCAGGATTGTTTTCCTTCTACAACGCGGGCAGCGGCACCAACCAGAGCAACCACATGTACAAGCTGGGTCCGGTTCATCAAGGCATCCTGGAGCGCGGCGTCAAGACGGGCTCGTCCTCCTACCTGTTGTGGCCGTGCCGAATAGGCGCCTTCACGACGGTAATAGGCAAGCACTACGCCAATTTCGACACCTCGGAGTTTCCCTTTTCGTACATCAACGAAACGGACGGGCGCAGCGTGCTTTCTCCCGGGCTCAACCTGATGACCGTCGGTACGCGCCGTGACAGCGACAAGTGGAAGCAGAGGGACCGGAGAAAAGGGGCCCGGAAGCTGGACCTGATCCATTTCGAACTGCTCAACCCCTACACGGTTGGCCGCATGATCGGCGCCCACGCGGCGGCCCGAGCTCTGTACGAGAACACGCCGAGGACCCAGGAGTACGTCTTGCACGGGGGCATTCACATCGGCCGGTTGATGCTGCGGACCTGCTCCCGGTTCTACGAGATGGGAATACGCCTGTTTGTCGGGCGGTGCCTGATGGCCCGGCTGGAACCGCTGCTCGATAGAGAGCTGACCATGAGCGAGCTGCGCCAGGCCCTGGGCGTTGATCCGGGTATCACCCCGAACGGTGAGGAACGGCCCGGCGTCACGTCGCCAGGCGTAAGCGCACTCGACGCGGAGCTCCCGCGGTGGGTCGACATGTGCGGTCTCCTGGCCCCCGCGTCCGCCATAGAGGCGCTGACAGACGCGATTGCCGCCGGCGGTGTGGCCGACATCGCGGAGGTCCAGGACCGGCTCGAAAGCCTGCATGCGGGTTACGCTCACGGCGAGTGGGCCTGGTGCCTGCGGTTGATGGAGAGACGCCTCGACACGCTGGTGGCGGAGATGACTTCGACTCATCTGTCGGCGGTTATCAAGGACTGGCAGCAGAGCACGGTTAAGCTGAACAACACGGTGTTGAAGGACGCAGAGAAGGAATTCGGCGGGTTTTCCCGCATCGGCTTTGGGATCGACGGAGATCAGAAGGACCGGGATGCGGATTTCGAGGCGGTTCGCGGCGTCTTCGCCGACAACAAATTCGTCAGGCAGATACAGGAAGATACGAAGGCCGTCGAATCGAGGGCGTCGCAGCTGCTCACCTGGTTGAAGACGGTTCGCGGCTGATCCGTCGATTTCCGTGGAAAGCCGCCGGGATATGGCTTAGCATTAAAATAGAGATATGAAACGGGCTAACGCACTCATCGTCGCCGGCGAAGGCGAATCTGACAAGATAGCGGCCGCGCTTCGGGAACAGACAGGGTTGGTAGCCGAAACGGTCACGGCGGCCAGGGTGGACGAGGCCGTCGCAGCGATGGCATCACGGTCTTTCGGCACCGTGTTCTGCGACTTGGTGCTTCCGGACGGATCCGTTCTGGACCTCCTCCCTCATCTCGGAGCGATTCCCTGTGTCGTAATGGGGCAAGCATCTGCAGCTGGAGCGATGGCCGAAGCTCTGTCCATGGGAGCCTACGACTACATCGTCAAAGACACCGAGTGCGACTACCTCGCGCTCTTACCCATTACGCTGTCCAACGTGCTCAAGATCCGAGACTGGCAGACCAAGTCGGCGTTGGTTCGCGCCGACGGTGTGGGCCTGCCCGAGGCGTATGATGTCGGCGATTCCGACACGCTGGGGATGTGGCTCATCGGCGGACTGGTGCGCAATCAGCTGAAAGGCAGCTGGAGCGTTCGCGGCGAGCAAGGCACGGAACACACCGTGCGGTTCAAGAGGATATAAGCCCCCCCCGGCTTCGGCAGCCGTCGTAGGTGCGGCGCTAACTCAGGGTGTGGGACGCGGAGGTGACAGAGTGGAGAAAACCTGGACATGGTCGGCTACGGGCTTCGGCATGGAGTCCCTGACTATACCGGAGATAGCGTCGATTTGCAGCTACGCGGGCTTGAGCGGCATAGAGGGAGCGCCGCCGCTGGTGGAAGCCCTGGGCGAGAGCCGCTGTGACGAGCTCGGCAGGCAGCTTCTCCGTGAGGGGGTGCGCATGCATACCTTTCACCTGCCCTTTTCAGCGAGCGATGACATCGCATCATTTTACGAAACACGCAGGAAACAGGCCGTGCACAACATGCAGCGCTGGATGGAGAAGGCGGCTGCGCTCGGCGCACGGGTCTGCATCCAGCACCCTACGACTTGCCGCTACGGAACCGAGGAGGAAGACATCGACCTGTTCTGGCGACAGATGTCACGCAGCCTGTTCGAGCTTCTGCCTGTAGCTGAAAGGTTGGGTCTCGTGATCGCGGTCGAGAACATGCTGCCCGGTCAAGGCAGTCGTTTCTGTTCTTCCGCCGATCACATGCGACGCTTTCTCGAAGAGCTCGATCGTGCTCATCTCGGACTCTGCCTGGACACCGGTCACGCGCTGATAGCCGGTGGGGCGGATGGCGCGGACGGCATATTCGAAGCCATGCAGCCCGGCGTGGTGGCTTTCCATCTGGCGGACAACGGGGGGAACAGGGACTCTCACCTGCCCCCCGGCTACGGCAAGGTGGACTGGCGCGAATTATTTCGCAGGATGGCCGGCATGCGGTTTAGCGGCGCGGCATGCATCGAAGCGTCGCCCTTTGATTTCGGGCCTCCCTATTCCTTGGTAGCGTGGAAAGCGATGGTCGACCGGGCCGAGGGTCTTGCTGAGGCAGCACTGGAGGACGGGTAGAATCACTCCACTCCGTCCCAGCAATAGGTGCATAGCTTGTGCTTGGGAAGGCCTATGGCCTCGACCAAGTCTTCCAGCCGCTGGTATTTGAGGGACGTCAACTCGAGCCTCTCACGTATGCACTCCACCATGGCTTGATACTTTTCCGAGCCGAAACGCGTATATTCGGTGAGGGTTTCGCGGTCGGAGCCTGTCTCGCTCTCGCCCTCGATTTCGCGGATGGCGCTTCGCGCCACGAGGTCGAATTCGGACTTGGAACGTGAGAAATTCAGGAACTTGCAGCCATAGACAAGAGGCGGGCAGGCAGGGCGCATGTGCACCTCCAGGGCCCCGACTTCGAATAGCCTCCGGATCGTGTCCCTCAGCTGGGTGCCTCGCACGATCGAGTCTTCGGCGAAAAGCAGTCTCTTGCCCTCGATGAGCTCCGCTATAGGGATCAGCTTCATTTTGGCTATGAGATCCCGCGTGGGCTGATCCTGGGGCATGAAGCTCCTGGCCCACGTCGGCGTGTACTTGACGAACGGGCGCCTGAACGGGATCCTCGCTTCGGCGGCGTAGCCAATGGCGTGTCCCGTGCCCGAGTCGGGTATCCCGGCCACAACATCCAGCTCGAGGTTGTCCTGCCGAGCCAGGACGGCGCCGCAGCGGTTGCGCACGTTCTCGACATTGATGCCCTCGTAGCTCGATGCGGGATACCCGTAGTACACCCACAGGAAGGCGCATATCTGCATTTTATAGCCCGGGGGTCTTTTTTGCTCGATTCCGTCTTGTGTGATGCGCACGATCTCCCCGGGCCCCATGTACCGGTTGACGGTATACCCCAGATTGGTGAAGGAGCAGGACTCGAGGGCGGCCGCGTGGCTTCCCGGTTTCGATCCCAGCACCACGGGCGTGCGCCCCAGGCGGTCCCGCGCGGCGTACAAACCCTCGCTGGTAAGCAGCAACAGGGAACACGAACCTTCGATTTTAGACAGCGCGTTGTAGATGCCGTCGGCGAAATTAGAGCCCTCGTCTATGAGCGAAGCCGCTAACTCCGTGGGATTGATCATCCCGCTGCCCATCTCCGAAAAGTGGATGCCTTTCTCGGAAGCCTCCCGAGCCAGCCGGTCGGCGTTGTTGATCCGGCCCACGGTAACGATGGCATAGGTGCCGAGGTGCGAACCGATGGTGAGGGGTTGGTCATCGTAATCGCTGATAACGCCGATACCTTGCCGCCCTTCGAGATTGGCGATGTCCGATTCGAATTTCGACCGGAACTGGGCCGTTTCGATACTGTGGATTATGTGACGCAGCCCTGACGGGCCTCTAACCGCCAGGCCGCCCCTCTTGGTGCCTAGATGGGAGTGGTAATCCGTCCCGTAGAACAGCTCCTGTACACAGTTGTCCTTCGCAATAACGCCAAAGAATCCTCCCATGGATAGCTTGCCCCTTTCTACAACGTGTTGCCGGTGGCGCCGGCCCCATACCGGGCCGAAGAGCGCCTACCGGCAGGAAGCCCGGCCAATGCCCGACTCCCGCCCCGAATGCGACCGTCTCCGCGGGCATAATAACGACTAAATAATCCGTTGTCTATGCGGCTGTGGGTCAGCCCGGCCGAGAGAAGCAGTCGTTGTGTCAGATAAAACCGCTCGAATAGGAGAAGCAATATGTTCTTCGATGTCACGGAAGCAAAACACATTAATGATTATAGGATAAGGTTGAGCTTTGAGGATGGGTCGACCGGCATTGCCGATCTATCTGACTATCCTGAAGGAGATACCGTATTTCGAGCGTTCCTGGACATGGACTTTTTCAGGAACTTCAGCATCGAGCGAGGAACGGTAATATGGGATACCGGGGAGTTGGACATAGCTCCGGAGAGGTTCTATGCCATCGCGACCTGTAAACCGGTGAGATACCATTCCATGAAGAATCAAGCCGTCTAGTATTATCCGAAAAGGGCAAAAATAGAACGCTGCAACCGGGTCAAAGCAAATTCAGGGGAGTATTTATGAAAGCGATTGTTTGGACAGCGTACGGGCCACCGGATGTGCTTCAGCTCAAAGAGGTAGAGAAACCTACTCCCAAGGACAATGAAGTACTGATAAGGGTATATGCGACAACAGTAACAGCAGGGGATTGTGAACAACGAAGTCTCAAATTGCAGATCTGGTACCGGCTCCTCCTACGAGCATATATTAGACAATTCCGGCGGGTTTTGAGGACCACAACAGATTCCGCAACATCAAGAAATTGACAAAACCTTGAAAGTCGTATAGCAAAATAAAAAAGAAAAGACGCCACCAGCTACAAGATGATAC
>SDBV01008525.1_pt1 | contig 13800 bp, 15 predicted proteins | sample 2277081 | NCBI WGS metagenome assembly SDBV01 (sample SAMN10402039, study PRJNA504765) | marine sediment metagenome | isolation source: marine sediment core GS10_PC15, 223 cmbsf | place: Arctic Ocean: Southern Knipovich Ridge | collected 2010 | reverse complement strand
ATCCTGTCCTCCACATAGTCGTTGCCATGCTTTCCCAAATGCTACCACCGGCAATTCTGACCGGCATAACTGGCTACCGCATTACCGCCACTTGCGGGCACGGTCTTCAAGGTCTTTGAGGCGCTTCTCTGTCTCCTCGATGGCCTGCTGAATGGGGTCAGTCGGGGTGTAGCGCTCATCAACCGACTGCCACCGGCCCAGCGTGACGCCTTCGACATCGAACCATGGATTCTGGAACCGGTACTGAACCCTGGCATTGCCCTTCGGCAGCAGGTTATAGACTTTCAGTGCGTCCTCGAACTTCTCGGTCGGAACCTTCGTGAAGTTGATGTCTGAGGTCCATTCCAGCTTGGCCTTCATCTCTTCGTAGAAGTCCGGTCGCGCTTTCAGGTATCGTTCCTGGTCAAAACCAGCGCTCTCCAATGAGTAGTAGTTCACGTAGTCCTCAACGAACTGCGGTCTGATGAATGCCTTATGGGCCTCGAAGCGGAGCCGGTCGTCATGGAACTCAGGGTTCTCCTCAAACAGCAACTGGCGGTCAAAGGAAATAAGCCGCTCTCGCGTTTCCCTCTCGGCAATCCCGCTATGCTTCAGAGGAATCCCCTGGTCGTACTCTCTTATCTGGTCGAACCACTGTTGGTAGAGCACGTCGTATTCGGGGTCGCGCAGCGCCTCAGGGTCTACAGCAACGAGAGGTGTATCGTCCATGAAGGCGGTGTCTGTCAGTACCGCATCCAACTCGGGATGCTCCACGCGGAACCTGTCGCGGGCGTCTCCGAAGTCGGGCAGTTCGTAGTAGCTCACGTAGTCCTCAATGACCGCATCGGGGAACTCCATGCTGTGCGCGTCTCGGCGTCGTCTGTCCTTGCGGAAGGCTTCATTCTCAGGCAAGAGCAGGAAAGCCTCACGCCGCTCGGCCTGAGTGCCTTCGTCGGTGTCGCCCTGAATGGCATCGTAGGCTTCTTGCTGCGCCCCGAACTCAACATCGTGCCGGATAATCTCCTCGTCTTCCAGCAGTTCCTCGCGTGTCGTGGTGAGGAGTTCGTGGTCGAGCGCCCACTGGTGAACGTCGGGGTTGTCCAAGAGGTAGAGTTTGGCTTCCTGACTGGTGCCGCCGGACTCATCGACGACGCGGCCACGCTCGGCCCACGCGCGCACGGTCTCATCCGGCGTGGGCTCTTCGTTCGTGCCCTCTTCAATCGCCTCAATCCGGCGCTCAATGTCACGGTACTCCAGAGCACCAATGCCCGTTGCCTTCAGGCGTTCTCTCTCGGCTGCCCGCGCATCCTCGTCGGCGATGTAGAACCGGGAATCCGCATCGGCAATCGCGTCTAGTTGATTGAAGGTCTCACGGAAGACACTCTCGGTCTTCAGTTCCAGAGCAGCGGTGGGAGTATCGACCGGTGCCAGCCCTCGCCAGATACGGTAGGCGTCGTCATTGGCCAGCAGCAGTTGTGCCTCCCAACTGGCATGTTGGCGGGCGTCGACCAGTTCCTCATACTCAAAATGCGTATCGAGCGATTCGCGCGGCGGCAGGGCGAAGACCGGCAGGGCAGCGCTGGTGATGTCGAACTTCTCAATCAGTGCTTCCAGTTCGTCGAAGGCTTGCTCGCTGGCCACGGGCGCATAGCCCCACAGGGCCAGGTTGGCATTCTCGGTCGGGTGCCCCTTGAGCCACTCGCTGCGAGCCACCTGATTCAACTCGGGATGCTCGTCTATGAAGGTGGCAAGTTGCTCCCGCGTCCCCGTCTCCTTGATGATGTGATAGTCAATCAGCAGGTCATAGGTGCGTTGCGTAATGGCGTTGGGGAACTCAACCCGCAGTAGCGCCTGTTCTTCCGGGTCGGGCGTCTCAGCTATCAACACACCCTGCCGGCGGAACTCCTCAAGGGAATTGCCCTGCTCGGGGTCGGTGTTGAGTTGTATCGGTTTCTGGCTGCTCAGGCCCTTGAAGACAATGCGGTTCTCCCGCGCCTCGGCGTAATGTACCCACTCCGGCGGGAAACCCTTGCCCTCGGTGATGTCTTCCTGCGGGACTCCGGTAATGCGGCGGTTGATGTCACCTGCCCAAGTGGACATCGTGTAGAACGGCTCGTCCTCGATGGAGACCGGCATACCGTCAATCTCCGGCACGGGGTCGCCTTCCTGATTCGGCAAGCCCAGTTTGCCCTTGAACTCGGCAAAGTAATCGTTGCCGTAGGCTTGAACATTGGCTCCGAAGATGGCGGGAAGAGCCCCCCAGAAGACACCGGCCATTCCCTCTTCCTCGAACGCTTCATAGATGTCAAGCAGGGCGAACGGTGCGATGCGCTCTGCCCATTGGCCCAGGTCGGTCAAGTCAACTTCTTCACCGAGGAATGTCTTGCCGGTTGTCGCTTCCAGAACCCACTGCGTCAATGGGGAACCCTTACCCCTGCTGTAGTGCTGTAGTGTGTCGAGCAGGTCTACGCTCCGCTTCATGCCTGTAGTGGAGGATATTTGCTCACCAGATATGAGGCGGGCAAGCAGCACGACAACCTGCTGTTGACCGCCCCACGGGTCAATCCGCAGACTGCCTATCCGTATCTTCATAAAATCCGGATTGCGGGGGTCAAACTCTGTTTCCCACAACCCCATCACTACGCCAAGTTGAATGATGCCGGCAAAGCCGCCAACGAACGTCAGCCAGTTCTTCCAAGCCTGCTTGCGGACATACGGGTTGGCGCTTACCAGCCAGCGTGGGGCGAACAGCCGCCCAGTGGTGAAGCGGGCTGCGAAGATTCCTGCGTTGATGACTTGCGATGCCGCCTTGAACGGCCCCAGCGGGCCACGACCGGACATCTCGGCCAGCATCTTACCGAGTTTGTTGATAGTGTCGAGTAATTCCGGGTCGGCCAGGACAGTCTGTACGCCCCCCAGGTCGCGGATATACTTTGCCCAGATGTCAAAACCCATCTTGTTAGTGAACGTAATGTGGGCACGAGCACCTATACGGATAAAGGGCATCTTGTCCGCCAACCGCCCGAAGAATGTCTCCTTGCCCTGAATGATAAACTCTTCCGTCTTCTGCCATGCCGCAACGGCCTTCGGGTCGAACGGTCGCAAGAAGTCAAGGTTCAACTTGTCATAGATGACGAACTCCGGACGGCGCTGGATTGTAGTATTGACAGACTTCGCGTGCTCTGCCGACCAAGCGGCCTTGAACATATCGGCATTGGCTACCATAAACTCCGGCAGGTTGCCTAAGATCAGCGGGGCCATCTGCCGCCAAGCAGAAAAGTCAACAGACGCTCGGACAGCACGAATGAAGTTGAATAAGTCCACAACGGTCATGCCGCTGTCTTTGGCTAACGTCCACAACCGCTGTCTGTCCTCTTCGGGCATCAGAGCCAGTTCTCGCGCAGTACCGCCAGGGAAGTCTGGTATGCCGCCCGCAACGCCCTCAGGGGGCTGCCGGCGCATTATCCGCTGGATGTCTATGGCGTTACGGATGCGCTCCGCCTCCGTCATGGTAACGCTCGCGTCCGGTGGAATCCAAGCGGGGGCGTCGAATGCCGCTTGCAGTTTCGCGTCCAACTTTGCCCCGCGCGTCAGCCGAGCGAAGTCCAGTATCCGTTGCGACAAAGGGCGAGGATCAACGGGCGCGGGCGGCTGCGCGTAGGGCTCTTCCCCTAGTCGGCTCTCTACCGGCTGGTCGAACCCCAGAAGCAAACCCTGTTCACTCGGCGGCAGGGTTGTCAGATATTCCCGCATCTGTTGGTCTTCGACACCGATTGGCTGAGGTCTATTCTCTTCAAGGAATGCCTCAATGCCACCGGGATGCTGAAGGGCCTCGATTATCTTTGGCGGGAACAGCGCCTGCAATCTGGTCAGAGCCGACCGACCCGTTACTCCGGGTCTGCGCGGGATTGGTTTACCGGCAAGCGCGTTCACTAAGGCGGTGCGGGTCGACGCCCGCTCGAAGCCTGTCAGTTCTTGGTCGATCTTGGCGAACAGCGCGGGCCGGATGGTATCGGTGATGACCTGCGGTAGGTTGGTCAGTGCCGTCGGCAACGCACCAGACAGCACATCTTTCTCGGCTTGCTTCAGCGCTTCCTCTATCGAAAGGCCCTGATCGACAAGTTGCTTCGTCCTCGGCCCCAGTGCGGCGGCCCGGATGGCACGTTCTTTCTTGCGAAGTTGAAGTGTCTCTTCCCAAAGACTCCGTTGGTCAGGGGCGGCGATGAGTTGTGCGAACTGCTCTATGGCGGCATCGGCCTCCTCGGTTGTGACAAGCGCCGTCTCTGCCTCTGTGGGCACTACTGGGGGCACTCTTCGGGGAACAGTGGGGGAGACAGGCGCTGGGACTGCTGGTGCGACTGGCTCAACTTCTGCAACTGGTTCCACCACCGCTTCTGGGGCAGGAACGCCCGGTGCCACCTCGGGAGCCGCCGCTGGTTCAACGCCAGGCACCACCTCAGCCGGCGGTTCGACAGCCGCCACCTCGGCTTCCCTCGCCTCTATCTCGGCAATCTGATCATCGAAGCGCTTGTTCCACACGGCCTGCTCGGCGGGGGTATCGGCCACAACTTCCTTGCGCCGCTCTTCAATGATGGTCTTCTCAACCTGTGCCTCAATGTGCGCCCTGCCCTCTTCCGTGGCGGCAATAGCATCAAGACCCTTCATGGCGGCCAGTTCGTCAGTGAGGCCGGTGGCCTTCGCCGCATCGAACGCTTCCTGATAAGCCGCCAGTAGCGGGGTTGGTATTGTTTCCACAGTCCTGAACATCATGCCGGAAAGGACATCGCCACCAACACCGAGACCAAGGCCCATGATGCCGCCGATTGCCATGGCGGTCTTCATCTCGTCGTCCATCACGACTTCTTCGCCGAGGGCGGTGCGCTGGATGATTTCCTGAACGGCCTCTTCGCCGGCTTCCGTGAGACCCGTGATGAGGACCTTGCCGCCAACACGGATGGTGGTAACGAACCCGCGAGCGATGAGATTGTTGAGCGACTTCAGAGGGGCCGGTAGGAAGGCGGCGGTGAACTGAATAATGTCCGTTCCCGCCAAGGCGAGATTCTGTTGGAAGACCTGCGTTGCGGCCTTGCCAGCCTCTTCTTCGGAGAAACCTGCATTCAGGGCGGCATCAAAGGCCCCGCCTGCCTCAAGGCTTGCCTCAAGCGGTCGGCTCGCACCGGTGGCACCAAGCGCACCGAGAACAGTTATTGCCCACCTCCCAAGACCCAAGGCGACACCTACGGCGGCACCAGCAGCGAAACCGCCAAGACCGGCTGGCAGCAGCGCTATTGTGAAGGGCAGCGCTCTTGTTACAGTCGTTGTCCAAAAGCGAGGATTGAAGAGCGTCTCCCAACCCTCGAAACCGACAGCCACGGGCGCAAAGCGCCGCATATCGCCAGCGTTGTTGTTGAGATTCGCCGCAATGCCATCAAGACCCAGCCACCGGAGAGCACCGGCGGCGGCGGCTTCCACATCGGCAACGCCAGCACCGAGCGACCGGCTGAAATCTCCTGAGGTATCGAGGTTCCACTGAAAGGTATTTGCCGCCATCTCGCGCTCGAACGCCTCGAATTGCTCCGGGTTATCCTCGAACCATCTGTCCAGTGGTCTTTGGTTGAAGAACCCCGACGGCTGCGAGACTTCTTCGCGCGTCATGCCAAGGTCGGCAGCCGCCATGTTGGCGTACTTGTCAAAGATAATGCCACCCTGCGCGTCCAGCCGTGCCGCTGCCTCTTCCCTCGTTCTTCCGCTATCGGGGTCGAATTGGAAGAACGCCTCTACGCCTTCATCAGTCACGTTCGGGCTGATAAACCTGAAGAGTTGTCTGGCCGCCTCTGCCTGCTCGGCTGAGTCGAACGAGCGATTGAGCAGATCGGCATAAAAGGCATTAGGGTCTGAGGTTATCGTCTCCCAGAAGAACTGTATAAACTCCGGCGGACCTTTGACCTTGAAGGTGGCACTGACCGCGTCCTCGAAGTCCTGCGGCAGGTAGAACAGGTCGTGGATGTTGGTCGCTGTCGCGTCGGGGAATACGCGAGCTATCAGTGCTCGTGTCTCCTCGGTGTCCCCCTGTTCCCCGATTGCTTCAATGAACTCTTCAGGGCTGTCCTGTGCCCACTGCACCAAGGCCAAAACATCCCGGTCGGGGAAGACTGCACCAAGGGCCAGTTGGGCCTCGGTGGTCGGAACTGCCAGAAACTCCTGTTGTGCCGCAATCAGTTCTTGGGCTTCCTCAAGGGTAAGTTCTTGGCCGTCGGGAAGGACAAACCGGACTTCGGGAACTTCGCCCACTTCGGCTGGTGTGACTTTGACCATCCAGTCGACGGGTACTTGGAGGTCAAACTGTAGCGCTTCAGTGGCAGTAAGGAACACAGGGGCTCCCGGCACAACGGGTCTCCCGTCTTCTTCGGCAACCAGCGCCGCATCCTCCAGGGCAAGCGGAAGAGCAGGCGCTACGGTTGGCTCAACCGGGGGGACGGCGGGAGTCGGTTGTACCCCCGGTATGGGTCTACCCTGTTTGTCCGTGACGGTGAAGACACCAGCCTGTTCTCTGAGAAGTTGGTCTTCCCCGATGTCGAAGCCCCTCCTCTTGGCCACGGAGGGCGACAAGAATGTTACATCGCTGATCGTCATGGGTTCAGCAGGCGGCGGGCACGTCGGCGCTGTTCTCTGAGGGCGCGGGCCAAGGCAGTCTTGGGGTCAGGTAGTGGCTGTAAGGTCTGTTGTGGTGGCCTCGGAGCGTTAAGAACACCCTCGGCGAGGCGTTGCAGTTCGGGGTCTCTGAAGGTCATTGCGACGGCACCTCCTCCTCCAATTCGCCACCGCCCGGTCGTTCGGCGCGGCGAGTGCTACGGGTCGCTGTGGTAGGGGCAGGTGGAATGGCAGCCGCCGCCGCAGCCGGAGCGCGCTCTACGGCAGTGACACCCTCAGTCCCCGTCAAGCGGGCGATTTCTTGGGGCAGCCCGGCAGCCAGTACTTGACCGGATTCTATCAAGAGCAGCCGCGCCTCGTCCTTACGACCCAGGTCCTCCATGGCCTTAGCCCTCACGAAGAGTGCCAGCGCGGTACTGACCTGAGCGGCGTTCTCCGCCAGCCACTTGTTCGTTTCGAGTTGCGGGTTCTTGAGGTGGAGCGTATCCTCACGGATTGTCGATGAGGAAATCCACGGCCTCTGCATCTCGGCCAGCCCGTAGGTGGCGGCTGTTTCCTCCGGTATGGTGGTGAAGTATTTGTAATCAACGGAGTAGTCGCCTTGAAGGTCTGAGGCGGTGTAGGTGCGTTTCTCGCCGGAGCGCCCGATTCTCGCCTCAAGGTCAAACCGCTTCATCTGGTCAATCATCATCATCGCGCCCTTCTTGCGGGACCGCTCCATGGTGAAGAGTCGCGGCGTGTAAACCTGACGGGCGGCTTCGCCGAGTGTCGCCAGTGCCACATTGGACAGTTGGAATGCCAGGTTGCCCCAATCGGTGTAGGCCAAAGACCCACGTTGGAGAGCCCCGCCGAGAGTCGCTTGGAAGAAACGGTTGCTGGCCTGAATGTCGGGGAGAGTCATTTGGTCGACGCCTTCGTCGTTCTTCATCGCCATGTAACGACCCATGCGGAAGATGGGCTTTTCGGGCAACTTCTCCCCGTCTTCGGTCTTGATAATGGCCGGGGGTGCCAGTGTCAGGTAGTTCATCGTCTGCATGATGGAGTTGATGGCGTTCCAGTGGGGATAGAGGTCTCGATTCGGCCCCAACAGCGAGTCACCATTCATTCGGATAGCCCGCCAGGATGTCCCCAGGAAGGTGCCGGATTGCACAAGGTCAATAACGAATGGAGGGTAGCCAAGCGGATTGTCCTGACGGCCTACCAGTTGGTTGTTGACGAATGTGCGCTCCTCAGTGCGACTCCAGTAGTCCCATTCGACGCCGAAAGGCTCCGCAAACTTCCCATTGGCACCGTACTCCATCTCGGACTCTTCCTTCGTGATGACGCGGGCGAAGGCCACCCAGTTGAGGCCGTGGCGGTCGACTCCGTAAACGGCGTTTCTTATATCAAACGGCACTATCTGGGCAAAGAAATGGTTCCCGCGCTGTTTCATCAGGTAGCGCCGTCCAAGTCCGCCCCTGACGCCGATTTGCTCCCAACCATACGGGCCGATGCCGGGGTGCATGACTTCCCACAGGGCCTCATCGGCGTTGATCTCAGCATCACGAATGAAGTTCTCAATGGTTGCGGCTTGATTGTCCGTCAGGCGCTTGCCGTTATTGCGCTGACCTTTGACGACGATGACGGCTTCCGCCTCATTGAAAACCGACAGCGCCCGGTCAACAAACACCCTCGCGTCGTTCATGGTGACGTTGACAACATCTTCGAGAATCTTCCCCAGTCCACGACGTTGACCGTCATCCCCAAAGTGCGGCCCGCTCGGTTCTCGCAAGACGTAGGGCTCGCCGGTCAGCAGGGCCTCGTCCTCGTCCATCCGCTCAAAGCGGGGACTCTGGGAATCATAGGTGAGTTTTATGAGCCCCAGCGTGGGGTCGGTGGTGACGAGAAACTGCCCCAAGGAAGCACTTACTTTCGTGCCCGTAGTGTTGGGCGTACCTTGCATTACCATACGTCCACCTCGTTACATCTGGCTTGAGACCGGCAGGCTGGTGCGTTTTGTCCCGCCGGCAGAGTGGGCATCGAATCCGCCCAGTCTATACCGCAGGGCGTCCATGAAGTGATAGCGTTGTTTGTCCATGATGGTGTCCTCGATGACCTGCCCGGCCTCATCCACCTCGCGGCTGTAAGTCCCGAGTTCGTCAATGATGAGCGGGCAGGTGTTGAATATCTTGAGCTTCCGCAGCGAGAGCCAACTGTAAACCTTCTGGATGCCCTCTTCGATGTACCGTGGCCCTGTCGGTTCGGTGATGCGCCAACCGGCCTGCGTGAAGTCGCCCCGCCAGCCATCTTCTTGATGGGAACCGCCAACTGAGTTTTGTATCCTTTCGCCCCGCGACAACTCCCGCATGGCGTAAACATGCTCAGAGGTCGGCAGTTTCTCTCCCGGTTTGTACTCCCGGTAAACGAAGAGGTCATCACTGGTCGGGTCGCGGGCTATCCACAGCGTTGCGAAGTTGATAGAGCCGAAATCATGGCCCACATACCGGGGCCAATGCGGGGGGATGTCGAACGGTTCAATGACATCGGACGCGGTATCGAAGCAATCGTAGAGCAGACCGGCAGGCTTGGAGAAGCGGCCTCGGTAGAACAAGTCGAACTTCCACTCCGGCAGACTGAGTTTCGCCTCTTCCCATTCCTCATGGGAGAAAGCCGGATTCACAACCGAGTCAAACTGGATGACGTCGATGTTGGCCGCACCGGCCATCCATGGGTCATAGATGACGGTCTTGAGCCAGCCCAAACTGTAGAGCGTAGTGGTCGCCAGCACGCGGGCGCGCTCTATCCTGCCACGGCGTTCAATCGCCTCCCAGGAATCGCGGCGGAACTGTTTTTGCCCGCACTCGTCGAGGTGGATGGCCTTAGCCGTCATGGACTCAAGGGATTCGGGCTTCTGGGCAGAGCCGAAGAACACCCTCGTTGGCTTGTTGGCTTCGGGGAAACGGACAACCTCGCCTTTTTCCTTGACTTCCTGGTTGAAAGTCAGGGCGTGCTTGCTGTCAACCCACTTGGCTACCCGAAGGTCGGTCTCGAAGTGCTCAACGTAAGCTGGCAGAAGGCTCTGGTCAAGCAGGGTGAAGGTCGAGGTGGCGACAAGGTAGTCACCAGCGCCCTTGCGTTCAATCTCCCGGTCCATCCAGAGCGGGCCGAATGTCGTCTTGCCGGACTGAGCGCCGCACAGCATGAAGACATAGCGTTTCTCGCTGTCCCATGCGCGCAACTGGCCTTCGTGGAAATTGAGGCGGACAGTCGCACCACCGTCCAGCTTCTCGCGCAGCGGCGGGACTTTGGTCAATGTTGGGGCTTCCGGCATTCGCTCTTCGTTCAGGCCGTACTTTCCCCAACTGTAGCACTAGGGTTCAGCGCCGGAGTAACTGGCTACCGTCTCTTCCTCCAAGCCAGCCAGCCAAAGGCGCGGACTCCCCAGTACATAAGGTTACGTCTCCACGGTTTGACGTCGAGAAGTGTCATGGCTCTGAAAAACACTCTGTCCGCCTCGCGGCGCGCCCAAGAACTACCCCTGCCCCACCGCTGGTACAGAAAATCATGCAGGACAGCGGCTTTTCCGTAGCGCCCCCACGGGCCTCCGATAACAGGCCACAATATCTTCGGGATGCTGGCACCATCGGAAACGAAACCAGCCGGGACCACGAAGTTCCAATCCCTGTCCGTGTAGGTGAACTTGGTGTGGACTCTCTTTTTGCGCCCATCTGGAAGGGACGCCATTATCAGTGGTGTCTTGAAGTTGCTCATGGCTTCACCTGTTCCCACAACGCATTCTCGAAACCGCCCGAACTTGGCCTGTTGTAGCAGAGGGCAACCCACCTCATCCTCATTTCATCCTTCCAGAAAGACCAACCGCCTAAGGGATTCGTTGCACGAACCATCCCCTCAATACCGCTGGGCGGCAGCGATGATACAACCATCATGGCAGATTCAGGTAAAGCAAAGTAGTATCTCCTGCGGAACAGCGTGTACACCAAACGCTTCAACCAAATCAATAAACAAGATGGGCAGAATAACGTGTGTATCATTTCCTGCCTCCGTAAAGCCGTACCCAGCGGCGTAGCGTCTTCTCCGAGCAACCGATCGCGGCAGCTACTTTGTGCTGGGGTGCCCCCCGGCGCAGCATCCGCACGGCCTTCGGCGTCTCCCGTCTGCGCCGGGCATCGTAGTCCCGCGTCTTCTCATAGTCCAGAAGGCAGGGAAGGGGAAAGCGCGGGCAGTCAAGGCAAGTAACACCGGGACCGTAACGATGCCGGACTGGCTTGCAGCCGCGATCCGTGAGGCGGGGGTAGTCCTGAGCCTTTGTTGCCAGCATCAAACCCCCTTCACTGAAACGGTCTCGTCTTCCACCAGACGCCCAGACTGGTTACCACGACGATTGCCATTATGAGCCAGCCTGGTGCGGCGTTGGTCACTTCGTTGCCTCTCGGGCTAGTAACCGCTCAAGCAGTTCAATGATGGTGTCCAACTTCTTATGCAGAAAGTCCTGCTTAGGGTCGCCGGCCCGTAGACGCTGGAGCATTTCAGAATCCTTATTCATTTCTCCCCCTCTATCAGCGCCAGTATCGGTCTAGTCCTTCTGCATCTTTGCCGGGACAGCGAAGCCGCAAAGCGGGCAGATTATCTGTAGTTCTTTGCCGACAGTCCACGCCATCCATTCAGCTTCATGCAGACAGTTGTGGTGGGCGAAGTCCTCTGCGGCGTATTCCCCTTCGTGGATAGCGCCGCAGTAGCATGGGTAGATATGCTTACCGTCGAGCCCGATATTCGTCGAAAGGTCATTCGTTCCCGTCTTAGTCTCCATCATCCTCTCCAATAAGACTCAGTATCGCCTCGGCGGCAGGCTTGGGTGCGTAAAACTGCATGTGGGCTTCTTTGGTTCCAGGTGAACGCGATATAGCCGCCCATCCCTCGCAACCTTCGGAATCACAGGCACAAGCGAGCGTCTCAAAATAGCGGTCGTACCATTCCCGTGTGATGCCCGAGCGGCGACAATATCCTTCAGTGAACTCTTCGTCAGTCATCGTTCGCCACCACAAAACACGTGATGCACACAACCCGTCCCTCATACTCTACCCGGAGGTTCGTGGTCTTCTTGCCGCAGTCATCGCATTTGCCCGCGTCGCAGGTGGGGTACTGCTTCGTCTCTGTGTTCGTCATAGCACACACTCTCCAATTTCCTCGGCGTGTAGCCTTGCTGCTTCTATGGCCTCTAGATTATCAAAGTGTTCACGTACCTGTTGGCACCAAAACTCCAGAACAAAAGTTAGACCTGCGTCAGTCATAGTCCCCTCACGCCGTACCACAGCCGCCAGAACCACGTGAAGCGCCCAGAGAACAGGCGGTTTACCATGCGGTCGGCTTCCTTCAGGGTCCGGTCGGTGACCTTGGCAAGTTCGGAGGCGAAGTCACGCGGGTCTATCGGCCGTATGTCTATGCGCGGGGTTACCCTACAGGTGTCGATAATCTCCGTCGGCAGCGCGTCGCGGTCAGTGAGTCGCCGATACATACGCTGTCCGGGTTTCAGGCCATGGGCAGGGCAGGTACAGGGTTTTTCAGGCATCTCAGTCCCATTTGACAAACATCGGCGGCTTGTACAAGTCCAGTACTGCGGCCAAGCTACCTTGATGGCGTCAATGCTATCGTCCTCCACGGTCACTGTGAAACCGGGAAAGAAATAGCCCTCGCGGTCTACCGGGGTGGCTACCAGTGTCAGTTTCATGTTATCTCACTCCCTTGCTCACCAACAATTCTCATCAGATTCTAATGCTCCTCTAATGTTTCTCCTTGACACCATTCATGGCCGATATGCTACCCTCAAGCCAACGATGGTCTTCGCGGGTACCCAGAAACGACCACCTCCCGCCCATCCTCGCCAGAGACGTGTACTCCAGGTCATATCAACTCATCCCACGCTGCTGTTTCATCGACGGCGATTACTACACGACGGCTCTTCAGGTAGTGCAGCAGCCCATGTACCCGGTCGCATCCTCGCTCGGGGACGTAGTACATGCAGACCGGTTGTGCCCTATCTGTGGAGTTGGGGAAGCACTCACCGGTGTGTCGGGACCCATCCCGCCAATCGCAGAGCATTGCCAAAAGACCTTCCGTTGCGTCAGGGTCTAACATGGAAGTCCTTTTTGTGGTTTTAGTGGTAGCGGGGCCAAGTGGCCAATGCCACCCCCAAGAATACAAGCAAAATGCAAAACACCAGAATGATTGCTGCTGGTGGCGTCACTGTAAAACTCCTTTTGGATATTTCTTAGTCGCTGGGGCACATATAATAAGGCTAGCGCGGTTCCGATTTACGGCCCTACCCCCTCTGTGCCTCACGGTATCGCCTCCTGAGCAGCCACCAAGTCGCCGTAGGAGCCACGTAGAGGTCATGCCCTAGCGCCTGTCGCCGTTGGTGTAAGCGACCTGCCCCAGGGGGGATACCCAAGGCGAGAGGTCCAGGTCGATGAGACAGGCGGTTAGGCTGTACTCCGCCTCATCCCTGACCGCCGCCAACTTACGTAGCTTGTCCATGTCAGGCGACCTCACACAGCGCCAGCTCTCTCCTGATCCACGCATCGTACTCATCTACAGGCAGGGCACGGTCACGGCGTCTACGCCTGTTGCAGAGGACACAGAGACAGCGGAGGTTACCGAGGGAACTGTCGTGGTTGACTGCCCAGGGCTCGATGTGGTCCACTTCCACGGTTGCGCCGCTGGCTTCAGTGGTGCCACACAGTTGGCAAGTGCGATTGTCCCTATTGAGGACGAAGTGTCGGAGTCGCTTACTCTGCAAGTAGGCTCGCCCACCTCGAAACGCCATGCCTGTTCCTCCTTGACTAGAACACTTGTGCGAGGCCGATAATCTTTGTTATGTCCTGCTGTTACGTCAACCTGTAGGCATGAACCGGACTGATTCTGCCAACCTACCCCAAATCGTGCCACCTGTCACGGTTATTCGAGCCTGACGGTTTGCCTGCTGTCCACACATCTCAGGGTCTCGCTGGATGTTCCAGTGCCCACCACGACCCACCGATGGCGATCAGTGCCAAGACCATGATGATTAGCTGTGTCATGATTCCTCCGTCGCCTCTGCCGGCGGCGATCCCACCTGCCGGACTGTCTCCGTCTGGGTCACCTCAACCACACTGGGCCGCATCACCTCAACCCGAG
>SDBV01008524.1_pt1 | contig 13800 bp, 13 predicted proteins | sample 2277081 | NCBI WGS metagenome assembly SDBV01 (sample SAMN10402039, study PRJNA504765) | marine sediment metagenome | isolation source: marine sediment core GS10_PC15, 223 cmbsf | place: Arctic Ocean: Southern Knipovich Ridge | collected 2010 | reverse complement strand
GTTTTAGAAGATTATGCTCTCTATTTTAAAAGAAATAATATAGATGATTTAGCAGATAAAATGAGAATTGTAATCGATGGTGGATTTAAATTAAATAATGAGAAAATTAAAAAAAAATATTCAAATCAAGCCTTAAAAATGCGGTTATTAAAACAAATAGAATCACTTTTTTAGAATATACTTAATTTATTTAGAAGATATTCTATTCCAATCTGACTTAACTCTTAGTTTTAATTTAATGTTTTTTTCAGCAATTGCATATATTTGTAACAAATTCTCCTTTCTTATTTTATAACATATAATGTTTTACTACTTTTTTCGTCTTACTTTTTTTTGAATTAAATTTAATTTTTATATTGGTTTTAATTTACATGTTAAATTTATTTATTCAATTAAAAATTTTTCCAGTATAAAGCAAATCTGTTAACAGAATTAAACTTAATTCAATATCCTGGGAATATGCCTTACAAAAAAATTTATTTCAATGGTAATGGAGAAGTTATTATTTTAGCGAGTTGTCTTATAAAAAATTATATAGGAGTTATTTGAAAAAATTTGGGGATTAAACAATAAATTTCAATTTTAAAACAAAAAAAACTATAGTGAATGTTGAATTTGGTTCTTGTAAGCGTTGTTATGACAGTTTTCAATAGGGAGGATTTTGTTTCAGAAGCAATTGAAAGTGTTTTAAATCAAAGTATAGAAGATTTAGAGTTAATTATCATAGATGATGCATCACTAGACAATTCTAAAGAAATTATTAAAATTTATAAAGAAAAAGATAAAAGAATCAAAATTATTTTGCATAAAAAGAATATGGGAATTGCAAAATCAACTAATGATGGTGTTGACATTGCAAAAGGAAAATATGTAGCAATAATTGACTCTGATGATTTATGGATTAAAAATAAACTTGAAGAACAATTGAAAATTCTTAAAAAAGGAGAAAACTTGATTATTTGGACAAACGGAGAAATAATTGATAGTGATGGAAAATCACTGGGAATAGACTTCATTGAATTGCATCAAACTCAAAATAGAAAAAAAAGTGGTAAGATTTTTAGAGAACTTTTAAAAGGGAATTTTATTAACAAATCTTCCTTAATTTTTAAAAAAACCAATCTAAGAGATATAAGATTTAATCAAAACTTCAAAAGATTAGATGATTACCAGTTCGTTGTTGACTTATCTGAGAAATATGAGTTTTTCTTCTTTAAAAAGAATTTAACAAAAATAAGACAACACAATAGAAACATAACTAATTCTGATTATATTATTTTATACCTAGATTATATCAAGATTAATAAATACTTCTTAATAAAATACGGTAATGAAATTCCAGTAAAAATAAAATTGTATCTTTACAATCTCATCATTATTCTATCAATAAAATTAAGTATGAATATTGAAAGATTGCAAATGTATGAATTTAGAGTTGATCCTTATAAGTTTATATTTAATTTGAGCCACGAATCAAAATACATTAGAAATGAACTTTTAAAAGATCAAAATAAGAGAGTAACATGGATATTATATCGATTATATTGTAAATCTTTTAGGTCTTTTATTGTAGGTTTGGCTTTTGTTTTTAAATTCAAAAAAATACAAAAATCTATTAGGTTTTGGATAAATTTCATTATTTTTTTGTGTATTAAATTAATTCCTAACCTTAAATTTCCTCAATACTTTCTGAGGAAATAGGAGAATTTGAATTTTCTGATAATATTATTTGTTTATTATTTTTAAATTAAAGGAAGTTTCAGACTTAAAAAGACATAAAATTGTTGATGAAATTTAATCATTTTATTATTTGTCTTTTATATGTTTATTAAATCTTTCCTCAATGTAGCTTTGATTTACTAATTTTTTTTCAATATCACTATAATCGGATATTTGAGTTGTTAACATCGGATTAACCATTAGACATATATGTTTACTTTGAATTTTTTCCGCTAAATATACATCCTGTATGTCTTGCTGTTTTTTTATAATTTTTATTTTTTTATATTTTCGAATTAGTTTATTAAATACTTTTTTATTATATGCTAAAGAGTGAGTAGAATATCCATTTTTTAGTAATATTAAATTAGGTTTGATTTTGATTAATTTCTCATGTGTATTTGCACCTAAATAAAATAAATACCAATCCAAATTCCCAATTTGTGAAAGTGCAATTTTAAGATGTTTTTCAGGATCGTCTACAATAAATTTAACATCATCCTCGAAAATCAGCACGTTGTTTAAATTTTTTGATTTAACTATTTTAAAAATTTCTAAATTCGATTTAATGAGACCAATTCTTCCATCATTTTCTTTTATTGCTGAAAATCTTTTAACTCTATCTAGAATTCCGACCTTCTCAAATTCTTTTTGAGCATTTTTCCACCTATCAGTTCTATGATCCAGATTTATACAAAAGATCTCTTCAAAAAAATCGAATGAATTCAAACTATTTATTTTCTCAATAATATTTTAAATAAAAAAATATATGTTAATTAATTAATTTTAGTCAGGATTTTGCTAAATATGATGGAAAAGGAGATGGCGTTGGAGGTCAACCTGGTAAATGGGATTATGGGGAACTCGATATTATTTCAGATATTACATCTATTCCAGAACCAGATAAATCCTTCGATGCAATTATCTGTACTGAAGTTTTTGAACATATTCCTAATCCAATTAAGGCGATTAAGGAGTTTGCTCGTTTAATTAAACCAAATGGTCATTTAATCCTTACAGCACCTTTTTGTTGTCTCTCACACTTTGCCCCTTATCATTATTATACTGGTTTTAGCAAATATTTTTATAATACTTTTCTTAGTAAATATGGATTCAAAATAATTGAAGATTCAGCCAAATGGTAATTTTTTTGAGTATATCGCACAAGAAATTCGAAGAATTCCACAAATAGAAAAAACTTACACAAGAAAAATAAAATTTTCTATTATTGGTTGGTTAAAAAAAAAAATTTATCACCGATTTCTAGTTAAACAGATTTTGTTGTTTTTAGGGTATCTATCGAATATTGATTGCAATTCTAGTGATTTACTTAACTTCGGATTTCATGTATATGCTAGAAAAGTAGCCAAATAAGGATTTCCATTTAATTTTGTTAATGTTGTTATTGGTTCATTATGAAGAATATCATGAATAATAGTATTTTCAAAGAACATAATTTCGAATTGTGTATCATCAAGAATTTAAATTGCAATAAAGAAGATAATATATTATGAATGATCATTTGTCAATATTCTACATTTTACTTAATTTTTAATCCAAAAAGTAAATTGGGATTCTATTTTATTAGTATACTCAAGAAAAAAAAGATTACTTTAATAAGATAACACTTCACGTGGGATAAATATATCCCAAATACAGCTTTTTCCTATATCTCTATTTCAGTACAGTTGATTAATAACATTGGCTTCACTGTTTCTTGGTTATTTTAATTTCTTATTTTTCTCTACCCAATCCAAAATGTAATCTTCAATTTTAATTATAGGCTTCCAATTCAATTTCTTTTGAGTAAACGATATATCAGCTAATGTTTCTCTCATTTCCCCTTCTCTAGCTGGAATATATCTTATTTCATGTGAAAAAATTTTAGCTAATTCATTAATAGACAAATTTCTAGCTGAACCTAAATTGAATACTTCACAATCCCATTTGTTTGTGCTAATTTCTATTAATCCTTCACATATATCAGTAACATTGATAAAATCCCTCCTCTGTTCTCCATCACTAGTAATTGTGAGAGGTGTATTTTTTAAACATTGTTGTTCAAATACGCTGACTACGGTAACATAAGCTCCATCTGTGGGATGTCTATTTCCATATACATTGAAGAATCTAACTATTCCCGTTTTTAAACCGTATAATTTATTATATAATCTAAAGTGTTCTTCACCAAGCCATTTACTATAGCAATATGGATTTAAAAAAATTCCACCTTCAATTGCACTCGTGGAAGCATATACTACTCTCGCATTAAATTTTCGAGCTAATTCTGCTATTTGCAATGTTCCATAAGAATTAACACTTATAGTTTCTCCAGGATTTTTTAAACTCTCTTGGATTCTTGGTAAAGCTGCCAGGTGGAAAATTATTTTCAAAGTACCTAAATTTTCAACAAGCTCAGAGTATTCTTCCTTAAAAACATCTCGAATATCCTGTATGTAGTATTTAGCCTTGTTATTCTTATAATCTTCAGATCCACTTTTTAAATTGTCAATAACATGCACATCGTTATTTTCCTTTTTTATAAGAGTATCAACAAGGTTACTACCTATAAATCCGAGACCTCCAGTGACCAATATTTTAGTTTTCATATTTAAAACTCTCTTAAATTAAACTTTATTTATTAAAAATTAAAATTTTGCTTTAGATTTTTAGTATAAATTGAAAAATATAACCTTAGGTTTCCAATTTTTACAAATTATAATTTTTATATTGGGCTTATAATTACTTTATTAAACTCTTTACCTTCAATAAGTCAATATAAGACGATATTATCTTTAAATACTTTAAAGAATAAAAAGAATGCAGTTTAAAAGCAAATTATCCTACAGATTGTAATTAAATTTGATAAATTGAAGTAAAAAATTAAAGAAAATATAGATTTAAAAGAGAATGAATGAATAAAATAATAGAAATCATTAATTCTAATCGGTTCACCCCCAAGTGTATGGAGTAAATTTACTCTTAAATAGCATTATCTTCTAATTCTCTTTTTAATATCCAACAAACATCTTTTTCATCCCAATCATTGGGTACACTTGTAAATTCATTATCTTTTAATAATCCCCATCCTTCTGAAATCTTAAAATAATTATCATTCAATAGTTCTTTATAATTGTTTTCACGGTTTATTTCTGATCCAATATATATTGAAATACTATCCCCTTGTATTATTGAAATATGGTTATATTTAGAAAATTTCGCCTAAGCACTTTTATATTGTTTATATTCCAAGTTCTATTGAATAAATTACAATTCCATCAATAATATTGCAAGCATATCATCAATAGAGCTCATTTTTTTTGCCCTTTCAAAATTATCATAAATTGCTTCATAATGATCTTTATAATATGACGGTGAAATAATATTAGATAAGATTTTATCCAATTCTTTTATTTTTTTAAATGTAATTATCCCTTCTCTATTAAAATATTCACCAATGTTGGGTGCTCCCCAATAAATTGGAAGAGTACCAACCAAAAAACAATCGATGATTTTTTCAGTAAAATAATTTTTGGCCCTACAATTTGAAATAGCAATTGAAAAGTAATATTTTTCTAACGGTGTACTCTGGTTTTCAAATTCTCTATATTCACGCCCCCAATAATCAATTAAATACTTTTTTCCTAATTTAGGTTTAACTTCATGTCTCAGTTTATGACCAGCGGTAAAATTTTTCTTTGAACAAATTAATGATATAAGTTTTTCTTTTTTATGAATTCCCCAATCTTCCTTATCTACCCAAGAACCCCCAACCAAACACTTTATATATTTTTTACTTCTTTTTAGCAATCTTTTATCATAAGTAAAAATATAATCAAACTTCTTTTCTGTTTTTTTAATTATCTTATAAATAATAGGATTTATTGCTTTGGATTCTAATAACCATGCTACTTTTATCGTACTTTTTACTTCATCAATTATAGGATTATTAAGATAATTATCAGTAAAGACTGTGATCCCATCAAATCTCATTTTATTGCGTATTCCATTTGATGTATTTCGGTTTTTTTCCTTTTGTGCATGTATCAAAACCGCTTTGAGCTATACTATGTGCAAAACTAGAATCGTATAAATTAACTATTATAGGGTTCATAAAATATACTGTAAATTAAATTATTTCTAAAAATGCCTTTTCTATATAAAATCTATTAAGATCCGTTATCTTTTTTTATTCATTTCTATATAACATATTATTTTATTCTTAATGTTTTTAATAATCTGAAAGATAAAATTATGACTTGATAAGTTCACTTTCTTCAAAAATGGACTTTTTCTATTTGGTCTAAAACCTTGATGAGAATAGTCAATATCTTTAAAACAATGGAGTTTATACTCATCAGCTAGCATAGAGAGTGCTAATAAATGAATTGTATGATCTCCCCAGCGGTAGTAATAAATACCCCCATTTTGATCAATTATCTCATAAAATTCTTTATACTCTTCAGATCTCCAGAAATCTAGTTTAGAGATTTCAAAATTTGTATAAAAACATGAACGATCCCACTCTCCATTATTATCTAGATATTTATTCAGAAATTTTGGTTGAATATTATTCTTATGGATATATTCTTTAGTTAGTTCCCACAATCCAATTACAAATCTTGGTGCATCTTTTATACTCGTTTCAATATATCCATAAATAAAACCCTGTTTTTCCATAAAATTAAATATGTCATATCCTATTCGATAATGTAAATAAGAGTCAGAATCAAGTCTCCAATACCAATCATAATTTTTAATGGCTTCATGTTGATAAATTTCTCCACCAAAAAATCTACACATATGCATGTATCCTAATCTAACTTTATGATTATCTTTGTCTATTTGGTTTTTATCAATCCAAGAAGGTATTTCAAATTCTATTTTTTCAAAATTTAGATTGGAATAAATTTTACGTAAAATATGTTGATCATCATTAGTAAAATCATCATTAAATATTAAAACAGGATATTTAAACCTTCTAGTAAAATTTTTATTTAACAATTTGAGACTTTTCTTTAAATCTTTTATATCTTTTTTTCTCGATAAGTATACTATTACTGCGTTTATCATTATTTCCAAAAATTATTTTTTTAAAATTAAGGACAATCTCAAATTATTAAATCTATCATATTTGTAGTATTTATTGAACAAAAATTTACCCATTTTTTTTAATTTAAGAGATTTTTTTTTATGTATCAACTGTGTGCTAATTATTCGAATTTCTATTATTGAGAAAAAAAATATTAAAGCTTGATTAGTATCTTTTTTTCCTAACTATAATGAAGAAATCTAATAAAAATTTTGAACCAAAATTCAAATTAAATTAATTTAGGGTGAAATATTAAATTATTATGATAACGGATGTGGATTAATTTGGTTTACAAAGATATAAATGATTTTTAAGGGGCTTAATTAAATGCTGAAATTAAGACGAGTGGGTTTTCAAACAATTAAAACTATTAAACAAGTTTATTATACTAAAATTTATCCTAAAATAACTATAATTAAAAATAGTATTTTAAATCTTAGAGAAATAAGAAGGTGGTATAAAATGGGTATGCATCTACCACCTCCACCCATATTAAAACAGAAAATAGTTAAAACATATGCATACATGTTTTTAATTAAGTTATTTGTTGAAACAGGGACTCTTATGGGATCAATGGTAAATGCCACAAGAAAAACATTTGAAAAAATTTATTCAATAGAACTAGATTATGAACTTTATAGAAATGCTAAGAAGAGGTTTTCTAAATATAACCATATTTCAATAATACAAGGGGATAGTTCTAAGGTGTTGCCAACAATTCTTTCTAAAATTAAGCAACCTTGTTTATTTTGGCTTGATGCTCATTATTCAGCTGGAATTACGGCTAAAGGAGATATTGAGACACCGATTAAGCAAGAATTAGACAATATTTTAAATAACCCAACACTTAATCATGTTATACTTATAGATGATGCTCGAATGTTTATAGGAAAAAAAGATTATCCTACATTAAAGGAATTAAGAAATTTTATATCTAAGAAGAAATCTAATTATCTTTTTATTGTTATAAAAGATATAATTAGGATTCATAAAAAAATTTAAATTTTCCACAAAAATTGATATTATAGTTGATTTTAATAGATTATTTAATTTTGTTATATTAACTTCTATTTAATTATGTGAATTAGTCTTTTTTTTCTTGTTCAATCTCCAAAATTATCTATGAATAATGAAAAAAAAATACCCAGATTGAAGTATCTTTAATTTACTCCAAAACATCGAACTAGTACAATACCGAATCCTAAATTATCGTGAGAATTACCGAATAAAATTTCACAATTTAGGGCATTTAATGAAGTAATTAAGATGTTTTTCACATTTTCTTAAGAAAGATAATCGAAGGTGGCCTCTACACTTATTAAAAGAAATTGTAAAGGAGATGTATGAATGAGTAAAGGAGCAATTAGAATTAAAAAATTACTCAAATATCGTCTAAGACTAGGTGGAATTATCTATGAATATTTTACATATAAATCAATTTACTTTCTCAGCGAGAAAAACTAATGATACTTGAAAATATAAAAAAACTGTTTAGGTTTCTTAAAACTTTTAGAAAAAAGATAACGAAAAATTTTATATCATTCTATAATTGAATTAAATAATTATTTGATTTCACATAAATTTCTGAAATTAGTAGAACAATATGATAAAAAGAATTGTTTCTTTTTTATTGAATGAATATAGAAATATATTATCTACTAAACAAAAGCCCAAAAATCAAAGGAATAAAAATGATTTTTTAGTGAAGGATGACTTTAATTGGAAGGAATATCATAGAATTTATGGCAAACAACTTTCTGAACTATCAAAAATACATACACAAATTCTTAAAGATGGTGATTATGTATTTAAAAACAAAGAACTTATACAAGGTTTTTAAATTTCTTTTGTTTTTCCTGAAAGATACTCAATTAATTTTTTTTTTTTTCCAAAATGAAGAATTTGAAAAACTTATGAATCAGAATTCGAATAATTTTAATATAGCCAGAATTTTTAGATTCTAATGATTAGGATGTGAATTAATTTGGTTAACATAAAAATATGTCTTTTAAGGGGTATTATTAATTGTTAAAATTCTTTCGAATAGGTTTTCGAATGATAAAAACTCTTACGCAAATGATTAATACTAAAATAAAAAATATAAAAAGAACAATTTTGATGATTAAAGAAACAAAAAAAAGACGCAAAATGGGTAAGATTCAACCCCCACATGAAAGAATCAAACATGAAGTAGTTAAAACATATGCAAAAAACTTTTTAATTAGCATATTTGTTGAAACAGGAACTTATGAGGGAGAAATGGTAAATGCTATAAGAAAAATATTTGAAACAATTTATTCAATAGAACTTGATTATGAACTTTATAATAGTGCTAAAGAGAAATTTTCTAAATATAATCAAATTTCAATAATTCAGGGTGATAGTTCTAAGATACTGCCATTAATTCTTTCTAAAATCAATCAACCTTGTTTATTTTGGCTTGATGCTCATTATTCAGGAAGTTTTACCTCTAAAGGAGAAATTGAGACTCCAATTTTAACAGAATTAAGTCATATTTTAAATAATTCAGAATTCGACCATGTTATATTAATAGACGATGCCAGATGTTTTATAGGATTAAATGATTATCCTACTTTAAAAGAATTAAAAAATTTAATATCTAAGAAGAGAACGAATTATTCCTTTATTGTTAAAGAAGATATAATTCGGATAAATAAAAAATTTTAAATTTTCAATATTATAAATATTAGATTTTAAATAAATCTCTTAATTTGGAAGAAAAAAAATGAAAAAAATTATTGCATTTTTGTTGAATGAATATAGAAATATGTTATCTACTAAACTAAAGCAAAAAAATCAAAGGAATAAAAATGATTTTTTAGTGAAGGATGACTTTAATTGGAAGGAATATCATAGAATTTATGGCAAACAACTTTCTGAACTATCGGAAATACATACACAAATTCTTAAAAATGGTGATTATGTATTCAAAAACAAAGAACTTGCTTTAAATCATGACATTCTTCCTCTACATCCCAATCATAGATTAGTATATGAAACACTATTACAACTATCTCCTAATTCAGTCATAGAAGTTGGATGCGGATGGGGCGACCATTTGTACAATATGAAACTTCTATGTCCAGAAATAAAATTATCTGGAATAGATTTGTCAGATAAGCAAATTTCGAACTTAAGAAAGAGACATCCTGAATTGAGAGCTGACATTAAACAGTTAGATATAACGCTACCTTATCCATTTTCTTATCCTATTCATGATATTGCCTTTACTCAAGCAGTAATAATGCATTTAAAAGTAGGGAATAGTCATTTAATTGCGTTATCAAATATGTTTAGGTATGCGACAAAACAATTATTATTAATGGAAAATTGGACAGCACATGATTTTTTAGATGATATTAAATTTTTATTTTCAAAAAATATGATTCCCTGGAAAAATATTTATTTTTATTACCGTGTTTCAATAGAATTTAATAAACCACATTTAATGATCATCTCATCAGTCCCATTGAAAAAATATCCTGTACTCACTGATTATTCGATATTACGAGATTAATTATTAATTCCTCTATAACTCTAGTCTTAATAACTTTTATCTCAATTTACGTGAAATTTATTCCAATCTAAATTTTGAAAAAATAGAATTTGAAATACCTTCTTGGATTGGTAAAAGTCGAATAAACGAAGGTTCTCATAAAGGTAGATTAGGATACATGCATATGTGTAGATTTTTTTGCGGAGAAATCTATAAACATGAATCTATTAAAAAATATGATTGGTATATGAGATTAGATTCTGATTCTTATATTCATTTCCTAATAAAATATGACATATCTAATTTTATGGAAAAATAGGGTTTTATTTATGGTTATCTTGAAACAAACATAAAGAATTTGCCTGAATTTGTTATCGGATTATGGGACCTAACTAAAAAATACATTAAAAAGAATAACATCCAACCAACCTTTCTAAGAAATTATCTAAATAAAAATGGAGAATGGAATCGTTAACTTTTTTATACAAATTTTGAAATCTCTAAACTTGATTTTTGGAGATCTGAAAGCTATATGGAGTATTATAAAATGATAGATAAGAATGGTGACATTTATTACTACCGCTGGGGAGATCATACAATTCATTTATTAGCGCTTTCTATGCTAGTTGATGAATATAAACTTTATTGTATTAAAGATATCGACTATTCTCATCAAGATTATAGACCAAATAGAAAAATTCCATTTTTAAAGCGAGTAATCATATCAACTATTAATTTTATCAGCCAAAAGATTAAATACTTTAGAAATAAAATAATCCCTTCTCTTAGAAAGACAAATAAAAAACGAAATTTTGATGATAGCGGATAAAGGAAAAATACTTCTGTTTCCGCGTTCTTTTCCTAAAAATTTGTAGAAATTTAAGCTAAACATTTCTCAATTAGTATCCTATCATTATTCTGTTTCTATAAGCGGGATTTATGGAATTAAAGCATATATAATTAAAAATATCCTAGAGGATTACCAACTTCAATATTTAATTAAATTTATTTAATTAATTGATGGTTAAATAAGACATTTTTCAATTCTAATATTTTTCTTATAATTTTTATAGATGACGTTCAACAGTTTTTTAAAAAAACCAACTTCTTCGATTTTTGACAAATCTTTAATGAAGATTATTGTTATTATTGTGATGTTGGTAGTGGTTGTTATCAAATTTTTGAAAATGTAATTTAATTTTAAAAACTTTTTAAGAAAAAATTGACTAAACCTTAACTTTTTAAATGAAACATACTCTCTTCTTTTTAAATCCTCCACATGACCTCCATTTGGACCCTTTCCATACTTGGGGTATTTATATATTAAATCTATATTATTTAAATCCTTAAAATTAAAATCTCCTTTTTCTAAAATACCATCTCTTAAAAAAAATAAATTTACTCCCATATTCTCAGCATATATCAACGAGTAACCTTTTTTTCTTCCCAAATTATAGAGTGATTTTATGCTCGCCCCAAAATAATTTGTACCATCCCAGAAATTGAAGGGATTATATTTTATAATTTTATCTTCTGTTGGAAGATGAGTTGCATTGTATTCTATAACTACAACCCTTGGTTTATATTTTTTTTTTATACTTTTCCAGACATAAAAGTCGTTATAGTCGATATCAATCGATAATAAGTCAAAATTTTTCGGTACATTATATTTTTTAAACAAATCATTAATATTTTCGGCAGTTATGAATTCTTTATGTAAATTAATGCTCGAATTTTCATTGGCACAATCCATCAGGAGGCCAGTCCAATCAAGTTTTTCCCTTAAATAACGTGTATTACTTTCCATCCCGGTTTCCGTGCCAAATTCAACATAGAATTTATTAGGAATACCAATAATTTGGAATAATTTTTGAATTACTCCATCTTCACCATGTTGTGAAAATACTTTTTCTTCAAATAGAGATAAATCAATAATATTGTCGTTTATCAAATTAGTTTAAAAAAACAATTTTAAGACTTGTTATTATTGTATTGTATTAAATATAATTTAAACCTAATTTATGCGTATAATTTACTCTTCTAAAGATAAGTCATTATAAGTGTGTTTAATCCTTTAATACCCAAAGTTGAACAGTCTAGTTTAATTATAAACTTAAATACTCTAAATTCAAATATTATAATCCAAAGGAATCATATTTGAAAAAAACATGTATGTAGAAGCAGAAAAATAATTAAGAATTTTCACAAGTCTAACTCAGTTTTTGGTTTTGGGAGTTATCTTAATATCGACTTTAGATTTACATGACTCAGATGTGATATTATTAGTTTCCACGGGATGGTATTTGACAATAGTTAAAAAGAATTAACTAACGTAAATTGACTAAATGCAATTATAAAATCAAAATTAAATGAAAACAAATCAATTAAGTTCAATCGTAAAAGGCATACAAGAATTTAATAAAACTTAACTATTTGTATAGTTTTAGAAAAAATGTTTATATATAAAGATGCTTACATCAATTATTATGGGAAAAGCTTTAGAAGAGTTTGTTTCCGTTGCTAAAAGGTTTTTAAATGAGGATATTAATGTAATATTTGAAATTGGGGCTAGATATTGCTTGGATACTCTAGGATTTAATAGAATAATACCTAAAGCAAAAATTTTTGCATTTGAATGTAATCCTAGAACTTTACCTGTGTGTCGAAAGGCAGTTAAAAATATTAAAAATATTACGTTAATTGAAAAAGCAGTATCAGATAAAATTGGAAAAGTTAAATTTTTTCCAACGAATCCAGATGAAACAATAACAACTCACAAAAATGGGAATCCTGGAGCATCATCCATGTTTATAGTCAGTAGTAAGTATCCAACGGACATTATTATTCAAGATGAAATTGAAGTAGAATCAATAAGATTAAAAACATTCTTAAAACAGAACGACATTAAAGCGATTGACCTACTTTGGATGGATATTCAAGGGGCTGAATTAATGGCTCTTCGTGGTTTAGAGGATGATCTCTCAAATGTTAAATTAATTCATACAGAAATAGAATTTATAGATATATATGAGGGGCAACCACTGTTTAAAGATGTTAAAAAGTTTTTAAATGAAAGGAATTTTTATCTTTATGATTTCACATATATTAGTGCTTATTTTGGTGACGCTATTTTTGTAAATTCAAAAATAAAAAAGTCAAGTATCTTAAAGCTCTGGGTAACAGATAAATTACTTAATTTTACCTACAAAGAATATCCATTTCAATTAGAAGAGAGATTGAAAATTAGGAGAATTTTTTTTTTGAAATATGTTATTAATTTTGTTATCAAAAAATTACCCTGGAAAATTAAAGATTATACTCTAACAAAGCAGAATAAAACTTACAAGGCATGGAATAAATGGATTCTTAGAGTAGTGTGGTATATTTTCAGTAAAATAGCCTCGTTTTTAGTTTTAACTTCAAAAAAGCTTCTAAAAACTTCTTTTATAAGAAAGCACCTTAATAATTTTTA
>SDBV01008523.1_pt1 | contig 13800 bp, 9 predicted proteins | sample 2277081 | NCBI WGS metagenome assembly SDBV01 (sample SAMN10402039, study PRJNA504765) | marine sediment metagenome | isolation source: marine sediment core GS10_PC15, 223 cmbsf | place: Arctic Ocean: Southern Knipovich Ridge | collected 2010 | reverse complement strand
GCGTCACAACCAGACTGTCCGACCAAAACAAGGCAAAAGCGGCGGCAAAGCCAGCGGCCGAGCTAATGAGAAATACTTTGCCCAAGCTGGCAAAGACACTCCTTCTTCTTAAGCCCACGGTACTTGCCAAGATCCCGACATTATTCAAGACATAAGGGGCGTGTGTCACGGCCGTCGCTATCGCGGCGCCAAGGCCCCCGAACCGGGGTATAAGTATAAAGTTCAGGATTACATTTAGACTTACGGATATTGTCAGCCACATTGCTCTAACCCCGGCCTTCCCTAAATAATCGAGAATTGGAGTGACAACGACCCCTGTGCTCAGAGAAAGCACAAATACCGCCATCACCCTAAGGGCGCTTGCGCCAGCTAGATACTCCTGACCGTATATTAAGACCATTATCTTTGGAGCCAGAACAAACAAACCAACGGCTATTGGAAAAAATGAAGCCACGACGTATCTGAGTAAACGATCTGTAAATTCAGCAGCCTGGTCGTGATTTTGAACTAGCTTGACAATCGTTGGCGCGGCCGCTTGTCCTATTGGCACTGCCAGAAGCGGAATGGCGCGAGCGATATTCATGGCCGCGGAATAAAGACCGGTCGCCCCGACGCCGGAATAATAACCGATCATGATATTATCGAGCTCAGTATAGATAACAAAGCCGGCGGTCGTTAGCATCAAGGGCAAGCTGTATGTCATAACCGAACGCCATTGCTCGGCAGCAAGTCGCGGAAGTCTCATCCCTAAGTGAACAAAAAAGAAGAACGCGACTAAAGAAGCTAACGCCAAAGCTAGCGCGAAACCATCAAGCGCCCCGATCAGCCCGTAGCCGGCTAAAGTAAGTCCCGCCGAAAACAGGAGCTTACCGGCAAATTCGACACCCGTAATCGCTGCCAAAATGTCGAACCGTTGTAGCCCTTGGAGAGCCGCTTTTGAGAACTCGACAGTAGCGAAAAAGACGAGAATGATCGCGCCTACCCGTAGAGCAGGCGCCAGAGTTTCATCGCCGAAGACGTTCGCGATTTTCGAAGAGAGGAGCCAGACAAGAATGGCGAAAAACCCCGCCGAAATCATCTGAACCCAAAAACCGGCCGCTAAAAACTGCGGCATCAACTTTTGGTCATCACCTTTAAGGTTAGAGATATGCTTACCGGTTGAGGGCCCTAAGCCACTACCGCTAAGTATGCGAACAAAAACTAGTAACGAAAGCGTCAGAGCAAATAGCCCAAACCTGTCACGACCAAGACCTTTTGCCAAAATAATATATAGGGGTAAAGCCAGGCTGGCTGAGAATAATTTTGCTACATATGCCCAGCGGACATGAGTAACAAACTTTTTGGCGGCCGTCACTTTGAGCTCCGATTCCCAACCTGCTCTTCAGGCGCAACTCCATCTTGGTTGTTTTCCTCTTTGCCTTTGATCTTGAATATGTCCGGCCTAACCCGTCCATCAATGTTGTCAGGAGGTTTTATCCCTGCCAGGGCTAAAATGTTGGGAGCGATATCCTCCAAGACAAGACCGTTAAATTCGCCTGTTCGCACATCTGGGCCTGTCGCTAGAAAAACCCCGTCTCGATGATGAATGCCTCTTGAGCCCCCGTCTGACCACTCAACCGCAGGTCCACCTAGGATAGAATCTTTTGACTCGAGACCGGATCGCTCAAAATCCAGGATAATGTCGGGAATGGACTCAAGGTGCGGGCCGCTAAAAACATCTTCGCGACGGTGCGCTTTAAGAATATTGTTTTTGGAGTTAGGCTCATTTATTCCGTTGAGCGCTTTGATAATCTCATCTCGCGTCTCTTCGTAGTTTTCGCGCGACACAATTCCTTCCGGCTCGCGCCCTGCCAAATTAATATATATCCCTTGCTGAGCAACAGAAGACGCATAAGCCTTTGTTTTAGACCAATCTATTCCTTCTTTGGTAAAGCTAATCGTTTTCTTAATGATCTTATTTGGAATAAAGCGCTTTAGAGCTGATATATTAAGTTTTCTAATGATTGAGCGAGCTGGCATGAGCCCGGAACTCGGTTTTAAAGCCAACATCCCTTGAGAAACAAGAAAATCATTGGTGTAAAACGCGCCTCTTTCCACAGTGAAGCCATGATCCGATATAAAAATAATATTTGCGTCCGGCGCAAGCGCAATCAACCGCCCGATAATCTCGTCTAATTTCGCATAGGATTCATATATGCGTTCGCGCCACTCTTCGGCACGGTCCGACCTATACGCTGTGCTGATCGGATTAACAAACTGAGAAAAGGCATGTTGTATCCTATCCGGTCCAACAAAGACCGCGAAAAGAAAGTCGGGTGACTCTTCTTTTATTAAGGTCAGCAATAAGTCCGCCCTAGTCTCCTGGGCCGCGTCAAGCTCATCCATAATCGACAGATCACGACTGCGATTTAGCCCTGAAGTTATATCGATAACATAGTCCGGCCACGTATCTTGGATTCGGGTTTTTAATTCCGGCGGATAAGTAAATTCGACTTCTTTCGAGGGCGTCATCATGCCCGTGATCATTGAGCCATTTAGGGGCTCCGGCGGAAATGTGACCGGAACATTAACAACCAGACTTTTTAAGCCCCGCCGACTGAATAGTGACCAAAGTTTATCGCCCTTGATAGCCTTTGAGCTTAAGAAAACCGGTGGCTGCCCGGGCGTCTGACGAACAAATCCAAACACTCCATGTTTTCCGGGGTTGTTTCCGGTCATCACACTGGCCCAAGCTTGCGGCGTGAACGGCACAACAGTTGACCGCAAGACACCACTGGCGCCATTTTTAAGAAGGCCTGACAACACCGGCAACTTACCCGCGTCCATAATGGGTCTTAAGATCTCGAAACTAGCGCCGTCAAGACCGATAATCCATGTTTTCTTTTGATTAGACATTTACATCTTTCCTGCAAGCTGGCTGCTCTTTTAATCCTTTTTCAGACAAAACGTCTTCGTAAACGCTTTGATAAAGACCGACTATTTTACTTGGTGAAAACTTAGCCGCTGTCTCTTTGGCAAGCCTCGATATGCGCTGATAAACTTTTTCATCTAAAAGAGTCTTGAGCGCCTCAAGAATCTTTTGAGGGCTCTCGGGGTCGACCAGCAAGCTATTTTGGCCATCTATAAACTCAACAAAAGGCTCATAGTTTGGAGCTAAAACCGGAACGCCTAAAGACATTACTTCAAGCGGCGTTACCGGAAAAGCCTCAATCTTAGACGTCACAAGCAGGGCCCAGGCACCCGCAATTAAATCTTGCTTGGCATCGCCGTTTACCTGCCCCGCAAACTCGACTGAATCAGTGAGGTCAAGATCGGCCACTAAACGCTTAAGTTTCTCGTCTTCTCCGCCGGCGCCAGCAATTACTAGTTTTGTATCCGGCAAAGTCTTTTTTATCAGGTCCATCGCTTGGATGGCTAATTCAAATCTCTTTACTTTGTGCAACCTTCCCATGGCTAGCAAATACCTGTCTGCCCGGCTCGGCGAGGGAGATCCGGCAGTGCGGGGTACAAAATTGGGAACCACGGCTATATTATTAAGCGCGGAGCCGGCCTCGGTGGCTGATTCGATTAATGAACCTCGCACAATCGTATGCTTATCAGCCGCTCTAAGCGTTAGCTTAGTTATAAAGTTTATTAGTGGACTTCGCCGGGATCCATACCCGATCGATCTATCTATCACGATATCCCGACCATGAGAGGTAATAACCAATTTTGCTCCAAATAACTTTGAAGTTATGGCCCCGAGAGTTCCACCCGGCCAGGCATTGTGAGCGTGAATAATATCAAAACGTTCTTTAGCCGCCAGCCTTAGCCAGGGAATTACCCCCAGAAGGAAAGAGATTCTGCTCAAACCAAAACAGCGCTCTACCTTGTAGCCGGAAGCAGTCTCCGGCCCCGACATATTTGGATAGCGCGGACAGGCCACGGTGACGTTATGACCCAACGCCGCCTGTTCTCTCGCCAAACTATCAATAACAATTTGCGCCCCGCCAACTTTCGGCAGAAAAGATTCGGTCAGGTGACATATTTTCAAATTGTTGTCAGGGCCCACTTTCAATTCCCTTTCCTTGCGACAACAATCATGCTTGGTTGAAGCCAGATCGGCAAAAGCCCCATCGGCAAAGCCTTAATCACTGGCTTCGCAAAAGAACCGATGAAGCCCAGCCGCCCCAAGAATTTTTTCACCTGATAATCCGGCAAACGCCGCATCTTAACGAAATTAGCGCTAAAACCAGCCAATGCCAACGCGTCTTCCAGCTGTTTGGTGGACATAACCGATGGGTGCCATTGCTTAATATTTTCATTCTTTCGATAATAAATATCGTGCAAGAAACGATTTGGCGTTTTTATAAAGTAACTTCCCCTCGAGGTCAAAACCCGTTTGATCTCGCTCAGATGTGATTGGGGATCCTCTAAGTGTTCAATCATCTCAATTGATACGACGGCATCAAAGGTTTCGTCCTCAAAATCTAAATTCATCGCGTCGCCAACCTGAAAATCACATTCAGGATAGTTTTTCCGAGCGGCACCAACAGCTACGGAACTGAAATCGACAGCTGTGACCTTGAATCCAAGGCTTGTCATAAATCCAGCGGTATGGCCCCCTCCACATCCAACCTCTAGCACGCGGGCGCCAGGGTCAAGCGAGTTTTTTAGGGCTTCGGCCATCTCGTAAATAAGACTATGATCTGAATGTAAATATGACGATTCGTCGGCGAGATTGCGTTTGTGACCCGAGGCATAATGATCGCGCGTTGCCGGAGCAGGCGCTTCACGCGGTTTTTCATTGACTGCCATCTATCGCCCTTTCGTAAGCGTTCAAATACTCTTGAGCCGCGTTTTCCCAACTAAACTTTAGCGCTATCTCCCGGCTACGCTGGGAATACCGTACCCAACGTTCCTCCTCTGATAATATCAGAGTTGCGGCCTCTATTATGCCTGCTTGGTCGCCGGCTTCAATCACTAAACCATTTTCATCGACCAGCTCACCCGTGCCGCCAGTGTTGGTCACGACTACCGGCAAGCCACTCGCCATGGCTTCGAGAAGCGCGTTTGACATCCCCTCGAAATATGACGGCAAGACAAAAAGATCGGCTTGGGCGTAGATTTCCGGAAGTGAGCTGTGATCAACGTAGCCTAACCATCTAATATCATCGCTAACGCCTTGAGACTCAGCTAATGCTTGCAACTCTTCTTTAAGGTTACCCTCTCCAACAAGAGTCAACTCCACCTTTCCAAGCTTGGCCTTTATCTTCGGCAAAGCGGTGATTAAGTCGTCTATGCCTTTCCTGCCTATCAAACGACTGACACACACAAGCCGATACCTTTTTTCAGGTCGTCTGTTTTGCGCTGGAACAAACTCCCGACAATCAACCCCGTTGTGGATGATTTTAATATCAATATCGGGGGTTGTTTTTTTCGCCAACTGCCTCAGTCCTTCGCTGTTGGCCCAAACTCCGGACGAAGCCTTTAGTACTCGTTTGAATACAGGTTTAAGAAAGCTGTTCATCCAATTAAAGCGCTTATTAAACCCTGGCACATCAGAGCCCCGCAAAGAAACTATGTAAGGTACCCGCGATCGCAATCGATAGGCCATCGCGCCGCAAGGCAAAGCAAAAAAAGCGTGGCAGAGATCATATTTTTCTTTAGCAAGCAATTTGTTGGTGTAGCGGGTTGCCAGAGACCAGTAGCCAAGTATTTCCCGCTCTGTCCAATAGTGTAGAGAGTCCTTCTTTATGGCCAGCTTATGCACTAATATACCATTAGCTACGGAGCTAATGCTCTCTTTGCCAACGTGAGAGCTGGTGACTAGGTCGATCTCAACCCCGCCAATCAACCCGAACTCGGTGAGCAGATAGCTGAGAGCGTTGGCTGCCCCTCCGCCTATTGGGGGGTATTCATAATTTAGGATCAAAATGCGCGGTGTCCGGCTCATTTAAAAAACTACTTAGACTTCGATATCCTCGAGCACTCCCCCGGCGGGCGCCTTGACGTTTGAAATATCAAGGGTCGGCCGGGAGGCATCTCTGATGACATAAATGGGCTTGCCCTGAGTTTCATAGTAAGCCCTGGTAACAAGCTCCCCTATTAAACCTATTGAAATAAGCTGTATTCCGGCCATAAACAAGAACAAGCTGAATGTCAGCATTGGATTACCGGTCAAGTCGACTTGCGAAAATATCTTCATCCCCACCGCGCCAAAAAACATCAAAAAGGCGCTACCTAGGCTGATCAAGCCCAGTTTACCAAAGAACTGAAGCGGCCTGGTGCGATATTCAAGCAAGAACTTTACATTCGCAAGATCGAGCAGCACCCGTGTTGTTCGTGACAGTGTATATTTTGACGTGCCGAATTGGCGCGCCCGATGATTAACGGGCACCTCGGCTACTTCCGCTCCGCGCTCATTAGCTAGAGCGGGGATAAAACGATGCAATTCTCCGTATAGGCGCAGATTCTTTACGACCTCTGAACGATATGCTTTAAGGGTGCAGCCGTAATCATGGAGCTTGATTTTTGTTAACCTTGATATGAGCCGGTTAGCAATCATCGATGGCAACTTCCGGCTTAACCATGAATCGCGCCGCTTATGCCGCCATCCGCTCACAACATCATAGCCTTCTTTTAACTTGTCAATGAGTAAGCCGATATCCGCTGGATCATTTTGAAGATCAGCGTCCATTGTGACAATGACGTTGCCGTGAGCCATATCAAAACCGGCGCTGAGAGCTGCTGTCTGCCCGAAGTTTTTTCTAAATTGGACGACTCCGACCTGCGTTGAGGCGGCTTGTATCTCTATTAATTTCTCGTTTGTTCCATCGGAGGAACCATCGTCAACAAAGATGATTTCCCAGGGAAAGGGAAGAGCTTCGAGACTGGCTTTTAATTCTGTGAAGAGGCCCGAAATACTCTCTACTTCGTTATATACAGGTACAACCATAGAGAGAGTTATGTCTTTATTTTCCGGATAGTCAGCTAACCTCACTCAATCCTCCATTCAGATACAGGCGGCTATTTTTAAGTCTGCTCACCTGAAGAGACCCGTTTTTCCAACTTTCGCGCCTCCGCGAACCAAGTGATAACCTTATCGAGGCCTTCCTTTAAGCTCACTTTTGGCTCGTATTTTAGCCATGATCGAGCGTGCGCCAGCTCGGGGCGCCTCTGAAGCGGGTCGTCTTCGGGTAAGGGTCCATAAACAATTTCCGATGCCGATTGACACATCGTTTTTATTGTTTGAGCTAGATCAAGGATTGTCATCTCCGCGCTATTTCCTAAATTCACAACCTTGACCGAGCCATCATCTTTCAGCCCGCTCGTTACTTTTTCGAGAATCAACTCGAAAGCGTGAATGAGATCGTCAACATAACAAAAACTTCTTGTTTGACTACCGTCTCCATAGACCGTCAACGGTTCGTCAGTTAAAGCCTGGTTTATAAAATTCGGAATCGCACGACCATCGTTAATCCTCATCCTGGGGCCAAAAGTATTAAATATGCGCCCGATAACCAAGACCAGATCAGTCTTTCTTTCGTATGCTACCGCTAATGCTTCAGCAAAACGCTTTCCCTCATCGTAACAGCTACGCACGCCTATCGGATTAACGTTTCCCCAGTATTGCTCTGTTTGCGGGGTAACCAATGGATCGCCATAGACCTCTGAAGTTGAAGCAATGAAAATACCGCATTTATTTTCCGCCGCTATATCGAGAACGTTTCGACAACCAATCGAATTAGTCAACAACGTCTCGATCGGCAAAGCCGCATAATCGACAGGACTCGCGGGGCTGGCCAGATGAAATATAAAATCGTATTCGCCACCCGGCAGAGTATTTTGAATATCGTGTTCTATCAGTTTAAAGTTTGGTTTTCCTAACAGATGAGAGATATTTGCTTTGGCCCCGGTCACAAAACTGTCAACGCATGTAACGTCGTGCGTCTGCTCAACTAATCTTTCACATAAATGCGAGCCGATGAACCCGGCGCCGCCAGTAACGAGAATCCTCATATATCAGTACCTCTACTCTATTTGACCTAGCGTTAATATGATAGCAGAGTTTCCAGATAAACCCCTAGTATCCGGGCGAATCACTTCGATTACTTTTCGCCATAAATAGTTACTTCTCTCGATGGGCTATTTGTACCCAAGTCCTTAAACCAGGCAACACCTAGCGATACCAGATCTATATCTAACTGATAGTCTCCGGGTTTACGAGGAGTATTTATAAGATGGTTAGCCGAATAACTCTCGCCGGGCCCAACATCATAAGCCAATGAAAAATCCTGCACCTCGCCGACCTGTTTTCCTTCGGCGTCTTTGAAAGATGTCGCAATGTGGACTTCTCCCCGATCAAGCGGCAATAAAAGACTAGTCGCGGGATCAAACTTAGCTTGCCATATCGACTGTCCGGTGTTTTTGATCCTGACGTCAACCTTCATCTTTGATCCAGCCGACGCTCGTTGACTTAAGCTAGCGCTAATGAACCGGCCCTTGAGGTCAGTGGCGTCAGTGCTCTTTGTTAAACCCTCGATGATTTTGACCCTCATTTTGAAGTGCTTGCGTCTCAAAAGGGGTGAGTCCAACGTAACCGCCAATCTATCTTTTCCAGCCAACTCCGGGGTTTTGATTTGCGCCTGCACCCAAACCGTTTGCCGTGGTTTTATTACCAACGGTAAACGCGGGAATAGCGGCTCCAATCGACCACTATCCCAACTATAACTGGCCGTCGGTTGTTCTTTGGTCGATATGACCAAACGATCGTTTGTTTTATTCGTAACCCGCCAAGCAATATTTATCGAATCTGTTGCACGGCCGGATTTTGGGCCCCGCATCGAGGCTGAGAGAACCGGTCGCGTTACCCTTGCTTCTACCTGCGCCAATCTGAAAACGAAATCGTCACCAAAACGCTGAATGAGTTTGACACCCGCAACACGTTGAGCCGAATCAATAAGGGTGCCTGATAATTGCTTGTTGTCAGACGTATGATAAACAACATAGTCAACGCCTACTTGGCGTAAGACATCCACCGATAACTTGTCTGGAAAACCGGCGGTTGTTTTAATTATCTGCTGATATTCCGGTGGAGTATATCCACTATAACCATTAACCACGCGGTTCCAATGAAAGGCGGAGAAAAAAACATATCGAACGTCTCTATTCCAACCACCAACAATTGAATTCTTACTAACAGTGGCGGATGGGAGCTCCATCACTACCTTGTTTTTTTTCGTAGCGAGCCATTTGTAGACTTTTGGGAGATTATTCGCCGATGGCACCTCTGGCGATAAGGCAAACGGCCAACTAACCTGGGTGGCAAAAACCAAAAAAGCCGATATCACGATCACCGAAAACCTAACCGCTTTTTTCACTTTTATCCGCTTACCAACTATTGAGCTTAAGCGGCTAAAGCCATATGAGGCCAGAATAATTAGAGCAAGTATAACTATCAAACCAAACCTTGAGGGCACTCGCATCGCTTTGAATCCGGGAATAATGTTCCAGGCCAAAAGATACGGTAAGGGTATCTTGTCGCCATTTCTTATTATGAACGGGCCAAAACTAAGAGCTAGCGCTACCAGCCCGAGAAGCAGATAGAAAAGCTTTATCCTGACTGAGAAAAGCGGGGGTTGCTCACTGGAATCAGACTTAGCAAAGATCAGCGCCGCGGCGACGACAACGCCAACGACAGCGAAAATACCTGGAAAAAGGAGATGTTCCCACATATCTGAACCCGTCGGAACCCAGGACCCGCCAAAAATCTTAATGAAAATAGGGTTTTTCGTTGAAAAATAATCAATACCCCGCGCTGAAAAGTGGACCGCCTCACCCAAGGTCCGACCAAAATTCGGTAGAGTCGCCCGGAGTTTAAGATATGGCAGGATGAATGGAGTCAAAGCTGCCCCGATGATCACTCCGAGCATCAAAAGATGCTTAAAGAAGCGCGCGTTAAGATGAATGCTTTTAACGCTCACAAAGTAGGCCAGGAAAAAGAATAGGATTAAAAACCCGTAGAATCCATAATACCAGCTAGATAAGGCCTGCAGACTCAAAGCAACTCCAGCCAAAGCCAGATACCTGGGCTTAGCTGTATTCAAATAGAGGTGCGCAAAATAGAGCATCAATACCAGAAAACCGTCCATGAGTAACTGAAGGTGACCCATCTGACTCACACGGTAGGTGGAAAAAGCGTAAGCGATGCCAGCGACAAACCCGACAGAGGCACTCTTTGTTAGCAATCTTATGAGTAGAAACATGGCGGTGGCTGAAAATATAAAGGATAGAATAACCAGCAGGTTATAAGCGACTACCGGACTGGAGCTTAGGAGAGAGACAGGCAACATAAGGATTGAGGGGGGAAGCATAAGATCCGAATAAGCTAAAACGTTGCCATATGGAAAGTACTGATTTGCGGAAAACAAGTTAAGGGGGTCGGTGGCTAAAGTGTGTCCATTCCAAGCGACAACCCATGAGTTAAAGAGAGGATCAACATCGTCAACCGGTACTCGAGAGCTAAGTGATTCAACCAGACCGAAAGCGTAAAAAAGAGTAATAGCCATGTAGCAGGCGATAACCAACGCCAATATCTGATTAGTCTTGCGCAATACTTATCTACCAACCCCTTGATATGTAAATCCCAGCCGCCTGAGGTTCTGGGGATCAAGACAATTCCTGGTATCGTAAACGACAGGCCGCTTCATAACTTCTTTGACGCGCCGCCACTCAAGCCATCTAATCTCGTCCCATTCAGTGAGCACGACCACTAGATCGCTCTTTTCGCATACTTCATATGGATCGCTTACGTACTCAATACCGTCAGGCAGCAATTTCTTGGCGTTATCCATAGAGACCGGATCAAACGCGACTATCTTCCTGTTATCTTTTTTGAGATGCGGAATAATATCAAGCGCCGGCGCGTCTCGCATATCATCAGTATTGGGCTTGAAAGCCAACCCCAAAATACCGATTCTAGGATCTTTTAGCCCCTCGAGCATCTTATTCGCCTGATCCGCGATGAGGTTTTTCTGACGCACGTTCATGTCCATTACCCCTCTGAGTAGCTCAAAATCATACCCATGATCACTCGCGATCGACAACATCGCATGGCAATCCTTTGGAAAACATGAACCGCCAAAACCAGGGCCAGCCCGTAGAAACTCAAACCCGATCCGCTTGTCGTAACCCATACCTAAGGCGACCTCTTTCACGTCCGCGCCAACAGCGTCGCAGATATTAGCGATGGCATTAATAAATGAAACTTTCGTCGCTAAAAAACAATTTGAAGCGTACTTTACCATCTCGGCACTGGCTGGATCAGTGATTACAATTGGTGAGTTTAGCGGTTTATAAAGCTCGTTCATTAAGCCGGCAGCCCTTTGGCTGTCTGTGCCTATGACGATTCTATCCGGGTGAAGGAAATCTTCCACAGCCGAGCCTTCACGCAGGAATTCCGGGTTTGATATCACATCGAATTCGCGGCGCTCACTTAGATTCTCTTGAATCACTTTGGCAACTAACACAGTTGAGCCTACCGGGACGGTGCTCTTGTTGACAACAATCTTATACCTATCTAGGTTCTCCGCGATTGTTTTGGCAACCGCTTTAACATATGACATATCTGCCGCGCCATTTTCATCAGGAGGTGTCCCGACAGTGATAAAGACAATATCAGAAGCTCCAATAGCTTCCGGAACATCATCAACAAACGAAAGTCTACCGTTCGCTGTGTTTGCGGCGATAATCTCATCCAGCCCTGGCTCATAAATCGGAACCTTTCCCGCTTGAAGCTGCTTGATCTTATCTTTATCTATATCAGCGCCTATAACATCATGACCAATCTGTGCCAAGCAGGCAGCCGTAACCAGGCCGACATATCCGGAACCAATCGTTGTTACTTTCAAGCCCTCTCCTTTTTATCGATAATTAACGAACCTTAGATATTCTAACAGTTTATCGGAAGCGTTTTGTGCCCGGAAGAAAATGTAGATATATACGCCTTATCGTCGCTAAATCGAAAATGGGGCTCCCCCCGCTATCCATCAGCGGTGGCAGCTCGGGCCAGAGCTTAAAAAGTTGCGCGTCCTTAACTAAACGCTGTTTTTGAATCTTGCGCCTGGCCACCATAATCCCCGGCACACTAACTAAAAACCTGACCCACGCGCGAACATATGTCAGCGCCATACCGAATTCCCGGTGCTTGATACTTCTCAAAAAGCCAAAAATATCTTCCTTGACGTAATTGCGCATGAAATTCAACCAGGTTCCCCACGAAAGATTCTTTAGCGCAAAGCGCAATCGATTACTAATGACAAGTTTCCACTTAAAGGTAGCCTTAAGCTTTTTCATGCTGGCGTTAAACTTATGATAGACGACGGCTCGAGGAGCAAAGTATATTTTGAGCCCTAGCTGGCGCGCACGATAGGACCAATCACTATCTTCATAATAGAAAAGATATTTTGCATCAAGCAATCCCACTGCGTCCAAAGCATCGCGAGAGATCATAACAGCTCCGAAGCAAGCGCTAAAAACTTCTTCTATCTGGTCAAACTGTCCGATATCAAGATAGCCGATATAATTGTCGCCACCCCAGCCCCGAGCCTGAACTGAATTGCCGATTGCATTCAAGAATTTTGGTAGCTGCCATTGAAACATCTTGGGCACAATAGCCGCCAGCTCAGATTTTTCACCGGCGGCGGCGACCAATTGGCTAACGCAATCATCCGCTATCCTCGTGTCATTATTCAATAGGAAAATATATTTGCCGGTAGCCTGCTCAATACCAAGATTGTTCCCGCCGGCAAAACCGATATTCTTACTTAGTTCCACAACTTTCCCGCCGGGGAAATGGCTCTTGAAAAAAGCGACTGAATTGTCTTTTGAGCCATTATCGACAAGTATCTTTTCTATCTGCTTGTAGTCTTGGGATTCAAGCGTTGGCAAGAGCGTCTCCAAATGACGCTCTCCGTCTTTGTTCACAATAACCACAGAAACAACGGGCCCCTCGGTGGGCGGGCTCGGCAAGGATTGACTTGGCTCCTTTTCGTCGCTGCTAAGTAAATCAGCCGCGACCATAAGCTTCAGTGAAACATCGAGAATCCAGTCGGAAATATGAATTCTATCTCCTATCCCATTTTTGATCTCTTGAGCAGTGCGGCCGTTAGCTTTTTGCCAAACCATATTGATAAAGCGATCTGTCCTGATGGAAGCCCCGTTTTCATGCTTGAGGTAATAGGCTGGTCCCGAGTTTACTGTTTTATATGACTTGTTGTGCTGATATTTCATCTGTTAGACGCCGCCCGGCTATAGATCGACCGGAATTTACCTGCAACAATTTCCCAGGTATAGTTCTTTAAGACCAAATCCCGTCCATTTTCAGCCAGCTTGCGCCTGAGGTTCATATCGAATATTAATTCCAGAATCGCTCCAGCCAATTCTCGATGGTCTTTATAGTCCACCAAGATACCGTTCTTACCATCTTTAACCACGGAAGGTATAGCCCCTGAGCGGCAACCAATCACCGGTCTGGACGTCGCCCACGCTTCAAGAAAAGTAATCCCGAAAGACTCGAACCCTGAGGGCGAAGCAAAAATGTCGCCGGCTGCGATGATCTCTGATTTCTCTTCTTCGTCAAAATTCGGTATCTCGATTATTCTCTCTCGTTGGCTTGGAGTAAAAGACGCGACGATCTGATCAAGAACGGCCGAATAGTTCGTACGAGAGCCGGCAATAATTACGTGCGTGTTTGGTGCTTGCCGCCAAATAAGAGGCATGGCCTTTAAGAGCGTATCAATACCTTTATGCCCGCCTTGC
>SDBV01008522.1_pt1 | contig 13801 bp, 16 predicted proteins | sample 2277081 | NCBI WGS metagenome assembly SDBV01 (sample SAMN10402039, study PRJNA504765) | marine sediment metagenome | isolation source: marine sediment core GS10_PC15, 223 cmbsf | place: Arctic Ocean: Southern Knipovich Ridge | collected 2010 | reverse complement strand
AATCATATTCCAGAAGAATTTGAATCTTCTGTTATTGAAGACATTATTGAAGAACTATTACCTCCCAGTCAAGTTCCAGAGGGATTTAATCCACCACTTGAAGAAAATGAAATTGGAGAAGAATGGTCTCTCAATCAAATTCCAGAAGAATTTGAAGTGCCAATGGAGTCAGAAGAAAATATAATTTACGATGAAAGAAAAGGATTAATGATAAAACAAGAGGAAATTTCAAACATAAAAATACATAAAAAGCGACGATGTCCAAAATGTGGAAATGAAAAAAGAGCATTTATTAGTGAATTGGACGATAAAACAAATATAATAATGCAGTCGCCGCGATTCTATGGAAAAAAATTTAGATGCAATATATGTGCGACTGAATGGAATTAATATTTTAAAATTAGTTTATATTTAATTACATAAAAATCAAATGAAGAATTGTGGGGCACAAATCCTTAAATTTTTTAATTACAATTTTATTATTTTTATAAGGTTTAATTTCTATTTTTGAATTTTTAAGCTTTTGAAATATGAGCAAAGAAGAAGATTTTTCCGAATTCACTGGTGTGCATAAAAATAATAGGGAGAAGTTAGGTTCTTATAAAGAGAAATTAAAGAAGGAACTTGATGATCTGAAAATTTTAGCAGGAGAAAAGTCGATAAAAAATACTTTGAGAAAAGAGTCAGAAATTAAATTAAGTGACCTAAAGCCTCCTCCTTCAATTAAGAATCTCAAATATGAGATCTTAGAGGAAGAAATTTCTGATATAAAAACTGAAAATGAATCTCTGAAAAATAGAATTTACAGTTTGGAGAATGAAAATAATTCTTTGCGTAGAGATCTTGATAATCTAAAATCAGAAAATTATAAACTTAAAACAGAACAGCCCAATATTTCAATATTAGAAAACGAAATAAGTAGCCTAAGAGAAATGATAACAATCATAGCGCAAGAAAAACAATTACTCGAGGAAAGAGTAGTAGAAGAACCATCAACAATGGAACCTAGAATTCATAAAGAAATAGAAGAAAAAATTAGTGAAAAAGTATTACCAAAAGAAAAAGTTCAAGAAGTAATCAAAAAACCAAGTAAAAAGAAGAAGAAAAAGAAATTATCTGCTGATGAAATTAAAGCGATAAAGGCAGAACATGAAGAAGCTATTGCCCCCAAAAGACGGAGATGTCCGACGTGTTTGAATTTAAATAAAAAATATATCCGCGAAATGGACGATAAAATAAATATAATACTCCAATCACCTCGGATATATGGGAAAAAGTTCAAATGTGGAATATGCGGAACTGAATGGAAATAGTTAATATATCAATCTATCCATTACAAAATGGTACATTAATTGGAACTATGTAAAATTTTCTCTTCAAAAATATTTGATTTTAGTTTTAAATTCGCTGCTTCTTTAGTAACATTAAAAATAAGCAAAATCAAATGATATGATAATTTTATGAGTGAAATTAGTATTAAAAAAGAAATTTTCAATTTAGAATCTATAATTGCCTACCAAGAAGATTCCATTGTAAGTAGAACCTTGGTTAATAAAGAGGTAGGTACAGTAACATTGTTCTCTTTTGATATAGATCAAGGTTTAAGTGAGCATACGGCACCTTATGATGCTCTAGTATACGTTATTGATGGAGATGCAGAAATCACCATTTCAAGTGTGAAATATATTTTAACAAGAGGTCAAATGATTATAATGCCTGCAAACGAGCCACATGCATTAAAAGCATTGAAAAAGTTTAAAATGATGCTAATCATGATAAAATCTTAAAAAATTAAAACATATATATTTTATTTTATTCTTTTTAATAACTCATGAATGATAAAAAAATATTAGATGAAGAATTGGAAGAGGAACTTGATAAAGCTTTTAAAGCAAGCGAAAATAAAAAGAGTGTTTTTACCATCTTGAGAAAAGAAAAAGAGTCTTTAGAAATAAAAGAAAAAAGAATAAAAAATCAATTTAAGCGATAATTTCGACTGTTTAATAGAAAATTTAAATTTAATAAAAATTTCAAAAAAAATATAATGACGAAAAATAAAATCAAAGTTAGAGCATATTTATTTCCTATGTCCGTTGTGCTTGTTGGGGCAAATGTAAAAGGTAGAGCAAATTTTTTACCACTTGCTTGGGTTAGTATTGTTGAATATAAACCCCCTATGATTTCGATTTCTTCGTATCAAAATCATCATACTAATATTGGTATTAAAGAAAATGGAACATTCAGTGTAAATACTCCTTCGGAAGGGATGATGGAAGTTACAGATTATTGTGGTCTAAAATCAGGAAAAGAAGAAGATAAATCACAAATCTTTGAGATTTTTTATGGAGAGCTGAAAACTGCACCAATGATAACACACGCCCCATTAAATCTCGAATGTAAAGTTGTAAAAACTATTAATACTAAAGAAATTAGCGGCGCTGAGAAAGGGCATGATATTTTCATTGGAGAAATTTTATACGCCTATGCTGACGAATATTATTTAACCAATGAAAGACCCGATATAAAAAAGCTTAACCCTCTCATATATTCAAGTGATAATTCTTATTGGAAAATCTCTGAACAAATCGGAAAGGCTTTCAATATAGGGAAAAATTATAAACGAGAAGAGGTATAAATCCTAATTTATTTTTTTCTAGTTTTTTTTATATTATTTATTTAGATAAATAAAGCTATGAATTGAATTTTGGAAACTTAAAACCTTTTTAATTACTATAAGATATTTAGTCGTTTTTTACTCAAAAAAATGTACCAATAAGAAAATTCATGGATTAATCTCAAGTGAAGTGAGCTGCGAACCCCACAAATTTTTATAAATAAATAAAAGGTTAAAAAGTGAATTCACAGTGAAAAGATTACAATGTTCATAGAGGGATTCTTGTATAAAACAAATTACGAAAGGTTAAATTTCTAAAGCTTTTTATAAAATAAAAAAAATAGAAATTGTAAGATATAGAATTATATTAATTAGAAATTTTCAACTTCTTTTTCATATATTTCGGATCTTTCAAAATTCCTTAAATTTAACCTATTATTTCTTTTCGTAATAAATATCTTTAATTTATTAGTAAAAAGAACTTCGACTATGGGTGTTTGTACGAGGTCCTTTTTCAGTCACAACAACATCAGTGGCTTGCGGACCTTTTTGTCCTTCTGTAATTTCAAATTCAACGATATCTCCTTCATAGATTATTTTAAAATCACCACTCTCTGCCTTTATTGCAGAATAATGAACAAAAATGTCAGGAGATTCATCATCGGGTGTAATAAACCCATAGCCTTTTTTTGAATTGAACCATTTCACAGTTCCTTTTCCCATTTCTAAAACCTAACAATATTACGTGTAATTGGTAAAAAATGTCCCAATTATGAATTGTGAAGAAATTCTTAATAATAAGTTTTTTGGTATACATAGTACAAACATATTTTATTCCATCTTTGAAACTGAAAAAATCTATTTTTGGGAGAAAATTAAAATTATTTTATGTTAGCTCTTAACCGCCTTTACCATAAAACTGAATGAAATTCTTTCTAATTTTAAAAATTCTGTTCATAATAGTCAAATTCTATTAATCTAAACCAATTGAGTTTCTTGCTTTTCTTGAATTGATTTTTTATACGCCCATACCATTAAAGGTTTCATTGCATCTCTTACTTCTTTCCCATCCTTGGTTAATGAATACTCCACTTTTGGCGGAATTTCAGCAAAAATTTCTCGATTAACAAGACCAGATTTTTCTAATTCTTTTAACCGAGTTGTCAATGATTTTGGGCTAATCCCAATTAAATTATTCATAAGTTCATTAAACCTTAATTTTGTATGATTACTAATTGTTCCAATAATCAGTAATGCCCACTTCTTACTAATGACATTTATAATGCCTTCAACAGGGCAGAAACATATACCATCGTCTCCCTTATTTCTACAACGTACATTATTATCTATTTTTATAGTATATCACCACATATGTACTTACTATGCTTATGGATACTTAATAATTTAAATACTTTACTTTCTATAATAAATATAAATAATTAAGTAATGGAGATAATAAAATGAATAAAGAATCTGAATTAAGCCAAATGGAAGAAACTAAAAAAGCAGAAAATATTTGTGGCTGTGGTTGTGGTTGTATTGGTGTCAATACTAAGTCAGTAGACATAGAATCAACAAATAAAGAGGATACATCTTCTTAAAGTAAATAAAGCATACGTGACGTAATTACATGCTAGTTTTAAAACATGTAGAATATGAAATTTCAAGCAAAACACAGTTAACAAATTTATTGGATCATATCAGGAAGACTACATCAGAAATTAATGGTGTCGCTTTTAATAACATTTACTTTAGAAAAGATAAGAAAGAATTTATCATATTTTTACAATGCGACAGTGAAAAAAAATATCTAAAATGGAGAGAAATATGCCCTCCTCCTCCGGGAGCAAATGATTGGTATGAAATTCTCTTAAGCATGGATGAATTTTGAAAGATTTAAGATTTTTCTAAGAGACAAAAGTTTTTTGATTTTTTTTTTAATTTTTTTTTTTAGTAAGTTCAAATATAAGTGAGGGAATTTAGATTATATTAGGTCAGGAGTTCGTTTTTCATTATTTATTATAATATTCTAGCACTTTCAATGCAAATCTACTTGAGACTGTTGCAGGTCCACCCCCCATTTCGATAGCAACTTCTAAAGCTTCAATTATTTGACCTTCTGTCGCGCCAGCTTTTAATGCTTTTTCTATATGATGTTGCATGCAAGATTCACAATTAATTACAACGGATATTCCTAAAGCAATAAGCTCTTTTTGCATTTGAGTTAAACTTCCAGTTTGAAATGCTTGGTTGTTCAAATCACGAAAAGTTTTATATACTTTAGAATTTTTTAAGATAAACTTTTCGTTTGCGACCTTCCTGTCACGAATAATTTTTTCAATCTTCTCAATATCCTTCTCGTCTATAATCAATACACCTTATTTAATTATATTATTAAAAAAAGTTAATCAATCTCTAATAATTTAACTAAACTTCTTTTTTCTTAATATAGAGTTTGAAGAAAATTTATTAAAATATTAACTATATTTATTGTTTAGCGTTTTTAAAACCAAAAAACTATATTAAAATACTATAGCATTTTAATGGAAAACTATAAAAAAATGATTTTGAAAGGTGAAAGCTAATTCCTGATGAGTTTAAAGGTTTAACAAATGAAGATTTGATGCACGCTTTAAAAGAACAAAAAGAACTTGGCGAAAGATACAAAATCCACTTCTTTAACTTTTTTGCTAGACTTTTTTGTACGGCTGCTGAAGAAGTTATTACTCGATTTGGAGAAAGTGGTAGAGAAGCCATAATCGAGACAGTTAAGAAGTTCGGAGTAAGAAGAGGTCAAGAAATTGCTAAAATCGTAAATTCACTCGGGAAAGAATTAACACTAAAAAATTTCTTAGTTTATAGTACTTTTGATACCCGACAAACAGCGAAATATAAGATTAATCTTGTAGACGGAAATGTAGAAGTTGTAATAAGAGATTGCGTCTTCTTTAATGGGTGTAAGGATTGGGATAAATTAGAATATGGGAAATTTTACTGTGATTATGTTGATGAGGCAATTTTACGAGGTTATAATCCTAAACTTAAATTTGAGATACCCTCAACACTAACTCAAGGAAATAGAAGATGTATTCAGAGATATATTGTAGAGTAATAGAATTTTTAGTTGAATGAATGTAATTCTCAGTAAAGGCTTAGGAAAACAAAAAAATGCGCATATTAAAATTAAAAAGAAAATACATAAAAAATTGAAACTCCTTGAATTTTATGGTTTATTAGATAATAAAATTCTTGAATTGCGTGTTGTATATGAGATTTTAAAATAAAATATAGACTTCTTCTATCCGTAATTGATTTTAAGAAAATATATGGGGTATGAGATATTTTACTTTTTGAGAAATTAGGAAATTGTGTTAGATTATACTACTCCTAAAAAATACTTCAATATATAAAAGATGAATGATTCAACCAATAATGTTAAAGTAGGTTATCGAACTTGGCCTATATTCATGTTATCTTTCATTATGTTGTTTTATGCATCAATTTTTGAGAGGGCTTTGTTGAATTATCTTTATTTTTTTAAAAATGTTAGAGCGAGTACTTTAGGGATTATTACTTCAGCGGGAGCCCTCAGTTATATCATAGCTCCTGCAATAGGGCAATTAATAACAAAAAAAATAGGTATTCGAAACGCTGTTATATTAAATTCTTTTTTTACTACCATTTTGAGCGGAGCTCAAATATTTTATCCTGAACCATGGTTTATAATTCTGTGTCGCATAGGGAGTGGTTTATCAATAGGACTTTTTTGGCCAAATCTCCTTTATTCAATCAGTAAGTGGCAACAAGTGAGTAGCGCTGAAAAATCAAAAAAAAATTTATCACTTTTTAATTTATCTTGGAACTTAGGTTTAATTTTTGGGCTAATGGTTGGATTTTTTTTTTCATTTTTTCTGAATGATTATCTTACTATGATAATTGCCGGGATTTTATCGTTTCTATTAATTCCAGTTAGTTTTTTTGTAGAAAAGGAAATTAAATCACCCGAATCACAAAATAAAATACTAACTCAATCAGAAAGCTCTTTATCTCCTTTAAATATAGAAGCAGATTTTGTAATTAATTCAAACACACCTATGGTAATATATCCCATATTATTCTCATGGCTGTGTATGATATTTTTAACAACTTCAAAATCAATTTTAATTTTTGGATACCCTTTATTTTTAAAAATTTTTGAAAGACCTTCTTATCTTACTTATTTAGTTCAAGCGGGGATTCAGTTGATACAACTTATAGGTTTAACGTGGATTATCTCCATTAACCGATCTAAAATAAAAAAGATTACTCTCATAAGTGTATTAGGGTTAAGTATAATTGCATTAACAATTATTCTTATTGGAAATATCTGGTATATTTCAATAATAATTATCTTTGCTGGGCTATTTATAGGATTTGTTCAAGGAATGGCTATAAAAATTATGCTTGATTATGGAGCATCTGAAAAAACAACAAAATATTCAGTCATTAATGAAATCGTAACAGGTGTTGGTTTTGGAATAACACCTGTTATTGCAGGATTCGTAGCTGAAGTTAATTTATATTTAAATTATGTATATTCAATGGTGTTTGGTCTCTTTGTTTTAATCGTTTTATTCTATCTTTCACGAAATATTAAAAGACACTAAAAATATTATTCATATTATTTTATTTTTTAATTGAAAGAGCAAATTTTGTTGACTATTCTAGAAATCGAGGAAAGTATAAAAGAAAACGTTTACCGGGCATTGAAAAAACTTATTGAAGGTTTTTTTCAGTGGCCTAGCAATCGAATTAATCCAAAAAATCATGAAATGCGTTTAAAAGTTCAGAAGAGCACAATGAAACTCCTCTTTCGGTTATTATATTTATTGTATGCTGAAGGAAAAGGTTGCTTATCTCTTCAAAATGATAGATACTTACGACAATATAGTTTCCATCATTTAAGATATGAAGTTGTAGATAAAAAATATAAAAAGGTATTGAGTACAACTCTTTGGTTTAAATTAAAGGATCTTTTTAGATTAATTAATAATGGAAGTGAATCTATTAGAATTTCTAAAAATTTTTTTTATATTCATCCTTATATCGGATGGTTATTTGATCCAGAAAGAAATCCAAATTTAGAAACCTGGGAAATAGGTGACTCTTATTTATCTGACGCAATAGATTATATTTCAAGAAATTGGGATAAAAATATTCAGGAGTATGTATTTATAGATTATTCAATTCTCAATATTCGATTTTTAGGAAGTATATATGAAAGTCTTCTTGAATATAAAATAAAAATTGCTAAGCAAGATATGGCACTAAAAGGGAAAACAAATAAAATCTGGGTACCTTTTAATGAATTTAATAAGATTCGTAAAAAGAAGTTAAATCTAGACCAACTTGATGCATTTGATAGAGTACGTGCTGGTGAAATTTATCTTGCTAAAGAAAGAGAAGATCGTAAATCTTCAGGTTCATTTTATACACCCGATAACATAGTTAATATTATTATTAGAAATGCTCTTGAACCTATGGTACAAAAAAAGTTAATAGAGGCAAAAAAAATCAATCAGAATTTAGTTGATGCCATTTTATCTATTAAAGTTCTAGATAATGCTATGGGTACTGGTTGCTTTTTGTTTGAAGCTGTAGAATATCTCACTAAAAAACTCTATCAAGCCCTCCAAGAAGATATTAAATCAGGAAAGATTTCTAAAATTAATTTTCATACAATAAATGAGGCTAAAGAAGAAATTATCTCTCACTGTATATATGGAGTCGATTTGAATGACCTAGCTGTTGAGCTCTCCAAAATGGCACTTTGGTTAATTGCAGAAAGTAAAAAAACCACCAGACTTGATATTTTGAATAATAGAATAAAACAAGGAAATAGTTTGATTGGAGCGTTCTTAGATGAACTTGATATTTACCCCTCTATAAAACAAGACAAAGAAAAAAAATTCGATGAATTCAAGAAAAACTCAAATTTTGATGTGCTTAAAATAATAGCGGATATCAGAACTTCTATATATTACGGAAATCCAATTAATAAAGAACTATATAAAAAACTAATCACACAAATATTGAACTATTCTGAAGAAGAATTGCTAAAATTGAAAGAAACGGATTTCATAAAAAGATCGAGAGATATTTCAGAAGAAAAACTTTTTTTCCATTGGGAGTTGGAATTTCCAGAGGTTTTCTATGGATTAGATAATCTAGGAAAACCTAGGACTGGTTTTGATGTAATTATTGGTAATCCTCCATGGGCTTCGGTTCGTGGGAAATATTCAACACAAATATTTACTGATTTTGATATCAGTTATTTAGAGAATAAATTCCCAGAAAATACTTATATGCCTAACGCTTATGAGTTTTTCATCCTTCAATCATTAAAACTATTGAAAAAAGGTGGTCGACATTCCTATATAGTTCCTGATAGACTTGGTTTTAATGAAAGTGTTGAATATCTTAGAAAAATTATTCTTAATCAATATACTCTAAATTGTCTTTTATATAAAATTCCATTTCCGAATGTAATAGTAGACACTTTAATTTATTCCCTTACAGCAACAAATCCTAAAAATAACCATAAAATTATAGTAAAAGAATACAACAATGAGTCTGTGGAAATTGACCTTAATTTTTATCAAAATATTAGTGATACAACATTTCATTTCTTTAAAAATAAAGAGATCCTTGATTCAATTAAAGCAATAGATACAGCTGAAACAATTAAATTAGAAAATAGCGCAGAAACTACAGGAGGTTTTGGGGGGAAATCTGAATTAATAACTAATACAAAAATAAATAATCGTCAAATCGAAGTTGTAAAGGGTATAAATGTTGAGCGTTATACCATAAAGGGAAATCGATATTTTGATTTTAAAAAAGAAAATATAACTGGTAGAACTACCAATAAGATAAAATTAGGAACAAGCCCCAAAATTTTAATACGAAAAACAGGAATGGTACTATATTCGGCTTACGATAATACAGGAATATATCCTGAACAATCCTTATATTTTCTTTTTAAGTTTAATGGAGGATATTCTCCTTTATATTTACTGTCAATTATTAATTCGTCTCTTTTCAAATTTTATTACATTGAAAAATTAGTGACAAATCGAGATACTACACCCCAACTTAAAAAAATTCATTTAGATCAATTTCCATTAAAGAAGATAAATTTTACTACTAATGAGACTGATAAGAAAAATCTCTGTAAAAGATTAGTGGAGCTTTATGATACTTATCTATATATGGGTGTAATGGGAGTTTTTGAAAAAGTAGTAAATGATTGCTTAGCTAATGATGATAAAGGTGATAATATTAATGAAAAAAATGATGTCATTCACGATTTTCTTACCGTTTTAGCACAAAATATGATAGATTTTAATAAAAAAAGTTCGAATGCCGATAATTTTAAAAAAAAAATTCATCTTACTGATAAATTAATTGACTTTCTCATTTTTAAATTATATAAACTTAATTCAGATAATATAAAAGCTATAAAAAAAGCTCTAATCGTAAGAGGAATTTAAATATATTGAATTTATCTTTTCCATTTGAGATATTCTTGAACTTGTTCTTCAAGAAACCAATACCCATCAAATTTAACAAAATTTTCATCAAGTATTTTATAAAAATTTGAAGAATTATATCTTATTTTAAAGCCATTCTCAACATAATGAGCTAACATTTTTGAGAATAACATTTTATCAGTTCGACCTGGATTTTGTTGAATAGGTAAACGTTTTAATTGATCTCTTAGGACTTCAATTTCTAAACCTTTTCCCGGGCTTTTTATAGATTGACCGGTGTACTCTTTTTTAGGTTTGAAGGCACTAATAATCAAATCATTTTTTACTGAATTATTAGTAGTTATTTGTTTAAAACTTCCAACTTTTTTGTCCAAGACAGATACTTGAGAAATTTTAAAACCGACGCTTGTTATAGCTTTTTGTATGCTGTTCCAAACAGAGGCTTTGGAATTATGGAACTCAATTGTAATCCATCTATTCGGTTTAAGAATTCTATACATTTCCAAGAAACATCTAACCATTAACGAGGCATAATCTTGAAGGCTTTTGCCCTGAACTTTATTTTCTATCGCTTCATGCTCAACATTAGTGAATACTCTTAAAAAAGCCTCCCAAATGAAATTTAATTCTGAATACATTATATTTCCTCCAAATGGAGGATCTGTAAAGATATAATCTATAGAATTTGAAGAAATATTACTTAAATCGGTCGTTGATTGAGTAGAAATTATTATTGTCTTATCAAAATTCAATGTTTCCAAAGCTTGTTTGAATGAGGTTATATTTTTATTTATAAAATAGAAAAGGTTTATTTCTTGTCTTGTTGATGAAATATATAAAACTCCTTTTGTTACTCTTCCAACATAATCTTTATTAAGAGCCATAAGTTTTGATGCTTTTTGCAATAGAGAACTAATTATAAACCAAATCTTAAAATTCTTCCTTTTACATGTGTCCAGAAATTTTGATACGACATATAGGTTTCTGTTTGTAAAATATTGGTGAATATGGGTTATATTGTGAGATTTTAACGCTTGGGATGTACTGCGACCATTGGGCATTCTTACAATCGGAACCCAGTATGGAATTTTTAAGCTTTCAATCTCTTCAATTAATTGAAAATCATACTCATCAGGTTTTTTCCAAAAATTGGTTTTACCAACTGAATAGCTTATCAAAATTGGTTTATCCAAAACGGTTTCAATATTTTCTTTTAGGATTGCATCATATTTCTCAACCCTCACTTTTTTCGCATTGCTCTCATTTACTACGGAATAACAATGCGGACAAGTAAAAATTTCATTATATTCTCCAGGTTTTTTTTCATCAGAAGTTTCTCCAAGACATATTTCATTATTACAAACGGGACATTGATATACATCGTTCCATACAATATAATTTATAGATCCTAATTTTCCAAAACTATCGATAACTTCCGCATTTTTTTTTGTTCTTGTGTTAATACTTTTCGAAGTGTGCTTAGTTTTATATACCCATTCACATTCACTTCTGACTTCCTGTAGTATCTCTTCAAATACCTCAGTAAAATCATTTGGGGATAATGAATTTAAGAAGTTGTTAGCCACAAAAGTCGCAAATGGAGATATTTCAGAAAGTATCGCTTTTCTATTTGATAACGCTGCTGCTATTCCAACCATTCCAGTGCCACAGAAACCATCAAAAACTATATCCCCTGGATTTGTATAATATTCAATATATTTTTGGACTGCTTGATGAGGAACCTTTGTATGATATGTATGAGATAAGTAAATTGGATGATGTTTTCCCTCCCTAATATCTCTTGTGAAGGGTGCTTTTAAGTACTTGTCATCATTAAAATTATAAGGCTTCCCATGTAGTTCTATAAACTCTTTAATAAAGGGATTTGGACATGCTGTATATGTTGGAGGATCTGATAAACTTAAAATTTCTTCATTTTCTGCTTTTGGAAAACCATCAATATCTTTAACGAGATCCAGAAACTCTCTTAAATTTTGAGAGTATGTTTTTCCCTTCATTACATTAATTCTTTATTTAATTTAAATCCGTAATTAATCGTAAACATTATTACTTTATAATTTTTGGTTCTTTCCATTCTTAGTAGTATATATCACATAAATAAATGATTTCTTCAATTCTCCTTTGGATTCTTTTATTTTAAAAGGAAAAAAGTTAAATATACAATTATTAAATTAATATCTTAAAAATTTGAAAAAAAATCATAAATTGGTAATTATGCATAGAAAAAGCTTTTATTACGTAGGAATCCTTTTTTTTATTGGTTGCGTTGTTTTAACTAGTAATGTTGTTAAAGGTCATGCCCCAAGTGATATAACTCTGAGCTATAACACTACTACTCAAGAACTTAGTGTTCAAATTACTCATAATGTTGGCACAGATTCATTGGATGCTCATTTTATGGATTCAGTAGTAATTAAAGTCGATGGATCTACAGTATCTACCATCCTCTATACTAGCCAACCAGATCCAGTCACTTTTACTTATAAGTATACCATTGTAGCTGATGAGGGAGCAACAATTCAAGTAACAGCAACATGTAACTTTGTTGGTAGTCTCACAAAATCTCTAACTGTAAGCAGTGAGCCAAGTAGTTCAAGTGATGCAAATGCTATCTCTGGATACTTAGGAATATGGGTAATTGTGGGATTTTCTATTTCAAGCATGTTAATAATCATTTATAAAAAAGTAAAAAAAGGAAGTATTTAACTTGGCTTTAATAGATCTTTTTACATTTAGGTGGATTAACTTTAAATATTCTTCCCGGGATCTTAAGCCTCATAATAGTAGCCATTCTAGTTAGCGAGCTATTTGGAGGTATAATTGCAAGAAAAACAAAAGAAAAAAGAATTCGATTTCTGCATATCTGGATCAGTAGAGTAGTATATATCATTACTTTAGTTGCTGTTATCCTAAGAATTTCAAGCTTTATTTAACTTTTTTTTTTTTATCTTGATGATTAAGTTATATTTAACTTCTTTTTATTTTGCACTTTTAATATTTAATTAAAAATCAATTTTTGAATAGCTTATTTATTTTTGTTTTTTTTGTGTTTTTAACTCCAAAATTTTAAATATATCCTATATCATATTTGAACTAAAATAATATCTAAATTGATGTTGTATGGGAAAAGAAAAAGATAAAGATAAGAAAGATAAGGATAAAGATAAGAAAGATAAGGATAAAGATAAGAAAGATAAAGATAAGAAGGATAAGGATAAAGATAAAAAAGATAAGGATAAAGATAAAAAAGATAAGGATAAAGACAAAAAAGACAAGGATAAAAAAGAAAAAGATAAAGACTCTAAAAGCCAAGAATGGAAATTATCAATAAGTAAGACTCTGGATAATTATACACATGCATATGAAAAAATCACTAATAAATTCAGAGATATCGATAATTATATATTAAAGGATGCAAATTCTAAGCAGGAATTCATAGAAAAAGTTAAAAAAACTATTGAAGAATTGCCCGAACCTTCTCAACAAATTTTCCTAACATTTCTAAAATCGTTTGAATAAATTTCTAAAGATAATATAATTACTTTTTATTTTTTTCAAGTAGGTTAAATTAGCCCGATTTCAAAGGAAAAAGAATTTTTTTCTTAATTAATAATACATGGGCATATTTACTCAC
>SDBV01008521.1_pt1 | contig 13801 bp, 8 predicted proteins | sample 2277081 | NCBI WGS metagenome assembly SDBV01 (sample SAMN10402039, study PRJNA504765) | marine sediment metagenome | isolation source: marine sediment core GS10_PC15, 223 cmbsf | place: Arctic Ocean: Southern Knipovich Ridge | collected 2010 | reverse complement strand
CTGTTGGCTCGCTCGCTGTCGACGCTCTCGTTGTTGACGCTCTGCCTGGGCTGCGGTTCGCCGCCAACTCTCGATTCGGTTCCGAGCCAGCAGGCGAGCGCGGATTTCGACGCAGCCCCCGCTCGGAAATTTTCCGCGCGGATCGCGTCTTTTTCGGCGGATCGCGCCTGGCGGGACTTGCAGGAGCTCACCGATCTTGGCTCGAGAGTCGTCGGTAGCCGCGGTAACGATCGGGCGCGCGACTATTTGCGCGCGGAACTCGAAGACCTCGGCGTCGAAGTCGAGTCCTGGGAAGTGGACTACGCGAACACAGAGGGAATGTCGTCCGCTGCAGGCGCCCCGGAAGCCAGCGTGACCAATCTCTCTGCGATCATCCCAGGCACTCGATCCCAGGACCGATTCTTGCTCGTTGCCCCTTTTGACAGTCGATTCTACGACGATTTCGAGTTCATCGGCGCCAATGACGGCGCGTCCGGGGCAGCCGTCGTACTCGAGATCGCGCGGGCCATTGCAGCGGACCCTCTTCCCTACGCGACAGAGATCGTCTTTCTCGATGGAGAGTCAGCTTTTTCTTCCCCGGATGACCAGGGGGCGGTCTACCGGGAGGTCGGCAGCCTGGGGCTGGCCTCGCGCCTTCAGGAAGCGGGCATCTCCGAAGTTCGCCTGATGATCTACCTCAAGCGGGTCGGCGACGCAGACCTCCGGATCGCGCGCGACTTGATGTCCCACCGCATCTACCGAGAAGAATTCTGGAAGGCGGCGGCCGCCCTCAACCGGACCCACGCGTTTCCGCGCGACGCCGATTTCGAGAACGCGGGGATCGCCCACCGATATTTTGGGCAGATCGGGCTTCGCCAAATCGTATCGATCGTGGACACGAGCTTCGGCGGCGATCAGCCTCCGGGCTTGTACGCGGGTACCGCGCAGGACACCATCGAGCGCTGCTCGCCCGAGAGCCTGGAGACCGTGGGTGTGGTGGTTCTCGAGGCGCTCGACACGATTTCGAAAAGACTCGGCAAGATCGACCGATTCGCAGGATCTCGGGACGGGGAAGGCGATCTGCGTTGAGCACGCGAACCGCTCGACGCTCAGCAGCGCGAAAACGAACGACCGTCCGATCATGAGAGACGGGGGAGTCAATTGCTGATTCGGATTTCACTGTTGGCGAGCGGGATCGTGCTGCACGGCTTCAGCGCGTCTGCCGACGACATCGCCGGCATCGTGGACAGCGCGGTGCGCATCGTGATCGAGGAGCCGAAGCGGGGCGAACCGGTGCGCAACAGCGTCCACCAGGCCCCGATCCGAGGCATCGCCTTCACCGAAGGAAACCGGCGCCTGGCCATCGACGTGATGATCGCGATTGATATTTCGGGCTCGACCCGGGCGGCCAGCGGCGCGGACGTCGACGGCGATGGCGAGATTGGCTTCAACCCGCGCGCGGAGCAGGTGCCGCCCGGCATCTATCCGCCCGACATGCTGAGCACGGACCCCCACGACACGATCCTGGCTGCCGAGATCACCGCCGCCGCTGCCTTGCTCCAGAACCTCGATCCGACCCACCTGCGCGTGGGCGTCCTGAGTTTTGGAGGCGAGGTCAATCTGGCCACGGGCCGGCAGGTGGCTTACGGGCAACAGGACGCTTGGATCGAGGTCCCGCTGACGAGTGATTTCGGCCAGGTTCGGCAGGCCCTGCAGAGCATCCTCGCGCGGGGTCCGCGCGGTGGTACCAACTTTGCGGCCGGAATCCGTTTGGCGGTGACCGAGTTGGGCGGCCTGCACGGTGCGAGAAGCGCTCCGAGGCCCGAAGCCGCGAAGATTCTGATGTTTCTCACCGATGGCGTGCCCTCGTTTCCCTTTGGGTCGTCTCGGGAGTCGGACCCGGGCGATATAGAGGCCGCGCTCGGCGCGGCTCGCGTTGCGCGCAAGGCCGGTATCACCATCAATACCTACTCGCTCGGGACGACCGCCCTCGACAATCCGGTTGCGGCCACCGAGATGTCTCGCCTGACACTCGGAACCTTTACGCCTGTCAAGAACCCAGGTGACGTGATTACGTACTTGCAGGGAGTGACGTTCGCGAGCGTCGAAGACGTGATCTTCACCAATCTGACAACCAGCGAAATTTCTGAAGACGTCCGCCTATTGCCCAATGGAAGTTTTTCCGGTTATGTGCCCGTCCGAGAGGGCACCAATCGCGTGCGGGTAACCGCTCTGACCACTGATGGCTCGGAGGGGTTCACTGAATTCGACCTCGAGTTCGGTGTGTCCGGCCGCACCAGTCGAGAACTCACCCTTGAACTCGATGGAATCCGCAAGCAGAATCGCGAACTCCAGTTGTTGGTCGAGCGTGAAAAGGTCCGCCAGTTCAGGGACAGACAGCGCAAGGGGCTGGAGCTCGAAGTCGAGGATCGCGAAGCCCCGTGAAACCGGCCGCTGGGCCTGGCGCGTGCGGGTCGTGTTCCGTTGCGATGCCGCGTGCCGGCCCTATTCCGTCACTAGAGTGAGATCCGAAAATTCTCGTCGGTAGAGTTTTCCGTTGCGATAAGTGGACGTCACATCGATTACTCCGTCTCCGTTCGTATCCTCTTCGCGTTTGGCGAGGATCGGTTTTCCCGATGAGGTTTCAAATTGATCGACGATGTCGATCTTGCCAGAGTCATCGCTGTCGTGTTTGATGACGGCCGGTAGTTCCTTACCGTTGACGACGGCGTAGGTCGTCCAGGTATCGATCCGCCCATTCCCGCTGCGGTCCTCCCTGCTGTTGGTCTTCTGGCGATCCTGATAGGTTACGATCAGATCAGCTTGACCATCGTCATTGCGGTCGTGGCGCTCCTCCACGAGGGAGCCGTCCGAGAAGGTGTAGAAGGCGTCTTTGCCACCGTTGCCATTGCGATCGATGACGCGTTCTACCATCCGCCCCCCCCGATACTTCTCCCAGGTGTCGACGCGTCCGTCGTTGTTCGTGTCGAGGGTGCGCTCGTCGAGCGAATCGCCCACATAGGTCTGCCAGGTGTCCAACGTCCCGTCGTAGTCTCGATCGGCTTCCTTTCGGATCATCGCGCCGGTGACTTTGTCGAAGTAGCGGATCTGCTCGGGATTGCCGTCGCGATCCGCGTCGAGACTTCGCTTGATGATGAGCATGGGACCGCTGTTCCCCGATGGCCCGGCTGGAACCTCGATCTCCTCGGAATCGAAGATGGCAACCGGAAGGTCGCGGTCGGCCGGTGCCCTCGGGGCAATTCGCGGATCTGCCCGTTGCTCGAGATCCTCATCGCTAGGGGTCGGCCTGTTGAGTGCTCGCCCGATTTCGGAGAGATCCCGAGAGCGCTGCAGAACTTCCTGACGCTTGAGTTCGGCATCGATTTCCCCTTGCACCCGATGTAATTCTGCCTGGCGCGCCATCTCAGCTTCGATGTCCCATTGGGTGTCGTCGTCGGCCTCGGCCGGCGTAGCCGAGATCAACAGCGCTGCCGGGATGATCGACAGTGCGATGCGAAAGTTCGGTCGTAGGGAGCCCAATCGCCTATCCATCGCGTTGCATCTCCGTCCCATGGGTATCGGGCCGTCCTCGACGCCACGGTGGTCGACGAGTTCGACGCGAACGGCCGTGGACGATACCCTAATCCAGTCCAGAGGCCTGTTCTCCAGCGGGTATTCCCCCCGACCGCTGGCCATTAGAGGAACTGCGGATTCCCCGGTCGAATGCCGATGCAGCCTCTACGGCTTCGATGGCTCAAGGGGTGACTCGGTGGGTTTGACCCTGATCCGAAAGGGCGGCAATCGGCCGCGCAAACGAGATTCGGTGGTGGCGCTGGTCCTGGCCGGCGGCGCTGTTTCGGGTGGTGCGTTCAAAGTCGGTGGTCTCAAGGCCCTGAACGATTTTCTGGTCGGCCGGAAAATCACCGAACTCGATATGTACCTCGGGATTTCCGCGGGCGCTTTGCTCTCAGCATCCCTGGCTGCCGGAATCACACCCGACGAGATGATCAAGGTGCTCGACGGCACGAGCACGCGATTCGATCAACTGCGTCCGGTCGACTTCTACAATCCGAACATCCGCGAATTCGCCACCAGGCCAGCAAAGTTCAGCTACGACTTGGCGATGTTCTTGCCGAGCATCGGGATCGACTTTCTGCGCGCGCTGCCCGAGCTCCCGGCGGCACTGGGGCCGGCCGTGCGGAAATTCGTCAGGCACCCCTCCTACACCCAGTTCGAGGCCGTGGCGCTGAGGTTGCTCGATCACGTGTCTCCTTCGCGCGAACTACCGGCCCTGACCAATCACCTCCCGAGCGGCTTTTTCGACAATTCGAGCATCGAGCGCTGGCTGCGTCGCAATTTTGAGCGGATCCGGATGCCGAACGATTTTCGCGCGTTTGAGCGAAAGCGCGGCCGCAGCCTCTACATCACCGCGTGCGACCTCGACACGGCGGAGCGCGCCATCTTCGGTGCGGACGAGAACTCGGAACTCACGATCTCACAGGCCGTGCAGGCTTCTTCGGCGCTACCCGTTTTCTACAAGCCGGCGCGACTCAATGGCGTCGACTACGTCGATGGCGGTGTCCGGCACACGGCCAACATCGACATTGCGATCGAAAAGGGCGCCGACCTGATTATCTGTTACAACCCGTTCCGCCCGTTTTTGAACCGCGTGGATTCGCCAGATGGTGAAGCTCCCTACTTCGCCGATGGTCGATATCTAAGCGACCGGGGCTTCAAGGTGATCCTCAATCAGGTCTTCCGGACCTTGCTCCACTCCCGGCTCAAGCTCGGCATCCAGCGCTATCTGGCGGATGATCGCTTCCAGGGCGACATCGTCCTGCTCGAACCTCGGGAGCGGGATGCGAACTTCTTCGCGATGAACCCCATGGCGTTTTGGAAGCGCTCCGAGACCGTTCAGCACGGCTTCGAATCCGTGCGCGGCACGATCGAGCAGAACTTCGACGCTCTCGAGGCCGTTTTCAGCGACCACGGGTTGGCGATGGACCCGGCTGCCGCGCAGCGACGGGCGACCCGGGCGCGGGCGGTGTTCGGCTGGCACAAGGGCGAGGCCGCCGAGGCCCTGGTCGAGGATCGCCCCCTCAGGCTTGTCGACGCGAAAAGAGCCTGAGCGACGCCTGTGCGCGATTGGCGGTTGGATTCGAAATAAAACAGCGTTCTACAAAGCTAGCTCTCGCTCCAAGTATGGCGAAAAGCTAGCTTTCTGGTATAGTTACGCGCTCCCCGTTGGCGTTTGCGCAGCCGTGACCGCGAGGGGATCGAGAGCGGTTCGCGGTGCACCCCAACCATTTCTTCCAGCGAGTCGTCCGGAGATTTCGAGGTTGAAAGGAGGCGACCGGTCCGAGCGTACGGACCGTATTTGCTGGAGTTTCGCAGCCAGGCTGCGGTGCGGAGAGTGGCTGTCGGGGTGTATCAGAGCACCCGTCCCAAGGTCGAGTCGAGGTGGCAGCCAGCGCGGACACAGGATCCGGCACACCGGCCAGATGCCCTGTGCGTTCGATGACCGAGCAACCAGCCGCTTCGCGAGCGGGGTCGTAACGCCCCTGCTCAGTGAAGCCAACCCAGTCGCGAGGAAGATCATTTGAGACGAATCGGTAGCAACATCAGGAAGCAAAACCCCGATGCACGGGCGAATCGCATCATGAAGAACATCATCAAGTATGCCGACGACGAAGCCCCGCGAAACGAATACCCGAAGCGGATTGTTTCGCCGACCAGTCCAGCGAGTTGTTGCAACGACAACAATCGAGAGATGGTGGGCAACACTCGCGAGATCGATGGGTTTAATTTTTGCTACAAGATCTGCAGCGAGTGCGGACACGCGGTGAAGTTCTACTCGCCCGCACACGAATCCTCGAATCCGGCGGTCAAGGAATACCGCCAGTGGAAGCGCTACATGGCTCAATGATCCCACCAGGGGTCGAGAAGAAGTCGGCGGAGCGGCCACGGGGCCGCCCCGCCGTTTTTTTTTTGGCTCTTTGCCTGTAAGGTCTGATCGCCATGTCAGGTTCGAAGCAAGCCAGCCGAATGGGCTCGGAAGAAGCTGTCAGCGCGTATCTCGCGGGGCTCATCAACGTTGAAAAGGAGCGCAACGCCCCTTATTCGCGTTTCGACCTGGTACCGATCCGAAGGCTGATGGAGCGATTGGGCGATCCCCAGGCCGGCCTGTCGGTTATCCACCTCGCTGGCTCGAAGGGCAAGGGCTCCACCGGTCTGATGGCCGAAGCCCTGCTCGGGGCGGCGGGCGAGCGCGTCGGAACCTTCACCTCACCACACCTCGAGCGCTGGAGTGAGCGCTTTCGGATCGATGGGCGCGAAGTAGCAGGCGAGCTTCTGGCCGACGCGGTCGAGCGGATCGCGCCGCACATCGATGCACTGCGGGAAGCAGACCCCCGCCGCGCGCCGAGTTTCTTCGACGCCCTCACGGCGATCGCGCTGTTGCTCTTTTCCGAAGCGAAGGTGGATCGGTGCGTGTTCGAAGTAGGCCTCGGTGGGAGGCTCGATTCCACGAACGTGATTACAGCAGCCGTCTCCTGCATCACGAGCATCGAATTGGAACACACGCAACAACTCGGGAACACCCTCGCCAAAATTGCGTTCGAAAAGGCCGGCATTCTGAAACCCGGTGTCCCCTCGGTGATCGGTGACCTGCGCGATCAAGCTGCCGAAGTCGTCGAGATGAGAGCGCGGGAACTCGGAGCACCGCTCGCGCGGCTGGGGCGCGATTTCAACCTGGAGGTTCTCGATCAGGATCTCGAGGGCCAGCTGGTCCGCCTGACCGATGGGTCGCTGTGCGTCGATGCCAGGATCGCCGCATTGGGATCCCACCAGGCGTGCAACGCAGCGCTCGCGCTGGCCTGCGTGGCTCGCACCCCGGGAGTCGTGCAGGGCAAGCAGTTGATCGAAGCTGCCGAGCGGGGCTTCGCGGCCGTGCAGCTCCCCGGCCGAATCGAGTTGATCGGTCGCTCTCCGTGGTTGCTGGTGGACTCGGCCCACACCGGGGCTTCCGCGGCTGCCTTGGCAGCGGTCTTGCGGCGCATTCCGCGGCGGCGGTCGCATCTGGTGCTGTCGATCTCCGCCGGCAAGGACGCGGACGCGATCGTGCGACATTTGTTGCCCGAAGTGAGTGCAGTCACGGTGACCCGGGCGGAACCAATCCGCTCACTGTCGCCCTCCGAGATCGCGACGGCGATCCACGCGGCGGCTCCTCGTGTTTCCGTTCGGGTGCTGCCGGATCCACACCTCGCTCTTCGCACCGCTCGGGAAGAACTCGGTGCCGAAGATCTGCTCTGTGTAGCGGGTTCGATCTACTTGGCTGGCATTGCTCGCCGGGCATTTTGCGACGCCGGCTCGAACGAGCGCGCCTCGGTATCCCGCCGCGACGGAGATGCTTGACGGCGGCGCAGGTCGACGGAGCGGATCGAGATCGATGTCGGAATGCCTGCGCGTCAGACAAATAGATACGCCCGGGCCGACACGCCACACAAAGTGCGGCGGGAGGGGTTGTCAGCCCGGGCGCTAGGACAATTCGTTCGTCGTACGCCCCCCGTGACATAGCAAGTCGCGTGCCATCCGATCGACGGGTCCAGTCGACGCGCTAACCCCTTGAAAACCTGTGGTCTTGGACACACGTGGTGACATTCCTCGGCAACTCGTAGGCAACTCAGACCTCGAAAGTGACACAATTTGTGTACCCAAACCCTCTCAGGGGCCCGCAACAGCTCGGAATCGCGGCTCGTGAGCAGCTGGTTGCTAGTGTTCGGCTTCGGGTTCGTGGATGCGAGGGGATTGCGGCGCATGGCGGCCAAGCAAGTCGCAGTGGTGGGCGCTGGAATTGCTGGATTGGGAGCGGCCTGGCGGCTCGCCCAGCGCGGTTTTCAGGTGTCGCTCTTCGAGCGCGAGCAGCGGCCCGGGGGGCGGGCGCGGCCTGCAATACGTGAAAACTTCACGATGGAGCGTTCTGGCGCAATCGTCAGCGCCGCCGACGGGGCTCTACTGCGTTGGATCGCCGAGCTCGATCTCCCAGAACTCCTGCCCCCACGCCCCGTGGTGAGCGCGCTGGCCCATCGCGACCGGGTTCAGGCCATCGACTCGCGGAGCTTGTCGGGGATTGCCCTCATCCCGGGCATCCGAATTCACCAGGCGCTCCGCTTGCTGCGGCTTCCGCGCCTCGTCGCCCGCTACGGCAATCGGATCGACTCTGAGCGACCCGAGCGCGCCGCGAGCCTCGACGATCGAAGCCTCGCGGATTTTGGTCGGCTCTATTTTGGGACGCGCATCCTGGAGCGTTGGATGGGCCCGCTGGTGACGCGCACCTCGCTCGCCGACGCGCGCGAGGCGAGCCGGGTGCTGTTTCTCCACCACTATCGGGATGGCGCCGGAGAGCGCCTCGGTCTGCTGCGCTCGTCGTCCCAGGAACTCATGGATCGAGCAGCGCGTTCGGTTCCGACATCTCTCGGTGTCTGTGTGACGAGTGTCGCGAGCCGCGGTGGGGGCGGGGTTCGTTTCAACATTCGAGAAGGTCAGCGAGAGCCCTCCGCCGAGGCCGACGCGATCATTTTGGCCGTTCCCGCTCCCGCAGCCATCGCGTTGGCGGGTGCGGAATTCTCTTTGGCGGAGCGGGATGCCCTCGAGAAGGTTCGCTATGCACCCGGGCTCTCGCTGGCCGTCGCGCTGCGTCGACCGTTTCACTCTCACCCGCAGCAGATCCAGTTTCCCCATGGCGAGGATTGGCCGCTCGAGTCGGTCCTACTCGAACCCGGGGTCGAAGGCGGGCGCGTGCCCCAGGGGCGCGGTCTCGCCCTGCTGCGCGCGACGGGCCGCTGGAGCGCGGACTACTTCGAAGCGCCGGACGAGACGGTCAGCAAGGAGTTGATCGACGCGCTGAGTAGAATCTTTCCGCGCATCCATGGCGCGGGTATTTTTGCCGAGGTGCTGAGAGAGAAGCGCGCCGTACCGCGATTTGATGTGGGCCGCTATCGAGCGATTGCTGACTTTACGCGCGTCCAGGCGGACTGGCGGCGTCGGGGCCGACGCATCTACTTTGCGGGCGATTATCTGATGGGTCCCGGCTGGAATGCGGCGCTGCGATCGGGCTATCGGGCAGCTGCCGACGTCGAGGAAGACCTCGGTCCGACCGCGCGGATCGCCGTGACCTGACCGCGCTGCCCCTCGGGTTTGGCGAAAGCAGGCGGGTTCAGCGGAAGAAGGCGACCGTCACGCCATCCCCTCCGTCTTGCTGAGCGGCGGCGGCAAAGTGCGAGATATACGGGCAATCGCGGAGGTATTCGCGGACGACCTTGCGCAGCGTGCCCGTCCCCCGTCCGTGGCTGATCGCCAGGCTCGATCGGCCCGCGGAGGCCGCTCGGTCGAGCGCGTAAACCAATCGATCGAGCGCTTCGTCGACCCGCAGGCCGTGCAGGTCGCAGCGATCCGTGTCGGTTTCGAGGTCGACCGGCCCCGCGGCCTGTCCGCCCGCGGAATCCACGCGTGTGACGGTGATCCGCGGCGCCGCGCGGCCCGCCGCCTGCGGCTGCTGCGAAGGCTCCAGCGCTCCCACGCGTTCCATCGGAACTGACAAGCGCGCGCTGCCGAGTTGCACGGCCACACGGCCTCGCTGATCGGGCAGGGCCGAGAGCACCCCCTTGCCGCCATCTCGGATTTGAACGCGATCGCCAATGGCAGCCCGGGACCAGTCGATGGCATTCAACGGTTCCTCAGCCGGCACTTCGAGCCCCGCTTCTCGCTGCGAGGTCTCTGTGTCTTTGGCGATCGTCTGCAACTTGTCGCGGGCAGCGGCCGCGTCGCGGGCGCTGCCGCCGCGCTGAAGATCGCGGATCACCGTGGCGACTTGCTCGTGCGCTTCACGAAACGAATGCTCGAGATCATCTCGCATCGCGAGGAACAGCTTGTCGCGCCTGGCCTGAAGTTTCTCCAGTTTCACCCGGTGTTCGTCTCGCACCGCCTCCGTTTCCGTTCTCAACTGTGCGATCTCGCGCTTCTCGGCCTCGAGCGTAGAGCGGCTCACGGAGAGCTCGGTCAGCACCCGATCGAGTTGGCGATCTTCTCGATTCAGCAACTCATTTGCGCGCGCGATCACCTGTGGATCGAGCCCCATACGCGCCGCGACGGATGTCGCCGCCGACGCTCCGGGTAGTCCCATGCGGAGGCGATAGGTGGGCTCCAGCGTTTCCGAGTCGAACTCGACGCTCGCGTTCGCAAAGCGGGTGTCGACTTCGGCCATCTCCTTGAGCAGGTTGTAGTGGGTCGTCGCGATCACGCGTGCACCGCTCTCGGCCAACGTTTCCAGCACCGCCTGCGCGAGAGCCGCTCCCTCTCCAGGATCGGTGCCGACGCCGATTTCGTCGAGCACGACGAGAGAACGATCCGCCGCTCGGCGGGTGATGTCGGCGAGGTTTGCCATGTGGGCCGAAAACGTCGAGAGGTTTTCGCGGAGATTCTGCTCATCTCCAATATGAGCGAGCACTTCGTCGAAGAGATCGACGCGCGCCCCCTCCGCTGCGGGTACGTGCATTCCTGCTCGGACGAAGAGCGCTGCGAGTGCGGCTGCCTTCAACGCGACCGTCTTGCCGCCCGCATTCGGTCCCGAGAGAATCAATGCAGTGAAATCAGTGCCGAGCCGCATGTCACTGGGAACCACCTTGTCGGGTGGCAGAAGAGGGTGTCGAAGCTGTGGCAGCTGCAGGATTCCCTCGTCGCCGATCTCTGGCGCTACTGCATCGAGCTCTTCGGCAAGGCCGGCCCGAGCGAACGCGAGATCGACGACTTCGAGGGTCGAGACGTTCGCTTCGACTTCGTCGGCCACGGAACCCGCATCGCGCGAAAGGTTGCGCAAGATCCGCAGCGTCTCCTGTTCGATGGTGATTTCTGCCTGCTTGAGCTGGTTGTTGAGGTCGACGAGAGGCTCGGGTTCGATGAAAAGCGTCATTCCCGAATTCGACGCATCGTGCACGATGCCCCGAATTCCCCCTCGTGAGTCGGCGCGAACGGGAAGCACGTAACGATTGTTTCGAATCGTGTAGTAGTTGTCGGAGAGATGGGGCGTGATGTCCGGGTCGCGCAGGTAGTGGCTCACCTTTTGCTGGATTTCGGTGGCGATTCGATGGGTGTCCCGGCGCGCGCCCGCCAGTGCCGGGGACGCGCTGTCGCGAACTTCGCCCGATGGTTCGAGGCAGGCCTCGATGTCGCGTTCGAAGTCGCGGTGTTCCACGAGGGTCTCCACGAGTTCTGCGAGTCGGGGCGTCGATTCTCGTCGCACTTCCAGAAAGCGCTTCACGTCGCGGGTGATTTTGAGCATCGACGCCAGGTTCAGCAGTTCACTCGCTGCGAGCACGGCGTTCTTGCGTGCACGGGCCAACGTCTGCTCGAGACCGGGAGCGCCATCGATCGGTGGCACCTCGCCAGCCGCGAGGATGCTTCGGGCCTCGCCCGTTTCAGCGAGGCGCTCGAGAACCCCGCGGCGAGTCGGCTCGAAGAGAGATGCTTCGGCCGGTTCGCCCTCCGAGACCTCCGACGCGCATCGTCTTCGGCCTCCCGGCGTCTTCGCACGCTCGCCCAGCATGGCGAGAATATGTTTCCATTCAAGGCATTCGAGGGTTTTTTGCGTGACGAAGAAGCTCATTGCGCACTCATTGACTCAGCCACAAACATTCATGAACCGGCACCGGAGACCGAAACGATGGCGGATGGAGGGGAACCAGTCCACCGAGGCAGTTCTGGACGCCACCCGGGATCTCGATCGGCGCAGCGCAGCCGAGATTCTTGCGGTCATTCACGCCGAAGATGCCAAGGCCTTCTCTGCGGTGGGCGAAGTGCTACCCCAAGTCGAGAAGGCCGTCGATGTCCTCGCCTGTACGCTCGGCGGGGGCGGGCGGTGGTTCAACGTGGGAGCCGGCACGAGCGGTCGCATGGGCGCTCTCGACTCCGCGGAGCTCCCCCCCACCTTCGGGATCGAACCGAGCCGTGTGCAGGCCATCGTGGCAGGCGGGGCGCGAGCGCTGTCGCGGGCCGTGGAGGGCGCCGAGGATGATGTCTACGCGGGCCCCTGCGAACTCCGTCGCCGCGGGCTTGGATCGGGCGACTCTGTGGTTGCGATCTCTGCGAGCGGGCACACGCCGTTCGTGCTCAGTTGTCTCGAAGAGGCTCACAACGTGGGTGCTCGGAGGATCGCGATCACCTGCAATCGGAATTCGCCCCTTGCCGAAGCCGCTGAGGTCGCGATCGTTACGAGTACGAATGCAGAGGTAATCGCCGGTTCCACCCGGATGAAAGCGGGGCTCGCTCAGAAGATGGTTCTCCACCTGCTCTCGACAACCGTCATGGTGCGGTTGGGTTATGTAAAGGGCAACCTCATGACGCATCTGGTGCCCGGCTCCCAGAAGTTGCGGGAACGCGCGATCGGGATCCTCGAATCGATGACTCAGCTGAGTTCCGAACAGGCTGCCCGGTTGCTCGACGAGTACGGTGGCAGCGTCGCGGCTGCGCTTGCAAGTCTGGAAGAGCTCGGCACCACCGGGTAGCCGCCTTCTGGCCAGCTTCGCCGATCCCAGAGCCGAGACTCGATCGCCTGGTTAATTCGTCGCTCCGAGTTTCGCTCAATCAGCAACTGAATCGTCGCCTTCGTCTGCTTTGAGAACGGATCGCATCTCTCGCGCGAGCTCTCCCATGCTGAACGGCTTCTGGAGCAGATTTGCGCAATCCGATGGGTGGGATTTTCCCTCGAAAGCGTCGGACGCATAGCCCGACATGAACAAGATCTTCATCGAAGGTTGCCTTCTGGTGATCTCGTTCGCGAGCTCCGGGCCCGAGAGCTCCCCCGGCAAAATGATGTCGGACAAGAGCAGATCGAAGGGGCCGCTCTCGTCCAGGATCGCCAAAGCTTCTGAACCATCCGGAGCGGCGGTCACCTGATAGTTCTGCCTCTCGAGGAATGAGACAATCACGATGCGGAGTGCGGAGTCATCCTCGACCACGAGCACCGACTCTCGCTGCCCGGTGGGCGGGGCACCGATGTCGATATCTTCGGTCGGATCGGGCGACAGGTCCGTCCGCGGGAGGTAGAGGCGCACTTCTGTGCCCGATCCCGCTTCCGATTCGATCGAAATGTGTCCTCCGGACTGCCTGACGAAGCCATAGACCATGCTGAGTCCGAGCCCGCTACCCGCCCCCATGTCCTTTGTCGTGAAGAAGGGTTCGAACACCCTCGCTTGTACCTGAGCGGACATTCCGACGCCCGTGTCGCGCACGGCTATCGAAACATAATCGCCTGCTGCAGACTCTGGATACTCCGCTACGTCGTGCGCATCGAGCGTGATGTTCGCCGCTTCGATGGTGATCAATCCGCCATCGGGCATTGCGTCGCGCGCGTTGATCACCAGATTCAAAATCGCGTTTTCGAGCTGCGCCCGGTCAACCATGCACGAAACGATGTCCGCGCTCACCTCGAGCCGCAGCTGGATTGTCTCTCTGAGAGTGCGCTCCAGCAGGTCCGTCATCGATTTAAGGAGGTTGTTGACTTCGATCGGTCTCGGATCCAGGGCTTGTTTGCGCGAAAAAGCCAGCAGTCGCTCCGTAAGCGCGGCTCCTCGGTTGGCGGCGGCTGTGGCCTCTTGGGTATAGACGCGCTGAGAGCTGTCGGGTTCGAGAGTCTGTTCCAGCAGATCGACATTGCCGATGATGACCGCGAGCAGGTTGTTGAAGTCGTGGGCTACCCCGCCCGTGAGTTGGCCGATCGCATCCATCTTCTGGGAGTGGCGGAGCTCTCCCTCCATGCGCTTTCGAGCGA
>SDBV01008520.1_pt1 | contig 13803 bp, 14 predicted proteins | sample 2277081 | NCBI WGS metagenome assembly SDBV01 (sample SAMN10402039, study PRJNA504765) | marine sediment metagenome | isolation source: marine sediment core GS10_PC15, 223 cmbsf | place: Arctic Ocean: Southern Knipovich Ridge | collected 2010 | reverse complement strand
GAATAGAGGAGGCATGATCTTTGTCCTGTACCTGGCCTCCGGTAAATATCGAGATCTCAGCAGGAAGCTTATTCCCATAATCCGGAATTGTAATCCGCTCTGCATCTTCCAAATTCGAAAAAACAACCGGACCTTCTCCAGAGATCTGCTCCCACTCGAAAGACAGGTCTGTTGCATAAACATCAAAGCTCTCACGGTACTGTCGTATCGTATCAAAAAATGATCTTGTAACTTCGCATACAAGATCTGAATCTTTAAGTTTTAAATATGCTGTTTCAATAGCAAAATGACAATTATGTATTTTAGCATACTCTTTCCGGATTGTGCCTGACCCATAACAAATTACACTTTCAACATTTTTCTTTGCCAAAGCCAATAAGGGGGATACAGCATGGGTTGCATACAGCATAGGAGGTAATCCATGCCAGTATTCCGGCCAGCCCGGCATACTCATATTTTGCTGATGTGAACCTCGAAGGAATTGAATTTTGCCGAGTTGTCCTGTTTCAAGCAGCTCTTTCACATACAGGAAAGTGCGGGTATATACAGAGGTTTCAAACATCATATAGACTTTTCCCATTTTTCTTCGTGTTTCGCATATTTCAAAGCAGTGATCGATTTTTTCGGCCATCGGAACTGCGCATGCGACATGTTTTCCAGCAAGAAGAGCCATCTTTGACATTCTAAAATGTTCAAATACCGGCGTCATTATCAATACCGCATCGAGTTCATTCGATTTAGCAACTTCCTCGAAATCCTTGTATCTATGAGAAACAGCATATTTATCGCCTATCTTTTCCAATGTCTCACTATTTCTACTGCAAATCGCAGTAAGTTCAGCATTAGGGTGGCATTTTATGATTTCTAAAAAATTTGCGCCGAATCCAAGTCCAACAACACCGAAACGTATTTTTTTCTGCATCATTTTACTTCTCTCCAATTCAAAAAGGTTTATGCTATCAACTCACTATAACTCTAAGATACCGGGCCTAATGAAATTTATTCCATTAATTGAAATTTCTTTTTTGGGAAAAAATACTGGATTTGTTATCATAAGCGTTTCATCTTTTGTTACGATGAACGCATCCTCTGTTTTGGTACCATAGTCTTTTCCGGCAATGGAGGGGTTCCAGCAAAAACATTGATTCTCACATACCATCTCTGTATCTGAATCAGGATAGGCTAGGTAATCCCTGTTATTGTATCCCTGGGCGCCTCCCTGGTGATGGAGCATCCATTCATCGCCATATCCATGGTTTTTATAGAGATCTTTTGTATGTTGAAAAAGTGTGCTCATCGAAGTATTAATTTTTGTAGCGGAAATCATTCCGCATTCAATTGATAAATTATCTGTGTATTGCTTCTCTAAATCTACGGGTAGTTTACCGAGATACACAGACCTCGTAATAGTAGTTACTAATCCCCATTTACGGGCGTTAACATTAAAAAGAAGATACTTATCTATGTTTTTCTCAGTAGCAATCGGATGCCGATATTTATACGTTCGTTCGTCAGCGGCTGATTGGTTACAGATAGAATCGATACGATCGTACCAGAGCATACGCAGTACTTCACCGGTAACCATACATTCCCGCATACCTTTCTTTACCATACTCAAAATCGTTTCTACGGCAAGTGAAGCTTTATACCCTAACCAGAGATATCTATCTATCTCAATCGGCAATAATGAATAGCGCAGCTCTTTTATTTCTTTTGCAAGACATGTATAGCTAAAGCCGACAGCATCGCAACCGATTGTATCTGGATCTATAATTTTGATTAATTCTTTCACCTCATCACTTTCATGCCATTCGTATTGGATTATTGTAAATTCAAGATCTGATAATCCTTCATCTTCGATCATCCGTGCTGCTTCTATATTATTTGTTATGATTATACGCTCTGTATTTGTAATTAAGACTGCAGTTACACCAAGAATATCTGATATTGTAACTTCATTTATCCCCCCGCCGGTAAACCAGCTGAAGTTGGCTTGAGTTTTCAATAAAATACCTCTTAGATCATGTTTATCCATTAAAGCACGTACTCTTTTTTCTTTTATTCCGATTTCTTCCAATCTTGTCATTTCATGCCTCTTAAAGGATAAACACCATATTCTTTTGCTGCTTTTGCCATAGCAATTATATTTTGAGGAGTAACATCCGCCTGCAGGTTATGGCTCGGGGCGATCACATACCCTCCACCTGCCGCCAGATCATTAATCCTTTTCTTCACCTCATTCTGAACCTCAGGGGGACCGCCAACCGAAAGGACGGTTTGCTCATCCACCGCTCCCCAGAAAGAAATATATTTACCGAATTCATTTTTTAATTTATGGGTTTCCATTCCTGCTGCAGACGCCTGTACCGGATTTAGAATATCAATTCCCATTTCAATTAGATCAGGAATATACTGATAAACACTGCCACATGAATGAAGAAAAAGCTTTGCATCGGTAAATCCTTTAACGGCTTTCCATATCTGTCTTTGATGCGGTTTCAAAATTTTCCGATATACATCTATTGACATCATCGCTGCCTTTTGTGTTCCCATATCATCAGAAACGAAAACAGCTTGAATATACTCCCCGATTTCTTCCAAGAGATTTTTGTATAACGCGATTTTGTGTTCACTTATTTTTTCCAGTAATGTATGCGCAAATTTTGGATCAATCATAATATCGCATAAAAAGTTTTCTAAACCGCGAACCATCCATGTTGTCTCAAACATTCCTAATCCGACGGTATCCAGACACAAGGCATAGTCGGTGTGTTCATATAAATATTTTGCTCTTTCTTTGAGCCCTTTTATTCGCCCGGGATCATCAGGATCAGGACATTTATATCTTTTCAAATCATCGATGGATGCATCGGCAAGAGGAAACTCTACCGGATCAAAATATAAGCTATTCGGAGGTTTTTTATAGCGAGTTCCCCATTCATCAACAAAAGAATTATCCTCTTCAATTTCCAGTTTCCAGTTTTCCGGAGACTGTATTCGGAGGTATCGTGTATCAACCCCCAATGCATCGAGTATTTCTTCATCAATTTCAACATGGTCCCTGACGAATGTCTTAATAGGTTTCGATACAGCAATATTCAAAAATTTCTTTAAGGGACCATAAGCATAGGTTTCGATAGTGGAATGCATGCTTCCCAAATCGAAGGGGACAGCGTCGGGCTCCCTGTGCTCCAACGCTGCTATTACTCTTTCTCTGCTTGTCATAGTGTTTCTCCATTATCCAAAAAATAAAAGTCTAGGCAGATACAGAACAATATCCGGAATATAGGCAATCAAAAAAACTACCATTAACATTGGTATTATGAATGGAAGTATCGTTCTAGCCGTTTTCATGACCGTAAATCCCGTCATATCAGATAGAATAAAAAGACCAACTCCAAATGGGGGCGTAACAAAGCCGATACAGAGCGTGAGGGTCTGCACTACTCCCCAGTGAATTAAGTCGATCCCATATGCCCGAAGAATCGGTATAAGCATTGGTGTAAAAACGAGAACAACTGCACTTATATCGAAAAAGCATCCTAAAATGAGATATCCGATGATTAAAAAAAGGAGTATTACCCCTGGCTGATCCGTAGTGCTTAATAAAAGATCTCTTAAAATATTGGGAGCATTTTCTATAGTAATAATCCAGCCAAATACTGCAGCCGCACCCATAATAAAAAGAATCATAGCGGAAGTCATAACAGCACCGATCAGCATCGGAATCATGTCCTTCAGCGTTATAGTTTTATAGATTATAATCGATACTAGAAACGCCCATACAACTGCTACAACCGCTGCTTCCGTGGGTGTAAAAATGCCAAAGACGATGCCGCTTAATATAATTGCCGGTGTAATCAAAGCCCATATCGATCGTTTGAAATGACTAAATATTTGCCTTAGTGAGGCCTTCTTAGCATCGTATGGATACTTGCGTATTGTCGAAAAAATATACACAGTTACTAATAAAGCAATCCCCAAGATTATTCCCGGAATAAATCCGCCAACAAATAGCTGACCTATCGATTGTTCTGCTATCATTCCATAAATTATCATTTGGATACTCGGCGGAATTATCGGCCCAATTATTGAACTTGCCCCTGTTAGACCAACTGAGAACTCTTTATCAAATCCAACTTCCTCCATCATCGGAATTTCAATTTTGCCTAAGCCGGCGATATCCGCACTCATGGAACCCGACATTCCGGCAAAAACCATCGAAACCAACACATTCACGTAACCGAGTGAACCGCGTTTATGGCCGATTAAACAGCGGCAAAATTTGAATATTTCATTCGAGATTCGGCCGGTATTCATCATATCCGCTGCAAGAATGTACAAAGGCAGGGTTAACAGTGGAAATGATTGTAGAGATGAGATCGATCTATGGGCAATGACTAAAAAAGGAACATTACCGTAAAACACAAGATATAAAATCGATGATGAGAATAAAGAAAAGACAACTGGCATTCCTAAGAGCATGAACAGGAACAGGCTTCCAAGCAGAACTACGAAAACATTCATTCCGGAACCTTCATATCATTATTTATTTTTTTTGTTTGATGATTACTGTTGCCCAAGATTGCACTTATTATATTATTTACTTGAAAAATAAGCATAAATAGATATCCCACTCCAGCCAATATGGGATATAAGCCCTCACTTATCCGCATTGTTGGAGTTACAGTGGGTGCCATACGAGGAAATAATAAGATTGTCTGCCAGAAGACAAAACCGATCACGAAAAGCGTAAGAAACTCTATAACAACCTTTATGACATCGGTAATCTTATTGTCAAAAATCTCAAATAAAATTGAAATTGTAATATTCTTTTTCTTTCTAACCAGTGCTGCTCCGCCTATAAATGTAATAAAGACAATTCCGAAAAGTGAAATTTCTTCACTCCAATAAAATGGCTTAGAAACCACATACCGAAGAAAAACATTTATAGAAAGCATTATCACTAATCCAAGAATTACTACTACGATTCCGATATCCAATAGCTGATTCATCGATGTTGTAATAAATTTATTAATCTTGGGCAACGACATTTTTTATTTATTCTTTCCCTAATTTTTTAAGCAGGCCTTGCGACCATGTCCCATCATTTTCCAGTTGTTTAGCAACTTCTTTAGATTTGGCTTCCCAGACTGACCTGTCTACCTCGAGGAATTGCACTTTCCCTTCCATAATTTCTCTTGCATCTAGATCGGCCTGCGTATAATTTTCAGTCTGCCAATCTGCGCTCTCTTGAGATGCTTCATCCAGGGCTTTTTGATATTCAGGCGGCAAACTATTATATTTATCATCGTTTATCCACGTCGCATCTGACAGTGTCAAGGCATCTATCATCATGCAATAGTCCAACAACTCATGAAGTTTTCCTTCGTAAACAGTGATCGTAGCATGGAAAATTCCATCGGCAATCCCCTGAGCTAAAGCCAGATAGGTATCACCCCAATTGGTCATAACACCTGTAGCACCGAGGCCGTTCCACACATGCACTACCGCACCGCCCCATATTCTTATTTTGATTCCATTCAGCTCATCCGGTGTGTATACAGGTCTTTTCTTTGTAAAAACATGAAAAGGCGGTCTGAATCCTATTCCGGGCAGTGTTCGTATACCGCTTTTTTGTCTGGCTCGCTCACGAAGGTCGGGAATTAATGGAAGGGTCTTAAGATCTTCGCGTGTAAAGAGAAACGGCGTACTCAATATGGCATAATCCGCAATTACTGAGTCCATAAACATTTCGGCTTCCGCACCCATGTCAACGGTACCCATGGATATACCCTGAATCCGCTCCTGCATCGTCCCAAGCTGTCCGGATGGATAAACTTCAATTGTCAGTTTTCCTCCCGTTTTTTCTGCTACTCTCTCCGCAAAAAACTGACCTTTTTGTTCTAAAACACTCCCCGGGCCGGCACTGATGCCGTAGCGCAGTGTCATCGGTTTTAATTCGGTTGCGGTTGCGGTTTCACTTTCCGCTTTTCCTGCGGCGAATACGAATTGAACACTCAAGACGATCCCAAGCATTAACACAACTAATACTAATTTTTTCATTTTTTTCCTCCAAAAGTAAAATGTAAATTAAACAGAAAAGATAGAATCTTAAGAACTTAGTACCCCCTTTAGAAAAGATTTTTACAGTTAAAATTGAATTTTATTTACTACAAATTTTTGAAATAAAATTAGACACCTTTTTCCCCATTACTTAATACAGTTCGTAAAAATGTCAAATCTCCATGTCTTATAACATTCATGATATCTTTGGTATGATTTTTAAAGTATGCTTCTACTTTTTCAGGATTGTGTGCTTTCAATGCTTCAACAATTTTCAAATGGTCGTTATAAAATTCATTCATGAACGTACTCATATGTATTGCAATAGGCCGCAATCGGGAATGGATCTTTCGCAACATATCGCAAAGAAAGATATTGTCTGTAGATTCATATATTAAAGCATGAAAGTTGGCATCCGATTGTGCATAAGCAGCCATGTCCAGTGATTCAACTATGTTCTTTTGCTTTTGCAATTCTTTCTCCAACAGTTGTATGCTTCTTTCATCTATTTTTATTGCTGCCAGTTTTGCTGCCAAAGCTTCCAGAGCTTCACGAACAGCTATCAAATCGAGGGCTTCTTCTAAGGTGAGAACAGAGACAAAGACACCGGAATGAGGAAGGTTTTTTACTACTCCTTCCTGCTCAAGTCTACGGATTGCTTCCCATATCGGGGTCCTACTGACTCCCAGCTCTTCTTTTATTTTCTCGACATTTATTCTTTCCCCAGGTTTGAATCGGTTACTGTCAATCATTTGCTTCAAAATGGTATATGCTTTCAAATTTAGATTTTCTTTTTTTATTTTCATGTTTATACAATAACCCACCCACTCATCGATTATTCCTCCGGATATTCTGCAATATTTCATGATTCATGTTTCATGTTTCATGTTTCATGAAATCAATTCTAACCTTGTTTTTTTCAATTGTCAATGAGTAATTTATGTTAGTACTCAAAATTTAAATAAAACAGACAAAAATGAGTGTAAATAATCGAAAGGCTTTCATGGGCAGTTGCTTAAAATTAGCTGAATAATTCGTTTTATCGATAATGAGACAAGGATTATTATTAATTCTGATGGGGAGAGATTAAATCAATCGCTCCCGATTAATGTAAACTTTTGCTCCCCCGCACGGTAGGGCTTTTTTTGTTCATCAGGTTTCAGAAATTACCTGTTTACCTTTTCCGGTTCTGTTGCCTTGATCCTTTTTTTCACAGCATCATAGTATCTGTTGAAGGGAGAACGATCCACATACCTTCCAGCCCCTTTAACTGTATTCAGTTCTCCGTTTTCCCAGACTACTACACCATTACTTATTGTGTGAGATGGAATACCTTTAACTGTCCGCCCCTCAAAGATATTGAAATCCACTTTCTGATGATGAGTTTTTGCAGAGATAGTTCTGGTACCTTCCGGGTCCCAGACAACGATATCAGCGTCTGCCCCAATCCTTATGGCGCCCTTCCTTGGATAAATGTTAAATATTTTTGCAGCGTTGGCAGAAGATACGGCAACAAACTCATTTACAGTGAGTCTCCCTGTATTTACACCGGAATCCCAGAGTACAGCCATTCTGTCTTCAATACCTGCCGTACCATTGGGAATTTTAGTGAAATCATCTTTTCCCATAGCCTTTTGATCTGCACAGAAAGCACAATGATCGGTTGCCATTATTTGTAATATAGCCAGAAGAAAGAGATTCCATATGATGCAAAGAAACTTACTCCCACTTTAAAAACCAAACCAGGATAAACTGTCTTCCATTACAGAATAAAGGTGGAAAGGAAGCCGAAAATCAAGCAGTATTTCAACCAGTGGGATCACACTATCCTCATTCTAAAACTACATATCTGATAACCATGTTCAAAAACTTGACCTACTGCTCCTGTTTTAAAAACCCCAGTGAATCATACTCTTCCTGTAGTATCCAGCCTGATCAGCGGCGCTGGCCTGGTAGCTTGTACATCATTCTCTGGGTTGAATCAAGCACAATGTTGGATTATATTGAAGTTATTGAAATTCACAAAGAGTTATTTTGACAAAGATATTAAAAAAGGATGTAATATGGGAGATGTTTTCATTATTGGAGCAGGAGCTTCAGTGCCATATGGATTTCCAGACGGATTTGAATTAATTCAGAAATTACGGGGTCTGAAATATAATGACGAGCTGATTCGTAAACTTTATAAAACTAAGGATGCTATTTCTGAAAGAGAATTATCCCCTAGTGGAATAATAGACATGAGAGTTAGTGTTATTAGTAAATGGGAATCTCGAATAAAAGAATCTGTAATCCTTACAATAGATCAATTTCTAAAGAATCACAAAGATGAAAAAGACTTTTATGAATTTGGTAAAATTATAATAGCTAATTTAATCCTTGAATATGAAGCTATGGCAAAAATTCCTAATAAAAAAAGGGGTGGTTTAGATTCTATTGATTGGATTCAGTACCTATTAACTGAAATTGACACGTCTGAGGATTGGGAATCAAAGTTACTGAATTCATCATTTATATCCTATAATTATGATAGAGTTTTGGAAATATTTATTCAGAATTATCTTCGAGTGGATAAGAATTTAACACCTGATGAGGCAGCTGAATTTATAAAAAACATGAATATTTATCATATAAATGGCTATATTGGAGATTTACAAACAGTAACATTTGGACGTACTGAGAATTTAAATTTACCAGAAATAGCTAATTCTTTTAGAACAGTATGGGATCAGAGTTCCGAGTATCCTATCTTAAATGAAGCCAAAGAAAAAATAATCGAATCCGAAAAAATTTACATTTTAGGAACTTCTTTTATCAAGGAAAATTTTGAGGTTATTGGTCTTACTAATGAAACTGGTATAGCGGACAAAAAAGAGATTCATGCAACTGGATATAAGCTATCAAAATATCAGATTCGTAGAGCGATAAGTATGATTGGTGAAGGCAGTATTTCTGATAGAGATGAAAATAATTGGTGTGTAAGAGATATGACTGCAAAAGATTTAATTATAGATTTTTATCAAAATTAGTGTGATCTAAAAGATAAGGAAGTGGGCTGCCCTATTACCAGGCAGCCCTTAGACTATTGGAACCAAGGCTTCCATATATCTCTAATGACATAAGCAGTTAAACCACCTATCACCACCCACTGGATAATTTCCTCAATCAATTCCTTCTTCTTGTATTCGTCGAATAAGGTCGTCAAGCCGGTCAGCTGCTTCTCGAACTCCGGATCCAGTGTCTTCATAGCCTCGGATCCGTTCTCGATCTCGCTCAAGCGATTCTCTAAGTCCTGCAGTATCTTGTTTTGCTCCTCTGAGTCCACCCTGTATTCGGTCGTTAGCCTCTCGATATCTTTGTCTGATTTCCTCAAGTTCATCGATACTAAGATCAATTCGTTCAGCAGTTCCTCTTCGGTTATCGCGTGAGCCGGTGATCAGCGACAATTAAAAATACCTATGGCCGGAAATAATAATTGTCGCTGATCAAGGGAGATTGGTTGATTTATGTTAAGGATGAGTAAGTGTCAGGAGTGTGGAGAGGAGATTAATTTGCAGAATAAATTTCTTAAAACCAACTCCGAAAATAATTAAATAATATGATGAGTTCATATATTAAAATATTCAAATAAACTAACCATAGAATATCCAATCACCGAGTTTTATCAGTAAGATGAAAAGGATAATAATAGCAATAATAGTAAAAACCCAAATAAAAACTTTGCCAATAAGTTTTATTGTTTCAAGAAAATTTGTTTTTTCACCTTGTAAGTATTTTTCTTTCAATATCTCCGATGTAATAACGTCTCTGTAAATAGATCCAGTAGAAGTTTTACCATAAATCTCTATACGATCTAAAGCAGGCTGATCAAGTAATGCATATATCTCAATATAGTCAGAATCTATAATGTTTTCTCCTTTAATTAATAAAACTGTGTTTTGGTTCCTCAAGTATAAAGTGACTTCGGCTGCTGTAGGGATTACGTCATACGATACAATAACATCGCCTAAAAAGACCATTCGAATCTCGTATACCATAGCAGTACTGTTAGCCGAAAGTTTGAATGTTGCATGAATGTGTGTGGGGAAGGCAAGATCTCGCGTCATCCAATCAAAACTTTCAATATTTAATTTAAATCCAGGACCTGCTTTTGAAACATCATCAGATGTATTATTACTATTATTACTTGTTTGTATTTCCTCAGTACTAGAAGTATCGTTTGCCTGAGTAAAATTTATATTAATTGAGTCAAAGAAGCCAATATTATTGACAACGAAAATTGCAACAAATACGACAATAATAAAAATTGCAATTCGCCGACCAATATTTGCTCCGAATAACAACTCAAACAATTTATTTTCAAACGTTTTATCTTCTCGATCCTCATTTTTCTTATTATCTTTGGACACTTACTACCCCTTCAGTCTTTTTGTAAATTTGCAAACAAAATGCTAAACTGATTTTAACCCAGTAATATCTTGTTTTCTCAAAGAATGCAGAATATCCCTTTTAATCATCTTTGAAATTTTACCGGCTTCAAGGATTAGTTGATATATACTGCGTAATTCCACTTCTGTTAAAAATCCAATATATTCTATATTATGTGAAGGTAAATTAACTGAAACGTAACTATCAACTCCCATGTCAATATCGAGAACACAATCAGCAGGAAAACCAAATTGTCCTGAGAAAAACTTAAAAATCCTATTATTCCTTCGGATCCCAACCTCGGGATGGTAATAGTGCATTTGTGTAGTTGTGGTAAAAAGATGAAACATTATGGGTTCAACGCCGTAGGATGTCTTTCCAAAATAGATAAAATAACGATCTTTCACTTCCCCATCATTCTGGTAGGGGAAATTTCTCCACTTAAATACTGTCCCGATCGGTTGAGTAGTTAGCAAGCTTTAAGCCCCTGTATACAAGAAAAGATTCCTCCTCAGGGGAAAGATCAGCTTCTTCCTTGTCTAATATATTTTTAAATTCTTCACTATAGTCCATTGGAACCCTTCGAGAGGTTCCACGGTTTTCCCATGCAATTTGCCAAGCAAGAATATCAACATGAGTTTTATTACAAACATCATCCGTCTTCATGCCTGGAAAGATACTTTCTTCTACAACTTGATTTATTTTCTCCTGCTCAAATTTGGAGAAATAATCCATGTTTATATTCTGAGAGGGCGAGATAAAATGATTTCCATTCTCATCATCAATAATTGAGAAAAAAGATGATGAATATTCATCAATATGATCATATAATTCGGTAGGAACAGGCCCCCTCTCGAAGGCATCATAATTGATATCAAAGGCAGGTTTTCCGGTTTCTTCGAGGATCATAAAATCGAAAAGAGCTATATACTTAAATATGTACGTTTTATAAGCTCTATCTCCAGTAATTTCCTCATGACATTTAGCAAAGTGCGCAACTGCATTATCCAGTCTCTCTTTACTATAAGCAATCACATTTATTCTCCCTTATAGAATAATATACTACATTGTCGTCAATAATAATAACATAGTATATGAAAAATGCAAGATTATTTACTATATAGACCTATAAAATGCTGCACAGAACTACTGGAGCCTATTTATTACTGTACCATTTGTCAAGTATTCTCAGCCCATATGAGAGATGTTGCCACTTATCCCTAAATTTCATTTCTTAAAATCCGTTTCCCTTGTTGTCTCCACTTATGTAGCCAGAATAGTAGTAAATTGGGTAGACTTATAGAGAACTCTATAGTACTATTTATCTACTACATAACAAATTAAGGGTATTGTGTAGAACACCATAGTACCCCAAGGTCGGCCTTCTAAGCCGTAGGTCAGAGGTTCGAATCCTCTTGGACGTAGACCCAGGACTCACATAAACAAAAAAGGCCCCTGTACGGAGGACTTTTAAAGTTCGATTTCACTTAAGAAAAAATGTTATAATTTATTGAAATTAATTTTCGATTAAAATTACTACTCGGCGAACTCCAGGAGCTCTATCAACTCTTTGACAGCTTCCTCTTTCTGGACTACCTTGGTTTTTCGCACAGCTTTTCGTATAATTGTTTCCCATTGTTTTTCGGGTTGGTCTACTCGCATTTCAACAAATTTCATAAGAATATCTTCATTATCTGCAATACCATAGACCTTTTGACCATCAAAAAACATCAAATCATGGAGTTGGTTTATATAATCACCAACTGAAGGAGATTCTCTATTCAGCTTGTTCTGGATATACTCATTTTTTTTACGGGCTCTTCTAAGCTCTCTGTCACTTCTGGCAATATCTGTACTTTTCATATCCAACACCTCCTTCGTGCACCTAATATACACCATTATAAGGGAAAAAATCAAGGGTACAAGCAGTAGGGACGCGATTAATCGCGTCCCTACTGGTTTACTTTTCCAGCATAGCTCCGTAATTAAACTGAGTCTGCTCCTCAGTTCTATCAGTTGAAGGAGGCGGCGGCGGACTGATTTTATCAATTTCGATTCTTATTTCATCATCAATCCCGATATTTACAGATTCCAGAGATGGAGCAAGCTGTGCTGAATTCCCTGCTCCAATAATTGGTGTTGTTACTGCAGGATGCGATGCTGTCCATGCTACAGCCAAACTTGCCGGATGGACACCTCTTTCTTCTGCTAATCGTGAAAAACTTCCAGCTACTTTTAAATAAAAATCTCCACCATATCGCATACTGTACATAGAGTTATCTACAAGTCTGCCTGAATCAGGAACCTTGCCTACTCCATATTTTCCAGTTAATAGACCGCCTCCTAAAGGACTGTAAGTAATTACACCTAGTCCTTCTTCTTCTGCCATAGGAAAAAGTTCTACCTCTGCCTGTCTTTTAGTAATGTTGTACATTGGCTGAATACAATGAATGGGTGTTAAATTTCTGAATTCTGCTATTGTTATAGCCTTTGAAACCTGCCAGGCTGCAAAGTTACTTACACCAATGTACAGTATCTTCCCCTGGGATACAAAATCCTGAAGACCCATTAAAGTTTCTTCTATAGGAGTATTATTATCAAATCCATGTATAAAATAAATGTCAATGTAATCTGTTCTAAGGCGCTTTAGACTGGCATGCAATGATGCAACAAGATTCTTTCTTGAGGCGCCTCTGTCATTTGGCTTATCTGACATAGGAAAAAATGCCTTGGTTGCTATAATTAAATCGTCTCTTTCCCCTTCAGCGAACTCACCAAGATATTCCTCTGCTGTACCCTTTTGATAGACATTGGCACAGTCAAAAAAGTTTATCCCTGCATCTCTTACCTGTCTATACATTTCCCTGGAGTTATCCTTGTCAGCATTCGCTCCAAATGACATGGTTCCAAAACAAAGCTCCGAAACCTTTATTCCTGTTTTTCCCAGATATTTATATTTCATAAATTCAGTATAAATAGCCTACATGGAAGGATCAATAGATTGTACAATAAAGAAACAGCTTCAAACTTGCTTAAGCAACTCTAAACTGACAGATCGTTATTTTTCGTTTTTGATCTTAAAAGCTCATAAGAAAAAATATTTGTAAAATTTTAAATTCAAGAGTAGAATGACTTCAGACTTATTCTGATTATCCTTAAACGTAATGACCCCAACCTTGTGTGGAATAAATGAATGGAAGCGTATTCATTGCAATTACTTCGATTCCTGCATGAATTGAGGCTATTACAAATTTACTGGAAGTAAATATGAAAAAGGGTTTATTAATCATTCTTGCTGTTCTGCTGGCG
>SDBV01008519.1_pt1 | contig 13807 bp, 10 predicted proteins | sample 2277081 | NCBI WGS metagenome assembly SDBV01 (sample SAMN10402039, study PRJNA504765) | marine sediment metagenome | isolation source: marine sediment core GS10_PC15, 223 cmbsf | place: Arctic Ocean: Southern Knipovich Ridge | collected 2010 | reverse complement strand
CGCTCCAGCTACTCTGGTCGGCCGGAAACATATGGGCCAGCACGACGCCGATGTCGCCTTGGCCGTAGAGATTTCCGCGCAACCTCAACCCGTCGGCGGTATCGAACCTGACCTGCTCGACCTTAACCTCAGGCTTCGACGGCGCCTCCGCCTTAGCGTTCTCAGAGTCCCCGTTCTGGCTGCACCCCGCCAGCACAAGGACGACAAAAAGTAGGGCTACCAGTCGACCCATCTTAGGCCGGCGCCTCGACCTTCTCTGTCGGACTCGGCTCTTTCTTGGCAGGCGGTTTTCCGCGCCCGGTCTGCAGGAAACCGAAGAACATGATGATTATGCCGATGGTAAGGAAGATCGACTTAAGCGCTTGATCGGCCGCTCCGAAGTAACCTTCGAGATAGCCGGCCGAGTATGGGAAGACGGCACCAAGCCCGATGAGAGTCGTACCGATGGCCGTCTCCCGCATGATGTTCTTGCGCAAGAGTGTATAGCCTGAATAAACGGCTCCGAGAATAAGTATCAAGCCGCCTATCGTATTGATACTAATGACCGTGTTCCTCAGCAACAACGACTTGTCGATCGCATCGTAAGGGACTTCGCTATTGGCGGCCAGTTTGGCCAGCTCCGAAGCATCAACTTTGGCCAAAGCGGTCATGACAACTCCGACAACCGTGCCGACCACCAGATGGCCGAGCCAAATACCGGCGAACTTGTCCTTGGCCACCCAGGCCAAGACCATCAATTCGACCAAGACCACCTCAAAGAGGCCAATGGCGATCAGCTTCTCAGTGCTGCCGGCCGTATCGCTAAAGAACGAGCTGAAGAAGACCGCCGGCATCGCCAAAAGGCCGCCGATGAGAACGAGCCAACGGACGATCTTTGGGTCCTGAATATATAGGGTCCCTAGAGCCAGATAGCCGACGACCATGACGGCACCGAAAATATAGTACATCTTGACGAGGGGATCGTTCCAGCCGTTCATCTGTCCGACGGCTTCCGCCAAGGAAGCAAGGCCATACATGGCCATCGCACCCGCCCACGCCAGTTGGTACGGCTTCCGTTTGGCCGCGTACTGCCGACCCAGCATGACCGCGAAGACCAGGCTGACTGCGGTCGAAATCATGGGAAAAATATACATTTGGTCCCCCTTACCTAGAACCTGAGCCCGGAAGTCGACAGAACTTTGTCGAGCCTCTTCCTCTTGCCGCCCGATTGATATTCCTTAATGACCGTGACTTTTAGTTCTTCAAGATCGTCGGCTTCGAAAAAAAGTTCGGCGTACTGACTGGCAAAACCGACCTCGTCCGGCGAGATCCACTCCTCCGGAAGGATCTGGTCGCCCAGGGAGTATATCTGGCCGTGGAGATGCTGACGCTCTCCCTTCCCGACGACTACGGCCTGGCCGCCCTCGCCAATATTGTTCAGGCATTGCTCGATGTCATGCGCCATCACTTCTGCTGAAAGGAGCACGCGGTGTTTTCTAGCGTAGTACATCGCCAACTTTTCGTTAGCGCCCCGGCTCTCCTTTCGCCTCCCCTCGAAATCCTCTGTTGGGAAGAGGCCGAATATCCGGCATTGTAGCGGCCGGCAATCGTAGATCAGACATTCCTTATCATCAAGAAATGGACAACTGATCGCCAGTGTCGTCATGTGGAGCAACTCATACTCGATCAGCTTCTTGGCTAATCTGACCTGGTTAAGTTCTGGCATTTGCAGGATATAGTCGTAGATGTTCAGAAACTCGATAGGGTGGACCTGGGCTCCATTGAAGCAGCACTTCGCGCATTGCTGGCATCGATTAGCCGGAACTTGCTGGTAGATGCGATCGAGTCGCCGGGAGATGCGCTCCTCTCGGGCTTCCTCGACCAGTTCGTTGACTTCAGCTAGCGTGATTTTAGTGTCGACCGTCTGCATGAGAACACCTCAGTGGATTTAATGGAAACGATATTATAGCAGAATCGACGCTCCGCGGCAGCTAGAAAGGGCCGAACCTAGGTATCACTCTGGCCCGTCAACCAAGCCATTAGTTTAGGGAGAGGGAAGGTGTTAATGACGTCGTCCGGCTCCAGCCAACCCCGACGCGCGATATCTATCCCGTAACGCATATAAGCGAGCTGGCCACTGTGGTGGGCATCGGTATTGACGGCAAACCGGCAACCCGCTTTCTTGGCCTCCATCAGATAACCGTCGTTGAGATCAAGGCGATCGGGGAAGGCGTTCAGCTCCAGGGCGGTGCCGCTTTCAGAGGCCGCCTCGAAGACGACCGCCAGATCGATGTCGTACGGCTCGCGACGGCCGAGCACGCGGCCGGTCGGATGACCGATAATATCTATGTGCGGATGGCGGATGGCCCGGACCATCCTCTCGGTCAAACGCGCCTGGTCTTGACTGAACCCGCTATGGATAGAGGCGATGGCAATATCGTAGCGGGCCAGGAAGTCGGCGGGAAAATCGACCTCGCCGTCGTTGTCGATATTGAGTTCGACCCCCTTGAGAACGTGGAAATCGGCCAGCTCATCGTTGAGCGCGTCCACCTCGCGCCACTGCTCCTCGAAGTCCGCTTCGCTCATGCCCCCCGCCACCCGCAGCTTAAAGGCGTGGTCGGAAACGGCTAGATATGAATAGCCCAGAGAACGGGCGAAGTCGACCATCTCCCGCAACGCGCTCTGTCCGTCGCTGGCAACCGTGTGGACGTGCAGGTCCCCCTGGATGTCTCCGAGCCGTATCAGTCCCGGCAAAGCCCCAGCCCGGGCCGCTTTGAGTTCCCCCCGGTCCTCCCTAAGAGCCGGATCTATCCATGGCAGACCGAGCGCGCTATAGACTTCCACCTCCGTGGCCGCGGCCAGACGCCGGTCGGTACGGACATCGAAGACGCCATATTCGCTGAGCTTTAGCCCCTGCTTCACCGCGATCTCCCGCACCCTAATATTGTGCGCCTTGGAGCCCGTAAAATACTGAAGCGCCGCGCCGTATTCCTCGGGCCGGACCAGGCGGAGATCGACCTGGAGGCCGCTGCGCAGAATAATACTGCACTTCTTCTCACCTCTCGCCGTTACATGGTCTATTTCGGGATGAGAGCAGAACCGTTCCGCCACGACCGCCGGATCGTCGGTAGCGCATAAAATATCGATGTCTCCGACAGTCTCTTGCCGGCGCCGTAGGCTCCCGGCCGCCTCCACCGCCCCGACCCCCGGCTCACCTTGCAAATAGTCGATGAATGCCTCCGCTACGGGCACGGCTTCATTCAACAGCAACCGCCCCCGGGAGCGCTTGAGAAGCTCCAGTCCCCGCGCAATATTGGCCTCTGTCTTCACGCCCATGCCGGGCAGTAAACGTAGCTGCCCCTCGCTAACCGCCTCCCTGAGATCGTCGAGATCAGCTATGCCAAGCTCATCGTAGACAAGCTTGGCCTTCTTCGGACCCAAACCGGGAACGTGCGTCAGTTCCGCCAGGGATTCAGGCATCTTAGCCTTGAGTTCTTCGAAGTACGCCATCTTGCCCGTGGTTAAAAGTTCGTGGAGCTTGGCGGCTATGCCCTTGCCGACTCCGGTGATCTCAGTCAGATCTCCCTCGCGGTCGAGAGTGTTGATGTCTTGTGGTAGAGAGCGGATGACTTGGGCGGCCCGCCCGTAGGCCCGGATACGAAAGGTCGATTCACCACCGATCTCAAGCAGTTCGGCGATCTCCCCGAGCACATCGGCCGCTTCGAGATTGTTCAATTCCTACCGGCCCTCGAACCGCATTCCGACCAGGGCGACATCGTCCCGCAAGCTACCACCGCCGAACGTGCGAGCCGCCGCCAACAGATCATCCAGAATCGTGTCGAGCGGCGCTGTCGGCTCACTGCGGATAATCGTCTTCACGGCTTCGACACCCAAGAGCTTGGGGCCCTGGCGAGCTTCGACAAGACCGTCTGTGAAAATAAAGATGCTGTCCCCTTCTTTCAGCGCTATCGTCGACGGGCTGTACGACACCTCGGGTTCTACCCCCAAGGGCATCGTCCCCGACTCGAACTCCGTCACCCGGCCGTCCCGGCAAAGGAGCGGCAAAGGCTGGCCGCCGACACAGTACTCCAACTCTAGCGAATCGATATCGAGCAATCCAAGAAAGATCGCCACGAACTTGGAGGCGTCGGCCTGAGCATAGAGGACACGGTTGGTGCGGGCCAGAATAGAGGAGACATCGGGATCCTCGAAAGCAAAAGCGCGAATGGTATTCTTCGTCATCCCGGTTAAAGTGGCCGCCTCGATACCGCTGCCGCAGACATCGCCGACAACAATCGCCAGCTTGCCGCTCCCCGGGCACTCGATAAAATCGTAGAAATCGCCTCCGACATCGGCGGCGGCAGTCGCCGAGATGAGCCGGGTCGACAGCCGCACCCCGGGAACGTGGGGAAGTTTGCGCGGCAAGAGACTCTTTTGAAGCATCTCAGCTATATGGACCTCTTGCGTCAGGTGGGCGGTCAGCTTACGGTTGGTCGCCGCCAACTCCCGCTGCAACTCCGTCAACTTCAAGACGTTGCGACGAGATTCCTCATATAGACGGGAGTTCTCGACGGCGATGCCTATCTGGTCACTAATGACCTTGATGAGTTCGGCCTCTTGGTTTGTCAGCCGCCTAGAGCTCGGCGCGAACAGCTCTAGGACCCCCTGGACGCCTGTCTTTGTCGATATCGGACTGGCCAAGAGGCAATCGATGCCCATCAACCGCTCAGCGTCTTCACAGATGTAGCTGGCTTCCGGTTTTCCGTACGCGGCAAATATCTCGTTGCGGTCGATGGCCCAACCGGCGCAACCCGTCCCTGGAGGGACGTCTGATTTTTCAGCCAGGAAACCGGGGGTCAGGCCCTTCTGGGCCTCAAGCTTTAGCCTGCCAGTCGCGAAATCCACAAGATATATTCCGCCGCTTTCGACTCCGAAGGCCTCCATCACTTTTTCCAGGGCCGTGTCCAGGACAATATTCAACTCGATCGACTGTGCGATCGCGAGCGTGATGGCGTTGACTACGCTTAGGTGGTGATTACCATCATCGAGCAAGCTGTTCGAAGTTTCGCCCATCCCTGCCTCCGTTTACTTGATTCTACAACCGATTGCCCGCTTTTTCCAGCAGACGCACCCCTCCCCGGACCGCCGGCCGTGTTTCTTCTTTCCCCTTGGCCTGTTTTTGGCGCCTTTCCTGAATTGGGTAAAAGAAGGCGTCCCGCAGGCGAGTGAAAGTGATAAAACGTGAAAGATAAGAAATATCTTCTCATTGGCGTGAACTTGTTGGCAGCCTTCTCTATTACCTTCGCCGCCGGTTACTTTATGGCCCGGGATGACGGCTTGACCTTGACCCCGAGCGCCGAAGCGCAGCGAAGCCGGGTGAACTTGCCCGACTTCAGTCCGCTCGTCGAAGAGTTGCGGCCGTCGGTTGTCTATGTCGTGGTCAGTGGCGCCGTTCCCGAGAATGATGAACGCATCCCGGAGAACCATCCGGATATACCGCCGGATCAAGAAAAGGGTGTTGGCTCAGGCTTCATCATCGACCGATCGGGAAATATCCTGACCAATGACCACGTCGTAGCCGACAGCAAGAAAGTTGAGGTCGTGCTACCAAGCGGCAACAAGTATACCGCGAACGTCGTTGGCCGCGACCCGCAGCTCGATGTGGCACTGATAAAGATCAAACCGCGCGAGGCCCTCAAGCCTATCGTGTTGGGCGACAGCGGTAAAACCAAAGTGGGGCAGTGGGTCCTGGCCATGGGCAACCCGTTCGGGCTGGAGAACAATGTCACCGTCGGCGTCATCAGCGGCAAGGGCCGGGAGCTGGCCGAAGCTCCGTTCGTCGACTTCCTTCAGACCGATGCAGCCATCTACCCCGGCAATAGCGGCGGGCCGCTCATCGACCTCGACGGGAAGGCCATCGGTATCAACACCGCGGTCGTACCCGGCACCCAGCTTGGCTTCAGCGTGCCGATCGATAAAGTAAAAGAGGTACTACAGGAGCTGAAGACCGAGGGTCGAGTGACACGCGGATATATAGGTGTCGAAATGGCGCCGGTCTCACCGCAAGTACCGAATGAGGCGGCCAGTGAAAAGGGCGCCTTGATCGTTAAAGTACGCTCCGGTCCGGCTAAAACCGCCGGAATCCGAGCGAACGATATTATCATCGAGTATAACGGCAAGAAGATAGACAGTCCCAATGACTTAGCTAAAGCAGTCGATAAGTCAGAGCCCGGCCAGCGTGTCAACGTGACAGTCAAGCGAGACAAAACCGAAAAGAAGTTCACTTTTACTGTGATAAAAGCACCCACTCCGGGAGAAACTTCGCCTGAGAACAACGGGGGCTAAGGGCTGCCGCTATTAGGCGGTCGGCTTGACCTCGATCGGCTCCTCTTCAGCCTCATCGCCCTCGGCGATAGGTTCGTCGAAAGCCTGTTCGACGATACCGTCCGCCTCTTCGGCACCATTTTTACGGCCGAATGGCAACTTGAACCCGCCGGTCTTCAGGGTAGGCGCCTGGTTCGATCCCGGAGCCGCCTCAACGGTCTCTTTAGACTTGGCCACCGGTTCCGCCCCAAGGTCCGGCTGCTGCTTGGCCTTGAGAAGCCAGACGAGCGCCGCCAAGAGGCCCTCGGCTATCTTGTCGACCGTGGCGATCTTCAAGAGTTCATCGATCGGGAACGGGTCGACGGCGTTTAGCTGATGCTTATATAGTGAGCCGTCCAAGCCAAGACAGAACTCGTCTTTGAACTTGGCTACGTTCACTTCAAAAATAAAGCCCGGGGACAACTTGAAGACCTTGAGCGGAGCATTTTGCTTGTATTCGACCGGGATCCGCTTCCACTGCTTCCAACGGTCTCGACGAAGCTGTCCGATATCCACGGTCGGCACCAGGCCGGCTCCCAAACACTCTTCCAGAAAGGTTGAGATAAGCTTCTGGACCTCGGTTACTTCTGCGGTATGCTTGGTCGCCGCCAGTACCTCGGAGTCTTGGTTATCGAGAAGTTGTTTCCTTGCTTGTTCAAGCAGAGAGGAGGCTGAATCAAGAGTCGTTTCCAGAGTGTTGGGGACGTGCCGCACCAACCACTCCCGAACCTCATCGGCATCCTTCGGCAACGCTGGGAACCGCGATAAATTAACGCCACAACTACACCAGACAGAGTTAAGCTCTACAGATTTTCGACAAAAGGGACAGACAGGCATCGCCAGCCACCAACTTTCTTGGAAGTAGGCATATTCTACCAGATTGGTGGCATCCACGCCACAACCAACGGTACCGTCGGTGGGCGATTCAAGGTATTTTGGGCCGTTGCCGATTAACGCTATAACGCGAGCTGAACCTAGGGGAAGTCCTCTGTGAAAGCCACTACCAAAGAACGCGCGCCGAAGGCGCCGACACAAACAGAACCACCCCGAGATGCGCCCCGAAAACCGCGACGCATCAGCGAATCCTTGAACATCGCAATCTTCATCATCGCCGCTGTGATGGTCGGCATCCTGATCACCATCTTCATCAACTCGAACGGCAACGACGAACAACAAGGATTAGAAGTGGCTCTCAATAGCAAATATGGAGACGATTGGCGGGGTCTCGGCGTCATCCGATGGACCTATGATCCGATCACCGCCACGGTCTTCTACTACGATCCGGATGAGTGGGAAGCTCTCGCAAGGGAACGTCAAGTCGAGGTATTGAAAAAGCTATCGGCCGACATCAAAGACTACCGCGCCGAGAGAGACGAGGAGCAGGAGCGGTTGTTTATCATGGTCCACGATGTGAACAGCGTCATGCTTGCCGCCTACTCGCCCGAGGACGGGCTGATCGAATACTGACCGCATACCTCGCCATGGGGTAGAAAAACAGGGCGGCAATCTGCTACCGTAGCCGCACGGGGGATTAGCTCAGTTGGGAGAGCGCCGCCTTTGCAAGGCGGAAGTCGTCGGTTCGAGTCCGATATCCTCCACTTAATAGCCGATCTACGCCATCCACGTGCAGAAACTCGGTGCCCGAAGCTCCGTTGTGAGTACCAACCACGCTTGTAGGGAACAACCTTTGAACAGGCCTGACTCCCGATCAAAGAGTGTGGTTGAGTTTTCACAAGCAGAGCGGCATAGATTCAGCAATGAGCCGGCCGACGACATCAAAGTCGAGGCCTCCTTGCTCTTTGAAGAGCTAGCCGCCGCCGCGGGGCAGGCGATCATTTCCGTCAACGACGAGGGTACTATCATTGAATGTAACTCCGCCGTCACGGGCATCCTCGGCTTTGAAAAACAGGAACTCATCGGGCAACCGATCTCGGTCCTGATTCCAGACCGCTATGTCGCCAAACACGAACGCGCATTCAAGCATGCGCTTAGGGAACCTTCCTTCCAGACGCGCAAACACGAACCGGTTTCAGCCATGACGAAAGATGGAGATGAGATCCCGGTTGAAATCGCGATGGGACGCTGGAGGTCCGGCTCTCAGGTCTATTTCACCGCAACTGTCATCGACGATCGGGCTCGCCGCCGATTAGAGAGAGATCTGGACCAAAAACGCATTCAGGGCTTCCGTCAACAAATTGTCACCTCGACCTTCCTAAACATCCTGGAGATTTTGTCCGGCATCCACGATTTCGATGCCGTTTTAGCCCGACTCTTGCCAATCCTCAACAAGTTGCCAATCGCGAACATTTGCTTTGCCTATAGATTTGCCGATGATACCGGGACTTGGCTGCCTTGGGGGCATGCCGGGCTCACGGACCGCCTGGCCGCCCAATTCTTCGCCGCCGAATTACCGGAGCTACGCCTGCCGGAAAAACTTTGCACCGGAGAGGACCCATACTGGTCGTTGGAAGGCGAAGAGTTTGAGAAAAATCTACCGCCCGAAGTGGCCGCCATCGCTCGAACAACCAAGATGACCAACGCCGTGGTCATCCCGGTTGTTTGTGGCACGAAGCCGCGGGTCGTAATCTTCATTCTCTCTCGAGCAGCCGCCGATATTTCGACGCACGAACCGGAGATCCTTCAATCGCTCCGCCGCCACCTGGAGGCGGCCATTTATTCGAGCCTTCATGAACAGGGTGATCTACAAGATCAGCTGGAGCTGGCCGCTCTCAGGTTCGAAGTTGATATCGTTAGAGACCTGGCGCGGATCGCCCTGACCGCGGGCTCGCAGAATAAGGCGGCCCTGCACGTGGCCCGGAAGACCGCCGCCGCTTTCGGCGCGGAGATCGTAGCCGTTTTCTCATTCAACGCCAATGCGAACGAGCTCCGTCTTGTCGGCTCGGGCGGCCCCCAACATGCGGAGATCGACTGGCTGGATTCTTATGACAAAAGAGAGGTGCGGGCGACTGCCGGGAGTCTGGACGGCAATCCACTCTTACTCACTGCACCCGCCGTCACTACCGCTGAGCAGACACTTGAGACCGCCTTCTTTGACAACGGTTGCCGATTGGTATGCGAAACGCCGCTGATATTCCAGGGCAACCTCGCCGGATTACTCGTCATCGGATTCCACCGTTCCGTCATCGGCAACCATGCTCTACTATCAACTATCAAGCGGATCAGCGACCAGACCGCGCTGGTCCTCGGCAACCATGGTCTGGTCGAAAAACACCGTGAGCTCATAGTAGGCGCAGCCGAGTCATTGACGCTGGCCCTCGACGCCAAATCACCATGGACCAGCGGACATTCCCAACGTACCAGCACGATCGCCATCAAGATCGGAAAACGGCTATTCCTCAGCGAGGAGCAGCTCTTCAAGCTGCGACTGGCCGCTCTCTTTCATGATGTCGGCAAGATCGGTACGTATGACAAAATCCTCGACCAGCCCCATCAACTGGACTCACATGACAAGGCATTGATCCGCCGGCACCCAGTCAAAACATTTGAAATCGTCAGCGCCGTACCCGACCTGCGAGAAGTTGCCGAAATAGCGCGCGGCCATCACGAACGATGGGACGGTGGTGGTTATCCGGACGGCCTGGCCGGCCCGACCATTCCATTCTTGTCACGCATCATCTGTCTGGCCGACTCCATCGACGCTATGTGCTCGGATCGGCCTTACCGTCAAGGTTTGGACAAAGATCAGATCAAAGGTCAATTAAGGAAGGGGGCGAACCTCCAGTTTGACCCGGCCTTAGTGACGGTAACCCTGGAGATCTTGGACTCGATCATCCCCGACCCCGATCGTTCTGATGGAGACGATTGACGTGAACCGCTCTCAAAGCGTTTATCGGTGGTCATTGAAAGCGGCCGGTTACGCTGCCGCGATCATCGGCTTTTCGATCATGGCTGCCATTACTTACTGGATGGTGGCTGCCTCTCTAGAGAGTTTTCAGGTGTTCATCGGTGTCGTCTTCCGCCTGGCTCTGCTAACAATATCTCTGGTCGTACTGATGGTGGCTGCCAATATCGGGCAAAAACTCCTCAATAATAGCCGGGCCGCTTATGCCGCAGTCTATGAAGAGAGGATGAGCAATGCCGTCCAACGTATCGTAACCGACCCGAGCGATCCCACGAGCCGAACCGCTCTCAGCCGTTACGCGGGCGATCTTGAAACGATGCGGACCATCGCAGAGACGTTGTCGCCTGAGCAGAGGAATACATTGATCAATGTCCTCAACGAGCTGGATGCCGGTCGTGAATACGCAATAGAGCTCGATTCGGCGCTAAGCAAATGGGGCCAGGTCCGGGCGGCCCTGATCTTGGGCTGGCTGAGCTCCCCCCAGTATATTTCAGCATTGCGAAAGGCCGTAGCCGAACCCGACGAAGATGTGGCCTTGGCCGCCGCGCAAGCGTTGGCGAATCTCAATAGCGGTGAGGCTTACAGCGCTCTCATTTCGGCCCTCGAATCCGGCCACCCTGATCGCATCCGCTTAGTCTCATTGATGGAAGCTTCACCGTTCTCCGGTAATACGAAGATGTTCCAGGACGAGCTGGCCCAATCGTCCGGACCAGTCCGCTACTGGATCGCCTATCTCCTACGAAAGTTCCCCGACCCGGCCCATCTTGATGTCCTCTATAAATTGACATCGGATGACGACCCCAACGTCCGGGCGCGGGCCACCGAAAGCTTGGGTGAGATCGGCGAGGCCTCGTTCGGCCCCGTTCTTAGCCGGTTATTATCAGATTCATATTGGTTCGTTCGAGCTCAAGCGGCCACTGCTATCGGCCGCTGTGGCCTTCTTGAACTGGCTCCGTCGCTCATCCCTTTGCTCCGGGACGAACACTGGTGGGTGCGACAAGATGCGACTCTGGCCCTCAAACGTCTCGGACGGCAAGTGGCGCCGATAATCGAGCCCCTGCTCTTTGATGAAGATAGATTCGCCAGGAACAAGGCAGCGGAGATCCTCGTCGCTCTCGGGATCGTCCAAAACAAGATCACCGAGTTAAGGACTTCGGGACCGCGCTTTACAGGCGCAGTTGATTTCCTGGTGGCGATCGGCCGGGCAGAAGCGATCAACGTCCTTCATGAGGAAATAGTGCGGGCGGAGCCCCGAATAAAGCTGGCGCTGGTCGAAATCTTGGAGCTCATCGGAGATCCTCGCTCCATCCCGGTCCTTGAAGCCTTGTCAAACGACCCGCAACCGGACATAGCGCAGGCAGCTTCTAATGCTGCCGGGGTGCTGAAAGACCAGGCTCTGTCCGCATGAATTCGCTCGCTTTCACCCTATATGCCATATCGATCACCTATTTCATGACGATGAACCTTTTCTATCTGGGGCTGCAGATCTTGGCCTTCTTCGGCAGCGTCCGCCGATTGCGAGAGGTCAAATATACGAATTTCAATGTGCTGTCGACCTCCTTTCTGACCCCACCTCTGAGCGTGATCATCCCGGCTTACAATGAAGAGGTCGGTATCACCGATTGCGTCTACTCGACGATCAAATCCGATTATCCGGAATTCGAAGTGATCGTAGTCAATGACGGCTCGGCGGATGAGACACTGGCCGTCCTGATCGATGAGTTCCAATTGGAGGTGCGGGATATCTTCTATCGCCAAGCGCTTCCGACCGCCGGTGTCAGAGCAATTTACCAATCCGCAACCTGGCCCCACTTGTGGGTCATCGATAAAGATAATGGCGGGAAAGCCGACTCCTTGAATGCCGGCGTCAACTTGTCCCGCTACCGGTACGTGGTAACCTCGGACGCCGACTCGATCTTTGATCCCACGGGTTTGCTGCGAATCATCCGCCTGGTCAATTTGGATCCGTCGCGCGCCGTCGGCGTGGGCGGCCAGATACGGGTAGGAAACGGCCTGAAGATCGAGAAGGGTCAGGTAGTCGGGATGCGACTGCCGAAAGGCCTCTTGCCAAGACTTCAGGTCGTTGAATACCTAGGCTCGTTCCTAGGAAACAGGACCGGCTGGAGCGAGCTCAATTCAGTAATGGTGATCTCCGGGGCGTTCGGTCTATGGGAGAAAAACACCATGATCGAGCTGGGTGGTATGACCGGCGAAACAACCCATGAAGATATTGAATACACTTTCCGGCTCCATGAACATTTTCGGCGCCGACGCCTACCGTATTGGGTCTATTTTGTGCCCGATCCGATCGTCTGGACCGAGGTTCCAACTACCTTGAAAGGCCTTTTTGCCCAGAGGCGACGCTGGCAACGGGTGGTCAATGAGGTCGTCTGGCGCTATCGCCGAATGTTTCTTAATCCCCGATACGGGATCGTCGGCATGATCGGAATGCCCTATATGCTGGTTTACGAAATACTCGGTCCCCTGATTGAGATCGCCAGCTATCTACTAATCATATTTCTGGCCTTTAAAGGGCTTCTCTCGGTTCCCGCGTTGCTCCTGTTCCTTCTCGTCTCCTTCGGACTGACCATAGTGATCCGGGCCGGCGCCATGTTCGTCGAGCAGTACTCATTCCGCACATTCCCGATGAGCGCGATCTTCCGTCTGCTCTCTATGGCGGTCCTGGAAAATCTTGGGTATCACCAATTCCTCTCCATAGCTCGAATACTGGCATTTTGGGACTGGATCCGGGGGGAAAAGGGCTGGGCGCGAGTGAAGCGCGAAGGATTATGACAATTTGCTGGAGGTTTTTGCATGAACGCTTTGGTAACCGGCGGAGCCGGTTTCATAGGCTCGCATCTAGTCGAAGTCCTTCTGTCGAAGGGCGATTCGGTGGTCGTCTTGGACAATCTGTCCGGCGGCGCTAATCATAATCTCGCCCATCTAAAAACCGACCCTCATCTATTAGTCCAAGAAGGGGCGGCCGACGATGAGCGGGCCTTGGCTCCATTGATAAAGAATGCGGAGATAGTCTTCCATCTAGCGGCGATACTCGGCGTGCCCCGTGTCTGCCTTGAGCCTGCCCGGACCCTGGAGACCAATTTCTTAGCTACCAGGGCGGTCGTCCGCCTATGCCGGGAGCATCGGGTCAAAATGGTGCTGGCCTCCACATCCGGGGCGTATGGGAAGACCACGGTCAAACCCGTCAACGAGAACGACGACGCTGTTTTTGGGCCGAGTTCCGTACCGCGCTGGGCTTACGCGCTGTCGAAACTCGCCGACGAATATTTGGTCCAGGACCTGATGAAAGAAGTGCCCGCCGTCATCGTACGTTTCTTTAATGTCTACGGCCCGCGACAAGACCCGACCGGGTCTGCCAGCGTCGTTCCCCGGTTGGTCCGCCAGGCCCTAACGAGCGCGGCGCTGACCGTCTTCAGTGATGGACGACAGACGCGCTCCTTTACCTATGTTTCCGACGCTGTGGCCGGCATATTGGCGGCGGGCGCCAAGGCCGACAACGGCGTGTTTAATATCGGCAGACCCGAAGAGACGACTATCAATGCATTGGCGAAGATGATCCTTGAGTTCTCCGGCTCTACCTCG
>SDBV01008518.1_pt1 | contig 13810 bp, 16 predicted proteins | sample 2277081 | NCBI WGS metagenome assembly SDBV01 (sample SAMN10402039, study PRJNA504765) | marine sediment metagenome | isolation source: marine sediment core GS10_PC15, 223 cmbsf | place: Arctic Ocean: Southern Knipovich Ridge | collected 2010 | reverse complement strand
GTCGGGTTCGTTACTTGTAAGCTTGAGCATAGGCGTATTCCTTTCTTTTAAGCGACAACTTACTTGAAAGGGTACGCCTAACTTTTTATTTTTCCAATCCACAACTTTCGATCATATCTCACGGCGTTTTAGAAGAAGCACAAATTCTGCTCGGACAGCGAAGGGCTTGTCGATCAAGTTTCGCTGTTGCCGGATTCGTCACCTTCGCGAGTTTGGTTTTTCAATGATTCCCTGTAAACCTGACCACCGCGACAATAGACATTTCTGATGCCTTTGCTCCGATTTCTCTCCTGAGCCCTTTGAACCGCCTCAGCAAAGATCTCGCTAAGTTCTTTAATTGTTGAGCTTGCTATTACACTCATCTATCAATCACATCCTTCGTGCTAAATACTACCGCTTGGGGCTTCAAAACTTGATCTCCCCGGATGCCAGCAAATAATATGTATTTATTACATAGTTATTATGTATTATAATCATACTCATGATTGAAAGGAACAACATCCAAGAAATCCTCACGGCGCTTGACCGCCAGATCCAGGTTCTCAATGGATCGCCTATAGGCCTGGTTATCTACGGCGGAACGGCTTTAGCCGCCCTCGGTCTAATCGACTAGGACCACAAGGGACGTGGATGTTCTGGCCCGAGCCTCAACAACCGACGGTGAGACCCATATACAAGAAATGAAGCAATTTCCAAATTGGCTACAGGGCGCTGCCGCCGTGGTCGGCCGTGATTTTAACTTACCGCCGGATTGGCTCAATCTCGGTCCGGCAGACCAAATGAAATCAGGCCTACCGTCAGGACTCGCCGAAAGACTGGTAAGAGAAGAATATGGCCCCTATCTCACAATATTCTTCCTGGATCGCATCGATCAGATCTTTTTCAAGCTCTACGCGGCCGTTGATAGCGGACCGAAGGACGTTCATATCCAAGACCTACTCGCCCTAAGCCCACAAATCGATGATTTAAACGCCGCCGCCAAATGGGTCCTTACTCAGGATACTTCTGAAGGCTTCCGGTCCATCCTCAAAGATTTCTTGGTGCAACACAACTATGACTCCGTTGCTGAACAAATTTAAGCAAGAGTTCATTGACTTGCAGCTTGAACTGTTGTGGCGGCAATGGTCGGCTCTCGGTGTCATCGCCAACACCCCCTCAGAAGGAAAACGCGTTATTGATCCCGAGGCGCTTCTCGCGTATACCCTGTCGATCGGCCTGTACGACAAACGCCTACTCCAAGCAACCCTCGAGTGGCTGAATCAGTATGGCGATTGGCTAAGTGTGTCTCGACTTAAAAGCGCCCTCTCGCTTTATTGCCGACCGGACGCTCCTTTAGGTGAAGGAATCATCCCCAATGAAACGCTAACCCTCTTTACGGAAGTTATCGTGCAGCAAGGGCCAAGATGGAAGTCGGTAATCGGGCTCGTAAATAAGCAAACTAAGGGCAGCGGATCAGGCAGGGAGCCCATAAACTTTGAGCCAAGGGGTGTTTTGGGGGCAATTAACTTCCGACAGCCTGCCTTGGTGGAACTTCAATTGCGCGCGATTTTCGGTGTCGAAGCCCGCGCTAGTGTACTCGTGTTTCTTCTCTTCAACGAAGACGGCAATTCAAATTCGATAGCCAAAGATATCTTCGCCGATCAGGGGAATGTCTATAAAATTCTGGAAAAATGGACGCATGCGGGCATAGTTGTGAAAGCGTCCGGTCATAAGACTGCTACCTACTCACTAGCTGACAAAACAAAGTGGTTTAGTCTCTTAGGGTTGGACAAGAAGCTCATGTTTCTCAATTGGATGCGTGCTTTCCATGTCCTCGGTAAGATCTCAACCGCCTTAAACAAACGACCGTGGGCCACAGACAAGTACCTTATGGCTTCCCTTTTCCGAGACATCACGTCCGACCTGCAGCTCCTGGCCAAACAATTGAAAATCAACTTACCCGAGCCGACGCTCTATCCAGGGGCCGAGCTCTACGAACCCTTTGGTCGAACAGTGATGAAACTCGTCAGCGATTTGAAAAAATAGCACCTTACCTGAGCTTTATGCAAAGGCACTGGTTGCGGTCCCTTCCGGTTTACGGCAAATGTTTTGGGCTATCTAGCTGCTTTTAGCTAAGATAGCAACATCCGAGCTTTTTCTATCTGCCCACCGCTATCCCGTCGATATCAAAGCGGCTCCGGCCCGGAGTGCCCAAGTTCACTATCTTGATGTAGTGGGTCTTTTTCTTAGAAAAGGTCTTGTTGAAAATCAGTTGTCTGGTACGGGTCTTATTTGAGTAGGCATCGACTGTTTTGACCCATTTACCGTCTATGTAGATCTTGGCCTTGCCTCTCGATTTGGCCCTGGTGGAGATAAGACCGATTGATTTGGCATTGCGTACCTTATAGACAATAGTGTGCCCTCGCCTATAAGAGTACCTAACAGTTGAGAGATAGTAGCTGGACCTGGAGCCCTTGAAGTAGCCGTAAAAACCTGCCTTCCTCAAAACATATGAGCCTTCATTGTAGGGGACGATCGTCTTTTTAACCTTCGACCATTTTGTATTTCCGGCCCTGTCCTTGGCTTGTACTCTAAAGTAGTAGGTGTGGCCCATCTTGCCTTTGAAACGGTGCGAGGTGGCCGTGGTGTTGCTCTTCAGTGTATACCAGGTGCGCCTGTCATCGCGTCTAACTTTGAGCGTATATGAAGCTATGCCGGAAAAAAAGTCGGTGCCCCTCCATCTGACTGTAAATTCGGGTCTTTTTGAATGTTTAGTGGAGACATAAGGGCTCCACAGTCGAACCGATGGTTTGAAAATATCTATCTTGATCAAAAGTGGTGTCGGTTCGCTGACAGTTACAAGCGTGGTGTCATGCGCAGACAACGATTCTTTACTGATTGCTTCGAGCCCCGCCGCCTCAACCTTTAGTTTAAGAGCACCTAGATTCTCCGCTTTGACCTGCCAGGAAGTTGTCTTGGTATAACCGGGCTGAATATCACCAAGTTCGTTTTCTGCTTTCAGGACCGATCCATCGGATAACTCAAGTGCGGCGCTCACTCCCTTGATCGCTCTGACCCCCCGATTGGAAACTCTGCCTTCAACGACAAAAACTTGCCCTTTGTCCACCTCGGTCGGGGCCGATACTTTAACGACCAAGGGATTAATCCGAACGGAGAAGTTTATCGTCTGCGAAGCCAGAACGGCCTTCTGGCCAATCACGAAGAGGAGAACCAGTATGACCAAGACCAAGCTCTTCTTTCGCATGCTAGATTACTTGCCTTTCCGCTCTATCTTGAAACTGAGCTTTAGGTAGCGCCGGATAATCAAGATTGCGATCGCCAGGAGGATTACGCCGGCGACGATGTAAGAATAAGGAGAGTTGTTTGCGAACCAGGTCGTCAGCCGGTTGACGATGGACCAAAATAAGCTCGATGACTTGACCGTGAAATTTATTTTAGCGGCAGCGGCGATACCGATATTAAGCCCCTGTTCATCGGCGATCGGATGACCTCCAATCAGAGCAAAGTAATCCCCCGCCTTAGCGTTGACCGGGATGGTCAAACTGATGTCGACCGGCTCTTGCCGACCGGGCTTTAGTTCGAATCGGGCGGGCGAAAACCGGAACCACTCCTCTGGCGGTTTCATCTCCTTCTGCTTGTCCCGGTAGGAGACACCCACCCCATAGTCGCTGGTTTCATTGCCGGTATTGATAACCGACATAGTGGCAATATCGTAAATCCCACCCGAAAGAAGAGGCTCGTTCACTTCAATATTGCCGACATTGACCCCGACGCCCAAACGCGCCCAGGCCGGTTGGGCGGCAGCTAGCAGCAACACCACGATGAATGTCACGCTAACAAGTCTCTTCATATCATTGCTCCTCAAAAGTATCGTTCTCCTCATACACTACGGGGCCACTGCGGTCACAGTGACCAGCGAGCTATGGGCCTGCCCGGATGAGCTGCCGCTCGGCATCGTCAACCGAAAATAAACCGCTTGCTGAGTGGTGCTAGCCAGCTCTTCAACCAAGGGATAGTTGGTGTTTTCAGCCAAGAAGGTCGTCCAATCCAGGTTGTCGGGGGAAAACTCCCACTTAACTGTGTCATTGCCGTTTGTCGGACCTAAGCTCCAGTCGTTGCCTCCATCGCTAAAAAGCGAAGTCCGGATGTCGAGATTGGCGGGATCGGCGTCCACGCGTACAATTTCTTTCTCGGCCTCGCCGGTAGTCGTAGTTTCCCCGAAACCCAAGACGCCAAGAGGAACCGCTCCGTCGGTATCAAGGGTGATGCTAATCATGTGAGTACCGGCGGAAAGATCGACGAAATAATCGCCGGCGCCAGCGTATCGATAGACCCGCAATTGATACGTCCCTGTTTGCGTGGGTTGATGGGTGATGGTTTCTTGACGTTGAGTACCGATAGCGTCGTTGCCAACTTGGTTGCTGCCCGGATCAAACAATGCCATGTCAAAGTCGGGGTCGGCCGATCCATTCCAATTCGACATAACCATGGTCACGCCGATCGGATAGGTATTATCGGTTACATTGATGTTCCACCACTCTTCGGTTACTGAGGTTGAAAGGCTTCCGGAGAGATACATGTGTTTCGGAGTTGAAACCGTTCTTCCGGAAGCCGCCGCTGCCGCTCTTATAGCGTGATGGCTTTCCAGGCGACCGGCCCCATAGTCGATATCGGTCCCAGGCGGTCCCCAATCACGGGCCGTGCTCATTATCGTATTCTTGATATCGCCGGCGGACAGGGCCGGGTTGGCCTGGCGCATCAGTGCGGCCACCCCGGCGGTAAAAGGCGAGGACATGCTGGTGCCGGATTTTTCCGTATACTGATTTCCCGACCTTCCGTCTTGGGCGGCCATAATCCGCCAGCCGGGCGCCGATATATCGGGCTTGATCCGATTGTCTGCGGTCGGACCGCGGCTGGAAAAACTGGCCTGGAAAAAGCCGCCCTCGCCCGGATCGGCCATGGCGCCCACGGTGATCACGTCGGCGGCGGCCCCGGGCGAACCGATGGTATACCGGGCCGGCCCTTCATTGCCGGCGGATATGGCCACGACGATATCGTTGGCCATCGCGCTGTTGGCCGCGAGTGAAGCACCGTCGGACCCGTCGGAGGATACGTTGGTTCCCAAGCTAAGATTTATGACATCGATTCCATACTTGGTTTTATTGTCGATCGCCCACTCAATCCCTGCCTCTACGTCGCTCATAAGACCGCCGCTTGGGCCTAGAACTTTAATTCCCACCAGCGCGGCTCCGGGCGCCACCCCCTTATAGGCCGGGTTTCCCTCTCCCTCGCCGGCTGCAATTGAAGCTACGTGAGTGCCGTGGCCCACGTCGTCATAGGCGGTTGCTCGACCGTTGACAAAATCTTTCCAACCAATGACTTTTCCATTATCAAGATCCACATGACCGATATCGATGCCGGTGTCGATAACGGCGATCACCATATCATCCTTCGAATATCCGGGACTGCCGTCGCTATTTCCGTCCACATTAAAATCAGTCCGGCCCTTTTGGACTCCAAACCAATTGGTGGCGGTATTCAAAAAAGCGGTAACTTTTTTGTCGTCCTCGATCTGCAGGACATCAGGCCTTGAGGCCAGTTCGGCAATTTGCCGTTTGGAAAGAGACGTCGCCATCCCCGGGACGCGATCGTATTTGTACTTGGTGGTGAAAGGCCCTATCTCTTTGACCAGTTGATCGTAGTCCTCTCCCCGGAAGGGGCGGTCAAAAAGAACGATCACTTTCGTCTTTTCCGAGGGGCCTTTGGTCTTGATAATTGAATCCAGGCTATCGAAGATTTTGTTACCGTTTTTGTCCGCTTCCGCGGCTGACGGCTTGGTCAGAGCGGCAGGTCTGACGCCAACTTCCGGCGGTAGGTTTTTGGCCTGCGCGCCGATCGCGAACATTAGGAAGAACACCGCCGCCAGAATTATTTTCTTCCTATATTTACGCATCACCTAATATCACCAGACTACTCGTTAATAATCTGCTGCTCAAATAGTCAATCAGCCTGTATCCCGATTGAATCTCGATCGTCTATGACTCCAAAGCCGTAAAGATCACATCTGGCTCCTGGCCAGCCGTTGCATTTGAGGCTGTTGGTGTGTGGAGCCGAAACTTAAAGCTCTCTGAATTCGTAGCCGCCACTGACGTGGCCGCCGATACACCGGTAGTTGTTGTTAAGGCTGCGTATCCGCCCGACACTTCTTTCCAGTCGTGTCTGTAGGCCTCCGATGCACCAACCGTTGCGCTCAATGTCCAATCAGCCGTATTGGAACCCTTGATATCGAAATCCTCATCAACATTACCCGTGTTTTCGACAGCGAAAGTGATCGTTGTCTCCGCTGTTTCGCTTAAGCCGAGAACTCCATAATCGTAAGATGTTGGAGAGACGCTTAGGGAGATCAATTTCGGCGTGACGGTGACGTCAATAGTCCCGCTGGTAGCCGCCCAAACCGGGCCCACCAGCAGAAAGACCAACACGACTAAGCTTAGAATCAAAACCATTGGATTTTTCATTTTCTCACCCCCCGTCTTTAATTGTCGTAAAAATAAGAAAACCAGCCGATAATTGGCCGGTTGCACCACTCGCTTGTTCCTAGCCAAGGTGCCCAAATGCGGCTAGAAAATACGCTTCCAGGTAGTAGGATTATTGCTGATTATGCGACTGCGACTGCTGATTTATCTCTATTCTATTGTAGGGTTAGAGTACAATGCGAGGTCAGGGTAGTCAATAGACCGGCCTTTAGTACAGGTGTGGATGGCCGAGGGTTCTTCCCTGAATAGCTTATCCCTTAACGCATCGCTTCCCTGCCGGCCGCCGACCGGCCACCCGCCACGACCACCTTATCGGGATCGAGATGGGCGAAGTCAAACTTCAGTTCCAGTCCTTCAACGAGAGTGCTTTTGCCGGAACCGTTGGCCCCGGCGATGACGATGAGGGATTTCTCGACCGGCTGAAATAGCTCTGCTAGTAAGCGTTTCTCCATTAGGCACCCACTCCTCACAAAACAAAAAGAGCACGCCCCCAGGCTCCTATTAGCAGCTCTTACCCTCGATAGAGGGATGGACTTATCGCTCGACGCCCATGATAACACTGAGCGTCAAGGAATAACGGCCCGGAAACTTTCCTGAGCTATTGCTAGAACGTTGTGCATACGTAGGCCATGACCTACGTTTTAGAACAATATCAATGGCAAGAAACCTGCGAACACTCTCAAGGCGGAGATCAGGGGTTCGAACCCCGTATGCGCTATCAGTTCACGTGTGTTGTGACTTTCTGAGCAAGCGCGTTTTGCTACTACTGATTTGACAGCCAACCGCCGTAGGCATAACTTGTTGCGTGTTGGGATAGTACGTAGCTCTATTATTGAGCTTAAATTAGGTTTCTTCCTGGCGTCCATCTCAACAGATAGCTTGCGTTGGTGATATTTTTCGTTTGGAGAGGTGACAAGGATGGAGAGCAGAGAGCGTAGATCTGAACAAGAGCGTCGGTCTGAACAAGAGCGTCGGTCTGAACAAGAGCGTCGATTAGCCGAAGAGTATCGATCTGAACAAGAGCGTCGAGTTGGACCAGAGCGTCGATCTAGACAAGGGCGTCGAGTTGAACAAGAACGTCGAGTTGAACAAAAGCGTCGATCTGAACAAGAGCGTCGATTAGCCGAAGAGTATCGATCTGAACAAGAACGTCGGTCTGGACAAGAGCGTCGGTCTGGACAAAGGAAAACCGAGCACGGGGAGAAAACGTAGGCAGGTTGTCGCGAACCTGAATTGCGGGCGCTCAAATGAGGATCAGAGTCGCATTATCTCAAGCAGGCCGCACTACTGATTCCCTCTAGACGTGTCTCCAGTACCCTTCGGGATCTTTGTGATAGACACGCTCAACGGCGGACCACGCTACCCGCGCCGCCTGTGATTCATCGCCATATTCTTTCTCGGCATGATTGAAAGTGGTCATCCAGATATCCTGACCATGGGGCGGCAGGTTATTCTTTATCTGTTTCGGTAGTTCATCAAGAGAATTAAACGTCATATTCATCACCTACAAGTCTGTTACCCATTTCGCCCGCTATAAACTAGATCGGGCAAATGGTCTGGCCGCGCGGCTTTGTCTTCCAATATGTAAGCCATACTTGACATTGGATATAATGGGTTGTAATGTAAAGGAAACTTTACAAGGAGCAAGAGGATGTATCTCCATAATCGCTTGAAGGAACTTCGTCGCCAAGCAGGTCTTACTCAAGAGTCTCTTGCCAATTTAGCGGGCGTAACACGCCAAACTGTTATTGCTGTCGAGAAGAGTAAGTTTGTGCCTTCGGTGAAGTTAGCACTGGAATTTGCGTCGGCATTAAGCGCTGATCTTAAAGATGTTTTTTGGCTGGAAAACGATAAAGGAGCAAAATCATGACGAGTCTATCTCGCTACTATATGAGTCGGGCATTCGTCTCTCTGGCCTTCGGTGGCCTACTCGCACTGGCTATCTCGCCTTGGGGGCTTGGCGCTCTCTCAAGCTTGGAGGTGTTTGGCTTTTTTCTCTGGGCCCCACACAGCGGACGATACACTGTTCAGCCTGAACGCGGCACGACAGCGATGCAACGTGATGAGCGCACACAAGCGATTAGCGGCAAAGCGGCGCGGAACGGATTCGTAGTAACGATACTGGCGATAGCGTCAATTGCTCTTTACTTTGGGGCAGTCACGCAAACCGCTGTGCCCATCCTCGCTCTCCACCTCACCCTCTTCTTGGCCACGTTCACCTTTTTCATATCAGATTTCTGGATGCGGCGGACATAGTTGCATTCGGCGGTTATCGGAACTATCGTGTCATTAACGAAGCATTATCCTGGACAAACGCGACGGGGGCTCCATGCCGCAACTACCGGAGGGTGTCGATAAGAGAGCCGGCTTAATTGCGGCTATCTTGCTGGCGATTCTGGTCGCGCTAGGTGTCGGCGTCTTAATCGGCCGCAGTCAGGAGCGGCCCCTATATGCTGTAGACGAGAAGCCCACTGTTTCGGCAACTGTCACGCCTGAGCGCCTCGAGGTAGAAAAAGTAGCAGACCCCGAAGAAGAGGAACAGCTCCGCTCACCGGACCAACAGGAATTGCTCGACACGTTCGGGACACCGGCCCGCTTCAAGCTCTCGTACCTTCCGTTCGGCGAGCAGGAACTGGCCCGGATCGAAACTTGGTTCTATCCGCAGCATCAGAAAAAGATCACCTTCGTCGCCGGCCGCGTCTACAAGGTCGATAAGATAAAAGAGCCGGTCAGTGCAGAATACTTGGAGCTTCGCTCCGAGAGCTTCGATTACTCAATGGACCTCACTGAGGTTCTCAAGAACTTGGACCCATCTAAGCTTGAAAAAGTTGAGTTTGTCAGCGATCTCTTCGGGCAGGACGGAGTCGAGACCTACGTGGCGGACAAGGTGCTCTTTACTATAGAACAGGGCCACTTGGTGTACATGGAGACGATGGGCGTGGTGCGGTGATGGTCAAGCTCCGAAAACGCCGGAAACTGATTGCCGTGCTCGTTCTCTTCGCGCTGCTCTTCAGTCTGGCGCTGCCGGCCGCGGCCTCCGCCGGGTTCCTGAAGAAGTTGATCCGCTTTATCGTCAGCGTGCCGGAAAAACTAACGAGACCGCTGGGACCGCTGGCGCCATTCGCACAAGTCTGGCTGCTCGGCAAGGTTCCGAAGTTTGGCAATATCTGGCACAAAGCGAGCCGAATCAAAAGTGTGACGGACGATATCGAGACCCGGAAAAAGAACCTCGCGGAACTGAAAAACGTCTACCGCGAGCAGGCCAAGACCCTAAGGCTGAGGGCAAAAAACATCCGAGAGCAAAAGGTAGTCATCAGATCTATTTTGACGGACTGCGGCGCCGGCGCCCTACGCGTATATATGGATGAGTACATGAAACTGGAGAAGATGGCCATGGCGCTCGATAAAGCCGCCGACCGCTTGGAGGCACGAGCCAATTCACTCAAGATGGGCGATGTAGTCCGCCTCTTTGCTAAAAACGCATTCACGGCCGTCATGGGCGACCTCAAGCGCATCGTCATTAGTGAAGCGACCGGAGACATGCAAATGTTCGCCAATCCGCGGCTGGTGACGAACTTTATCCAACATGGCTCCCTCAACGTCAGTTCCGTCATCGAGACGGTCATATCAGGGGACGTCGAGCGGCTCTTGAAAGGCAAGAAGCTTCCCGGAAATGTCGACCCCAAGGACCTCAAACGGCGCGTGGCCAACGCTATGCGGGAGAAGATCAGGGAGCGGGGCGACGATATCCAGAAGAATTGGTCGAAGGAGCTGAACAAGGCACTCGATACGATCGTCGAAGAATCCTCCGCTGGAATAGGAAAGGTCATGAGCGAGGCCCCTGAAGATCCAACGAACACGTCCGAGGGGACCGGATGCGGAGATGCCGAAGAGAGGCCGAACAAGAAACCGCCACCCCCGGTGGTTATTCCTCCGGCGACAGGTAAAGTGCCTCGCAACGGCACGTTCGCGTTGACTCTCGCCAATGATCCCGATAGCTATGGTTCAGGTGATTCTTTGAAGATAGAGTCATACGAGATGACTCTGAAGATTGGTGCGGACGGCATGATATCCGGAAAGTACTCGGTGAAATACAATATCGGCGGCTACTTCGCCTCGGCCGGAACCAGCTATTCAGAAGTGGGTACCTGGGTGCAAAAACCCGGGACCCCGCCGGTATCGGATTGGCCGATAAATCTCAGATACTCGGAGATCGACACGAACTTTGCGAGAACTCTGTTAAGCGGGCCTCAGGCAGGTCAGGTGGAGAGCGGAACCAGAAACGACTTCTACGGCAGCATCCGTTCGTTGGGCCAGGGAAACGGGGCCATCAGTCTCGGTCCGAGCGGTCTCTTGGCGGTCTGGGAGACCGCTGAGTTCTCGCAGTCGGCCAGGATGAGATGATCGCCGGGTCAGTTCAAGGTTCGCGCATTGTTTGACTCCCCCATAGTATCGGACTAACCTGAGGTTATGGCCACTCCTGTTCTGCTGACAAAGCTATTTAGACCGGCCAAACAGAGCAACTTTGTCGAGCGCCCGCGCCTGATCGATAAGCTCGATGCCGGGCTGGATCGCCGGCTCACGCTGGTGTCCGCTCCGGCGGGCTTCGGCAAGACGACCTTGATCAGTGATTGGATAGATAATTCTAATCGCGCGGGCGTCTGGCTGTCGCTGGACAAGCATGACAATGATCTATCCCGGTTTCTTACCTACCTTATTACCTGCGTGCAGCAGATAGATGAAAGCATCGGGGCCGACATCCTCTCCGCCCTGAATGCCTCGCAAGCGCCCGACCAAGACCTCTTGGTCGGCTTGGTCAACGACCTGGCCCAAGTGAAAGATGACTTTATCCTGGTCCTCGATGATTACCATCTGATCGAGGCCGAGCCGATACATGAAGCCGTTGATTTCCTCCTCGATCACATGCCTAACAACATGCATCTGGCTATCACCGGACGGTCTGATCCGCCGCTGCCCTTGGCGCGGCTGCGGGTGCGCCGACAGATGACGGAGATCAGGGCCGCTGATCTTAAGTTTACAACTAACGAGGCTGCTTCGTTCTTCAATGACTTTATGGATTTAGAGCTATCAACAGCTGAGATCGCCACCCTGGAAAGCCGTACCGAGGGCTGGATCGCCAGCCTGCATCTGGCCGCCTTATCGCTGCAGGGGCGCGAAAATAAGCACGATTTCATCGCGGCGTTTTCCGGGGGCCACCATCACCTCATCGACTATTTGGTCGACGAAGTCCTGCTGCGTCAACCACCCCAGATTCAATCATTCCTGCTCAAGACATCGATTCTAAGCCGCATATCGGCTTCGCTCTGCGATCATTTATTGGAGAGCTCGACGAGCGTTGAGAATCTGGAGCAGTTGGAAAAAAGTAATTTGTTCGTGATCCAGCTCGATGACGAGCGTCAGTGGTATCGGTATCATCATCTCTTTGCCGACTTCCTTCAGCAGCGCTTACAGGTAAAAGAGCCGCAAGAACTGGCAAATCTTCACCGCCGGGCCGCCCAATGGCTAAGAGAGAATGGTTTTACTCACGAGGCTATCGGCCACGCTTTTGCGGCCGGGGACGTCGACATGGCGGCCGATATTATCGATTCCATCTGCATGTCGATGGCGATGGACAGCCAGTTGGTCACTTTATCGGAATGGCAGTCTCGGTTACCGGAAGTGGTCGTCGCTGCTCGGCCCTGGTTATGCATCTCCTTCGCTTGGAGCCGTCTGCTCACCGGAGAGATCGCGGCGGTCGAGCCACTTTTGCAGAAAGCTGAGACTGCCATTGCCAACCGAGAGACAGCGGCAGACGATGACGCTGAAGTCCGTGGCTATATTACAGTCATGCGCGCTTTTATAGCGCGAGGAATGGGCGAATTCCGGCGGGCCATAGAGATCTCGCTTGAGGCGCGCAAAAAATTGTCCGAGGAAGACCTGGCAATCTGGGGGATCCTCGCATTGAACCTAGGCAACTCCTATTTAGCCTGTGGGGAGCTGGTTGAGGCCGATAAGACTCTGACTGAGGCGGGTACCGCTTGCCGGAAAGCACGTAATTATTACGCGGAAATAGCGGCGATAAGCAATCGATCGTATCTGCAGATGATCCAAGGGCACCTCCAGGAAGCAGCCAAGATAGCGCAAAAGGCGATTCAGCTCGGTACGGAGCGGGGAGGCGGCCATCCCCTACCGGCTACCGGTTACGGTTACGTCGGTCTCGGGCAGGTCTTTTACGAATGGAACAATCTGAGCGAAGCGGAATCGAACTTAGTCCGGGGTCTCGAATTAGGCAAGAAGATAAATGAAGTAAGCATATTGATGCGGGGTAATCTTGCGTTAGCGAGGCTGAGGGTCACGCAGGGCGATTCTGACGCCGCGATGGTTGCTCTAAACCACGCCCGAGAGCTAGCCCCATGCTGTCGTCTCCCGGAAGGTCCGCAAATAGACGGCTGGGAGATGGACATCAAACTGGCGCTTGGCAATCTTGAAGAGCCCCGCAGGTGGGCCGACGAATACGCAAATCAATCACGGGAGCCGCTCGACTATCTGAATTTCAGGCTCGATCTTACTTTAGCGCGGGTGCGCTTAGAGCAGGGGCGGCCAGCTGAGACACTGGGCGTACTTGAGACGCTGTTGCCCGCGGCAAAGGCCGCGGGGCGCCATGGTGACATGGTGGAGATATTGGCCTTAACGGCGCTGGCTCAAGCGAGCGATGGGGAAAAAGAAGAGGCGATGGCCGCGCTTCAAAAAGCACTCGAGCTCGGCGAGCCCGAGGGATACGCTCGTACTTTTATCGATAACGGTCAGCCGATGGCCGCCTTACTGAAAGAAGCCGTCGCCCGTGGGATCTGCCGGGACTATGCCGCCAAGCTATTGAAGATATTTGGTGGCGAATCAGGTAGGAAAACTTCGCGGAGCGCCGGACACCTGACCGGCAATCAACCCCTGGTCGATCCGCTCAGCGATAGGGAGCTAGAGGTTGTGGCCCTCGTGGCCGACGGGCTCAAATACCAAGAGATAGCCGACAAGCTGGTTGTCAGCCTGAATACGATCCGCACACATTCCAAGAATATCTATACTAAGCTCGGTGTGGACAACCGCACTAAGGCTATCGATAAGGCGCGGGAACTGAAGCTCATCTAGGCCGCACACTCCTCCCACATCTTTATTGTTCTAAGAATCACATCCGATGATCACATCTTCATGTGATTTCTTATTGTCCTTCCTCCGGTAAATTCAATCTCGACAACAGGCAATTCGAGATCGAGTATTTG
>SDBV01008517.1_pt1 | contig 13810 bp, 11 predicted proteins | sample 2277081 | NCBI WGS metagenome assembly SDBV01 (sample SAMN10402039, study PRJNA504765) | marine sediment metagenome | isolation source: marine sediment core GS10_PC15, 223 cmbsf | place: Arctic Ocean: Southern Knipovich Ridge | collected 2010 | reverse complement strand
TGGCATAAAACTCAAAGGCACTTTTTATATATTTTTTAAGCTCATCTTTTGATTCGATCATGGTCTTTGCCTTAGTGCCCAGCCTTGGTTTTTTCCCCATGGTCCCGCCCAGATAGAGCGTGTACCCGGTTTTCCCGGCCTTCCATGCATTGGAAGAGCAGTTTTTAATGCAGATGCCGCATAAGATACATTTGTCCAGGTGCAGGACATAATTATCGTCCCTGCTTTCAAGTGCCCCGGTCGGGCAGACATTCAGGCATAATTTGCAGTTTATGCATTTGTCCTTTTCCCAGTCCGGTAATACCCCGCCCATTATCCCCACATCATTTTCTACTGGTTTGGAACAGTTATTTGCGCAGCCTGAAATCCCGATCTTGAACTTGTGCGGGCCCTCTTTGCGGAAATAGAGTGCATCCAGTTCTCTGGCAAGCTCTTTTGTATCAATGATGCCTGATGTGCATGTTGCACTTCCCGGACATCCGACTATCCCCCTTCCCCTGGGGCCGCAGGTTCCGAGTGTGACGCCGCTTTTTTCGAGCTCTTCACGTGCCTCTTTAAGGCTGTCTGCATGGATGTTATGAATTTCTACTGCCTGGCGTGTTGTGAGGTGGACTTTCCCGTCAGCGAACTTTTTTGACAGTTCAGCTATCGAGGTCAATTGTTCCACTGTTAATTCACCTGCAATCGTCCTGAGACGAAAGAGGTAAAGGTCCTTCTGCTTCTGGGCAATTATCCCGGCTCTTTTGAGTTCATCAATGTTCGATTCCATTTTTTTATACCTTCCTTCTTCAATAAATATATTGAACTGCATCAGTCCTTTGAAAATCAGATACTGCATCGCCTTTCTGATCTGTCGGTATATCTTTTAGCAACCTGCATGCCAGTGTTGAAACCTTTTAAAAACAATCCTTTTGGAAAATGCCGGAAAAATCAATTGATTAAAAAATAACCAGATTATATAATATATATACAATTGGTACGAAAATGAATAAGATAGGGCTGCTTACAAAAGACGACTCGCTAAAAAAGGAACTGTCTGCTGTTCTGCCGAAGGGGTTTAGGGTATTAAAACGTCTGTCAGGTATTGCAGATAATTATATATTTATTGATATTGACACACTCGGCACCGGTCTTATCAGGGATTACAGCAAAAAAACATTTGTAATTGCCATTACAGGAAAAAAGAGAACAGGTGCTGTAATAGAGGCAACAACATTCGGGGCATATGAGATAGTAGATCGTCCGCTGAAAAAGGATATTATCTCACGAATATTTCTGGAACTGCAGGGAATCAGGGCAGAGTTAAAAGATCACATTGACATTACAAAGGGAGACTTTTCTGTGGATCCGACCTGCGCCATTGTGGGGCATTCCAGTCTTATCATGGATGTATGCAAGAGAATGGCACGATTCGCGCAGGTAGAGATGCCGGTCCTGGTTACGGGTGAGACAGGAACGGGAAAGGAGCTTATTGCGGAATCGATTGCACAGCTTTCCGATCGTTTCGGAAAACCATTTGTAGTTATCAATTGTGCGGCTATTCCTGATGCCCTGCTCGAATCCGAATTGTTCGGCTTTGAAAAGGGCGCTTTTACGGGAGCGCTTTCTCCAAAGGAGGGATTTCTAAAGATCGCCGATGAGGGGTCTGTTTTTTTTGATGAGATCGGGGAGCTGCCTCTCTCACTTCAGGGGAAACTCCTCCGTTTCATTCAGACCCAGACTTTTTATCCATTGGGAAGTACAAATGAGGTCCAGGTGAATATACGGGTCATATCTGCTACAAACAGGGATTTATCGAAGATGGTCAGGGAGGGGACATTCAGAGAAGACTTATACCATCGATTAAGCGTTGCTACTATTCATGTGCCGCCCCTGCGGGAGCGTAAAAAAGATATCCTTCCCCTTGTTCAGTTTTTTATATACAGATACAGGCATATGACGCAGGAAATTATAAGAGGTATAACGAAAGCATTCCTGGATAAAATGATTTCATATGACTGGCCCGGAAATGTACGTGAACTTGAGAACACCATCCGGTCAGCCATTGCATTGAGTAAAACAGAGTATCTTACAACTTATGAGCTTGAAGACCTCGGTACTGATACAGTTGGAATGAAAGTAACGGGTATTTCCGAAGCTGTCGCATCGGCGATGATCCCTTTTCTGAGAGAATTACTCGACAGAAAAGAGACTGACATCAATAAAATAATCCATGATGAAGTGGACAGGCATGTGTTTGAGTATATGTTATCTTTCACAAAGGACAATTTATCGGAGGCTGCAAGGATACTGGGGATAAATCGTTTGACGCTCAGGAAGAAGCTGGGATTGTGAAAATTGATAATTGTTAATTGATTAGTATTCCTTTGAGTACTGATTTTTTACCGCCAACTCCTGGACGTTGTTCGATAGAAAACCCCGCATCTGTGAGTCCCCGTCGGACAGCTCCGGCAACTGTAAAGGTGGCACAGGTTCCACCGGCAACTGTTTTTTCTCCAATGGCCATAAGAAGCTCGCGCCGCCACATGGCAGGGTTTTTCTTTGGTCCATGGCCGTCCAGAAACCATGCGTCACAGGGTATTGTGAGTGCATGGACCATTTCGAGGGCCTCACCAATCCAGAGATTCAGGGTCAGGATGCCGAAAGGCCGGGTGAGTTGTATCTGCTGCCAGCCCGGTCTGGAAATTTCGACCTGGCTGTAGGTCCGGACAAGCTGATCAATAAGCGGACCGGTCTCTGCTTTGAACCCGCCGAGAATGGATGCCATTCGCTCTGAAGTGACTGGATGCAGTTCAACGGAATTATAGGTAATCTCTAAATCCGTTATGCCGGAATTGTCCAGAAAATCCATGAGGGCAATGAGCAGTCGGCCTGCGCCGAAGCCTGTTTCGCCTATTCTGAATTCTTTCCGCCCCGGCCCTGCGGCAGAAAGGATGTCCATGATACCGGAACTCCTGAAATAGATGTGTTTCGCTTCTTCAATCGCATTGACCACATCGAAATAACGGTCGTCATAATGTTCGTTTACAAGATAGGGAGGAACCTGCATGGTCAGATCAAAAGTGTAAGTCATGAGCCATTGTAACATGGGAACGGGGAAAAAATTGTGGGGCGGCTGAAACGGTTCAAGTTGTTCATGTGGTTTTTGAAATTTATAATTGATTTTTATGTTCAGCAGATCCATCAAAACTGGAGACTTCCTACCAGAAGTTACACTACAGATCGAATCACAAAATCAACGATTGCGGATTGAAATATTTAATAAAGAAAGGCTACAAGCATAATCCCTTGAATTTGCTGACGCCCCCTGCGCGACTCGAACACGCGACACCAGGTTTAGGAAAGGCATAGGGGGTAAAATCGTAAGTTGGCCTCTGGCCTGAGTTTTCAGTTAATTATTTGATTTTAATATCTTTTTCAGCTTCTGTCTGTTACTGTGCTTTACCGTTAATTCTGTCCTTTTCGCTGCATTCTGCTACAATTTTGCTACAATTCCGCTACAGTGAAAATGATGAATGATGAGACATCAAATTATCACTTTCGATGACAGGTTAAGCATAGCCGGCTTCCCTCATTAGATTTTACCAGCCTTTTGGCTTCATTTTTATACGGGTTATGACATGAAATGCAGGTTACCTTGCCCCCTACAAGGATGACTTTTGAGTGAGTTATCTCCCGTAAGCCGCTCTTGGTTCGATAGTCTTTGTTAATCATATGCCCATCGGGACTTATATATGGGCCTCCGATCCCGTCATGACAGGCAGGGCATGTATTAATCAATCTCTCGATATTTTCGGAACTTCCAAGGTGGGCAGTACCGATCATACATGACATTCCCTGAGAACAGTCATGGCATATATTGCAAAGCTCTCTTTTGCTTTTTCTGAACACACAATCACCTGTTTTGCAGTTGTGGCATGTAAAGCAGGTTATATTACCTTCAGGGTCAAGAGGCACATCTTCAAACATGGCCAACGGTTTGGAAAACATATGATTGGGAAATGCCCTCGGGTGGCATTCAATGCATTGGTCTTTTGATGTATAATCGGAATGGTTAACCTCTCTGGTAGCCGGTATATCGGTAGTTTCAGCAGGTCCTTCCGTTTCCATGTTTGTCTCATGAGTAAAAGATGACGACACCTTATCACTTGCAAACTCCGGTAAAAGAAACAGCATTATTAATATTGCAGCCAGGCATATAGTTGCTTTATATTTCATCATACACCCCTTAAAGAAGCTGTCAGCATGCTCCTTTCACAGAGATTGCCAAAAAAAACCGAGCGGCCAAAGGTTCATCCTTCGGCAGATCGACCATCTTAATCATAAGACCCGCAGCTTTCTGCCCCCCTCATAGAATGACAAAGATTTACTTTTTCCTTGTCCTCTTTCTCTTATCTGCCAGTGCTATGTTTCTTAACGATTTTATTTTGTTCAATAAATCCTGTGATTTTTGATCAAGCTCCTCAAAATCGAACTTATGCCAGGACTCGGCAACATTACTATAAAGAGCATGCACCTCTTCCACTTGTGCCGTTTCTTTGTCTTCATAATGAATCGAAATCCATCTTTTGAGTGCACGGGAAACATTGATTCGATGCAGGATTTTGTCAGCTTCACCAACGATTTCAGGACGATTCTCTGTATATTCATTATGACAACCTTTACATGTCCTCGATATAACTGAAGTGTAATAAACATCTACGTTCATTGAACCATGACAAGTAGCACAATGCGGGCCTGTTCCTGTTTCAATGAGCGCTTTGTAATGTTTACTTTCGACAAAATTCTTCAAAACTTCTTCATGGCATTGACCACACCTTTGAGGAATATCTTTAAAAGAAGTTTTATCTATGGATGACAGGGATGAATAGTTACCCTTATGTGCATCTTCTTTATTGTCTTTAGTTGAATCTCCACCATGACAATCTTTACATGCAATCGCCTCAATATCATGAGTAGAGTTTTTCCAGTTGGTGTAGTACTTAAACAATACCGGCTTCTGAATCTTAAACTTTATGTCCCTATGGCATTCAATACATTTATCTTCGGCATCTATATAAGAAACAGATAACCCCACAAAAAACGCTATTAATAAAATATGTCTTATTACTAATTTATGTTTTTTTATAAACATTAGCGCTACCCCTCCTTCTTATTTCTTTACTAAAATTATTTAATAGTAGAGTTCCCTGGCTTTTGTAGACACTCACTTGCTTATACTTCCAACTAACTCATAGGAGTTTACAAGACAATATTTAGATCAATCTCCTATTTCTTCGCCAGTGGCCCCCTGTTTGTTAACGATTTTATTTTGTTCAATAAATCCTGTGATTTTTGATCAAGCTCCTCAAAATCGAACTTATGCCAGGACTCTGCAACATTATTGTATAAAGCAAGTATCTCGTCCACTTTTGCCGGTTCCCTAAAATGAAACTCGATCAAAACCCATCTCTTATACACGTGTGCAACATTTATGCGGTGCAGTATCTTGTCAGCCTGCCCTACTACTTCAGGGTGATTCTCTGTATATTCATCATGGCAATTCTTACAGGATCTCGAGATAACAGAAGTGTAATATACATCTACGTTCATCGAACCATGGCATGTTGAGCAATGCGGCCCGGTCCCTTTTTCAAGAAGAGCTTTATAATGCTTACTTTTCGTAAAATTCATCAGGACCGCTTCATGACATTTACCGCACCTTTCAGGGATTTTTTTAAATGAATATCTGTCCGCAGCAGTTAATGACGAAAAATTATCCTTATGTGCGCTTTCCTTAACACTTTTAGTCGGATCTCCTCCGTGACAATCCTCACACTGAACTCCTTCAATTTCATGGGTAGAGTTTTTCCAGTCGACGTAGTACTTAAACAATACCGGGTTCTGAATTTGAAACTTTATATCCTTATGGCATTTAACACATGTATCTTTGGCATCTATATAAGAAACAGATAACCCTATAAAAAATACCACAATAGAAACAAGTTTCATTATTAATGTATGTTTTTTCATAAACATATTCTTATTTTGCAGAACGATCTTGACTTCCATAATCAATATTGTAATCACATGGGTCACACTTAATTTCAATAAAACCTTCGTCAACTATACCTCTTGCATCAGGACTATCTTGACTCCCATAATCAATGTTATAATCGCACGGGTCACATTTAAACCTCACAACACTCTGTTTGACCGCACCTTTAGCATCAGGGCTATTGGGTGCTTTTTTATATATTTTCTTCTGAAGTACTTTTATTTCTTTTTCAAGTTGTGTCACTGTTTCAGGGTTTGTTTGAGGGTTTCGATAAGCTTCGGAATATTGAAACATCTTATTATGAAGATCTTTCCTCATGCCTGCTGTATCATCCATAAACACCTGATATGCTTTTACATCTTCCTGGTTGCATCTCATCGTATTAGGCCCCATTCCATAACCACCCATCATTCCTGGCCCCATTCCATAGCCTCTCATCATGCCAGGTCCCATTCCATAGCCGCCCATCATAGGACAGGGGAAAATCGAGTCAGTTTGGGAAGCCTCCCCGGTTTGCTGTTGACTTTGACTGCCCATCATTCCTCCACCCATTTGGGCATATCCATAAATAGTTAGCATAAATAAAATCATTATGCTTATTAGCAATATACGTTTCATTACATCCTCCTTCCTTAAATTTTCAACATAAAAAAAAGCCGAACTCACCAACGGTTCATCCTTCGGCAGCTCGGCTATCTGTACTTCTAAGACCCGTTGCTTTCCGTCCCCTTCTCACGGAGGGTTTAGCTTTATCGGGCATATCGTTATGTAAGCTTTATCTAATTAATTAATAACACAAATACAGAATAAGACAAGGGTTAATAAATAGTAATAAAGTAGCAATATAACATTACCCCTTGAAAGTTTACTTCAGATGGAGTAAATGTAGCTTATGAAGCACCTGAAAATCCGGACTTAATTATAGATACCGGTATTACGTCTCCTGAGGATGCAGTAAAAACGATTATTGAAATAATTAAAGTGAATGCCGGTATTTAGAAATACTTATAAATATATTAAAGGAAATAATCAGTGCTGGATAGCAATATATATTGTGATATCATTTAGTTATCAGTACGAATCAGACAGTCTTAATATTGACGATGATTTTTCAATTAAATACTTTCTGATCCAGTTCACATTAATGGGGGGGAGATGTCAAGGCAAACAGCATTCAGAGCACTGCTGCTCATCATACGAAAAAGTAAAACCTGAAGCAGTAAGAATAATAAAATGACGATCAAGAGAAAAATCCAAATAATAAACATGCTTCCTCTCCTGCTTGCTGTTGTGGTTATGCTGATCCTGCTTTCATCATATGCAACCATATCCAAAATCATTAGGCAGGACATGATAGCCACGGCAGTGATGAAAGGAGCTTTCGAACTGGAAGTATTGACCACTGAATATATGATGAACCCGGAGGTCCGCCCTAAAAAACAGTGGTTATTACAATACTCCTTAATAAATGATCTTCTTAACACAATAGAGCTGGAAAAAGTTGATGATAAAAGACTTCTGGCAAAGATAAGGAGAGAGCATGCTGACATGAAGGATAATTTTCAGGACCTGACAGCTTTATATGAAAGACAAAAAAAGTCTCAGGAAAAGACACTGGTTCCTGCCGGTTATGAAAATAATTCAAGAGAGCATTTGTTGGTCAGATCGCATTCTCTGGCATCGGATGCTGCTTATATGAGTGATGTAAACCACTCGTCTCTCATGAATCATTTCAGGCAGGTTCGTCTTCTTGCCGTAAGTTCAGTCATATTTATGATGATTCTCATGGTCGGTGTATCAGTAGCCTTTGGAAGGAGTATTATTGAACCGGTTACAAAACTCCATCAGGCAGCTGATATCATAGCGGGCGGTAATCTAAACTACAGGGTTGGCATTGAGACTTCCGACGAAATCGGGCTGTTGTCCAATGCCTTTGATAGCATGACGCTCAAATTAAAAAAATCGCGCACAGTCCTTGAAGATGAGGTCGCTGAACGCAGAGTTGCGGAAGAGGCGCTTGATAAATCCCGGCAGGAACTGCAGTCGGTATATAATGCGATCACTGACTTCATTACTGTCATAAGCACTGACTACAGAATTTTGAGGGTCAATAAAGTCATTGAGGAGCTGTGGGGAAAAGATCTGATTAACAGTATATGTTATAAAGCATACCAGGGACGGGATGAAATATGCCCTGACTGTCCCACAAAGAAGTCCATAGAAACCGGGAAACCTTCACACAGTTTTCAGCAGGCAACAGGCTCATCACCACCTGTTGAAATATTTGCTTTTCCAATAATCGATAAAAAGGGAGAAGTCACGGCCGTAGTCGAGTACGGCAGAGATATTACCGAACGTTTAAGGAGAGAAACGGCTTTAAAGGAAAGTGAAGAAAAGTATCGCAGGTACTTCACAACCGTACCAACCGCTTGGGCATATCACAAGATAATAGTCGATGAAAACAACCGCCCGTCTGACTACGTTTTCCTTGAAGTAAACAGGGCCTTTGAAAAACTTACCGGGCTGAAACAGGAAAACATCATTGGCAGGCGCGTTACCGAGGTTTTGCCGGGAACTGAAAACGACCCGGCCGATTGGATAGGTAAATACGGGGAAGTTGCCTTAACAGGCAGGGAAATTAAATTTGATAATTACTCAGAAGCAATAGACAAGTGGTTTCTTGTTTCTGCGTCCAGTCCTGAGAAAGGTTATTTTATTGTTGTATTTGAAGACATTACCGACCGCAAGCTTGCCGAGTTGTCTCTCAAAAAGGAGAAAGAAAAACTTCAGAAATACCTCGATATTTCAGCTGTTATGGTAGTAATGATCAATGCCGACCAGGAAGTGACTTTGATTAATAAAAAGGGCTGTGAAATTTTGGGGTACAAGGAAAATGAGATCATAGGTGAAAACTGGTTTGATCTTTTTCTTCCACAGAGCTTACGGGACGATGTAAAGACGGTCTTTAACAATTTGATGGCTGGTGATATTGAACCTGTCGAGTATTATGAGAACCAGGTAATAACCAAAAACGGAGAAGAGAGATTAATAGCCTGGTACAATACAGTTTTTAGAGATAACAACGGCAATATTATTGAGACCCTGGGATCGGGGGTGGATATTACTGAGCACAGGGCAGCGGAAGAAAAGATCAGGAAATCACTTGAAGAGAAGGAAATGCTTATTAAGGAGATACACCACCGGGTCAAGAACAATATGACGGTAATTTCAAGCCTGCTTAAACTCCAGGCCGACAAGGTCAGGGATGAGAAGTATAAGGAGATGTTCAATGACAGCATAGGCAGAATACAGTCGATGGCTTTTATACATGAAAAACTGTACCGCTCGGAAGACCTCGCCAGGGTCAATTTCAGCGCTTACATTAAAGATATGGTGAGAAATATGTTTGCATCTTATGGATTGAGTCCCGGCAGGGTCACATTAAATATGGAAGTAGAGGATATTCGCATCGGAATTGACAATGCCATTCCCCTGGGATTAATCGTTAATGAACTGATCTCAAACTCACTGAAACATGCCTTTCCGGAAAGCAGGGAGGGTGAAGTCAGGGTAACACTCAGCACTGATAATAAAAATGAGACTGCCCTGACAATAAGTGACAATGGTGCGGGCTTCCCGGAGGGGCTGGATTTCAGAAAATCAGAATCATTGGGCCTGAATCTTGTTACTGCACTTACCAGGCAGATTCAGGGGAATATTGACCTAAATAGAGAAACAGGCACAGAATTCAGGATCACCTTCAGGAGGAATACATAATGGGAAAGAAACGTATCATGGTAGTTGAAGATGAAAGTATAACTGCAATGAGAATAAAGAAGAGCCTGGAAGATATTGGGTACTCTGTCACATCGACTGAATTCACCGGGGAAGAAGCCGTTAAAAAGGCCGCAGAGGACAGACCTGATCTCGTGTTGATGGACATAGTACTTGACAGCAGAATGGACGGGATCGAGGCTGCAGGGAAAATACATTCCAGTTTAAATATTCCTGTGGTTTATCTCACTGCCCATTCAGATAATAAAATGTTGAAACGGCTGCAAACAACAGAACCCTTCGGATATATTATCAAGCCCTTTGATGACCGGGAATTGCGTATGGTTGTCGAGATAGCGCTTTACAAATATGGGATGGAGCAACAATTGAGAGAGAGCAATGAAAGTCTTGAACTAAAAGTTAAGGAGCGGACAACTGAACTGGAATCTGCTGTCATGCTCCTTAAAGAAACAGAGATAAATCTGAAGATACATGCCGAAGAGCTGCAGGAAAGCAATACCGCCCTGAAAGTATTATTAAAGCAGAGAGACAGGGACCGAAAAGAATTCGAAAACGACATTATGTCCAATATTAAATATTTAATTATGCCGTATATGGAAAAACTGAAAAAAAACAGAAAGATGTCCGATGAGCTTGATTATTTGAGAATTATTGATTCGAACCTGAAAGAGATCGTTTCTCCCTTTTCATCAAAATTATCATTTATACATCTGAATTTTACGCCAAAAGAAATTATGATATCCGACTTGATAAAGGATGGAAAACAGGACAAAGATATGATGGAAATACTTAATATATCTCTGGATACAGTAAAGGCCCACCGTAAAAACATAAGAAAAAAACTCGGGATTAATAATAAAAAAATAAATCTGAGGAGCAAACTTCTGTCTCTGGCTGAGTAGGTAGTTTATATTACTCCTGCATTACCATTCTTTAACCCTTACTTTTTTCAATATCTGTGATATAAAAATAATAAGTATATTCCATATGTTTTTTGAAATCATGCCTTAATAGCAGGTGCTGATAAGATCAGAGTTATAAAGTTTCAACCGGGAATATATATTTTAAAATTATAACGTAATACTTTTACAGAGGAATATTATCATGAAAAAACGTAACTGCTGGGAATTCATGAAATGCGGAAGAGAGGTTGGAGGAGACAGAACAGTTGAACTGGGTATCTGTTCGGTCTCGTCCGAATTTTCAGCCGATGGCTTAAACGGAGGGATTAACGGAGGGAGGATCTGCTGGATCATAGATGAAAACGGTTGTAATAGCAATTTGATGCATAGATTTGATTACTGTTTCCAGTGCGAATTCCGATACAGGGTGATGAATGAGGAAGGACTTATAAACGTGTGTAAGACAACCGGGTTTTTCCTGCGCAATTTATCTGATAGAAAGGACCTGACAAACCAAAAATGAACGAAACCGAAAAACAGGTTTTGGAAGTTCTGCATAACCTCAACCGGTACTTGCAACCTGGCGACTGATTTTATAATTTGACATGGAACTTCAATACAAAAAAATATTAGCAAAGCAACTTGTCTTTAGTTGTCCAATGGGAATGGCATTAAATATTTGTCTTACCAGGAACCTCAGAAAATTACTGCTGAAAGAGCGTCTTAATATTATTGAGGAGCTTGCATCAGATGAAATAGACTTTCTTTTAAAGAATCACAGAAAATGCCGGCACAAAAGAGAAAAGACCATGTTGCAGCATACAGGAGAAAATACTGCTGATTGATTCTTTCAAGGAGCATCATGGAAAAGAAACGCATAATGGTGGTAGAAGATGAAGGGGTAACCGCCATGAGGATAAAGAGCAGCCTGGAAGAATTTGGATATGATGTTACATCAACCGAGTTCTCCGGGGAAGACTCAGTTAAAAAGGCAGCGGCAGACAGGCCGGACCTGGTATTAATGGACATTGTTCTTGACGGCGAAATTGACGGGATCGAAGCCGCCGGACAAATTCATTCCGCTTTTAATATCCCGATAGTATATCTCACGGCACATTCAGACGAGAAAAGTCTTACTCGCATAAAGAAAACAAGGCCCCTCGGATATATCATCAAACCCTTTGATGAAAGGGAACTGCGTGTTATAGTCGAACTGGCTTTCTACAAACACGAAATGGAAAAAGCCCTTCAGGAAAGCGAAAGCAAATATCGTAAACTGTTTAAAAGTGCTACAGATGCCATCTACCTGATTGATCCTGAAACGCAAAAGATATTTGACTGCAATCCAAAGGCCGCGAAAACCACGGGTTATACCATTAAGCAGCTCAGGACCATGACAATTACAGAACTTCACCCAGCAAAAGAACAGTACGTTGTCTCAAGAATATTCACAAAAATTAATGAAAGAGGCTCACTCTCAGGGATCTCTGATATAAATCAGATAACTAGGAACGGCACTATTGTACCTATTGAGATAAATGCTGAGTCCATCGAACTCAAAGGGAAAAAATACATATTATGTATTATCAGAGATATAACATTGCGTAAAAAAGCAGAAGAGAACTTGAGGTACGAAAAAAACAAACTTATCAATATCCTGAATGGCATGGAAGATGGAATATACATTGTAAACCAGCAATATGACATCGAATATCTGAATCCGTCAATGAAAAGGGAATACCGGTACCTTAAGAGCTCCAAGTGCTATAAATCCCTTTTTCGCAGAGAAGCGGTATGCCCCTGGTGCAAAATCAAAGAAGTACTGAAAGGTAATAAAGTCAGATGGGAATGGTACTGTCAAAAAAACCGGAAATCATTCGACTGCTTCGCTGCACCACTGTTAAACCCGGATGGAAGCATTTCAAAACTTGAAATACTCCACGACATCACTAAAATGAAGCAAGCTGAAGAAAAACTGCAGTCTGCAGCTGTTACCGATGAACTCACAGGACTCTTCAACAGACGGGGATTTTTCACTCTTTTTGAGCAGCACCGCCTGTTGGCAGACCGGAACAAAAGGAAGATGTATCTGACATACCTGGACCTCGACGGATTGAAGGATATTAATGATTTGCTTGGACATAAGGCAGGTGATCAGGCGCTGTTGGATGCTGCCAGAATACTCTGCGAAGTTTTTCGAAAATCAGATGTAATCGCCCGTATCGGAGGAGATGAATTTGCGGTCTTGTTAACAGAACAACCCAAAGCCGATGTCGACAACGTTATTATTAAGCATATTAGGGACAAATTGAAGATTCACAATAAACGGGTCTCACGCGGTTATGAGCTGCTGTTCAGCATAGGGCTTACACATTATGATCCCCAACACCCAGGTTCAATAGATGAACTTCTGACCAGAGCCGATAAATTAATGTATGCAGATAAAAAGAACCATAAACTTAAAATATCAGATAAGGCAACCACTAAAAAACATATCCGCCCCGGGCTTGCCTAAATAACATTCTACAGGGAGGCATGCAGCAAGAAGGACACATAAAGCGGATTGGCCAGGAAATGGAGGTGTAGCATGAAGGTAAGCCAAATAATGCAGAAGGAATTGTTTACCATACTGCCTACAGCAACTATCCATGATGCCGCTATTAAGATGAGAGAGCAGAGAATCGGGTCAATTATTGTAATGGAAGAAGGTGGGAAACTAAAAGGGATGGTGACAGACAGAGACATAGCCCTGGCAGTGGCTGCAGATAATAAAGACCCTAAAAAAGAATTTGCAAGCAAGCTCATGACAGCAGATCCTGTATGGATAAAATCCGACGATGATGTTGATGCTGCCTTGAGGCTAATGAATAGTAGACATGTGCGCAGACTACCTGTTTGTGAGAATGACAGGGTAGTGGGTTTTTTATCTACAGCAGATGTGGCCACTGAGATTAAAGAGGAGCTGAATCAATTCATTGGTCTCGAAGAGATTTTTGCAAAACATTAGCAACTTTTAAAAAAGGCCGATCCGCTTTTGATTTTTTAGTGAAGGGGGCAGACTTTCAGACTGCATCAA
>SDBV01008516.1_pt1 | contig 13811 bp, 28 predicted proteins | sample 2277081 | NCBI WGS metagenome assembly SDBV01 (sample SAMN10402039, study PRJNA504765) | marine sediment metagenome | isolation source: marine sediment core GS10_PC15, 223 cmbsf | place: Arctic Ocean: Southern Knipovich Ridge | collected 2010 | reverse complement strand
AGTTGTAAAATAATATCCTCCTACTCTTTTTGTAATATTTATCTTCTGATTTACAACATCTAAAATATTCTTTTTCTCATATTCTAACTCAAGAATACAAAACTTATTGTCCAATGTTTCAAACTTTATTTTCCCACCTACTTTAGATACATTCAAATAATCTTCAAAAGGAATAGAAGTACCTTTAAATGTAATATTTAATTCTTCATTGACTGTTCTATCATTTTCTACTTTTGCTTGAGCAAAAACCCCTTCTAAAAAAACATTTGGAAGTTTTATAAACTTCTCTTCTTCTGGAAGTAAAACATTAGTAATAAGAAGTGACATTATAATTATCCCAAAAGTTATTAGTAATAACTTAATTCTCCTCCTTCTATCTTCTTTCTTAATTTCATTTTCCATTTAACACACCCAAAATATTCCAGTGGCATTTGCTATTTCAACACAACCATTTGCAAAGGTTCTTACTATTCCTGTATTTGTATAATTTGTTGCTCCTGCAATGCTTAGATTAGTATTAAAGGTATAAGTGTCTCCTGCTAAAGTATCACTAATATCACTTCTTACATAACTTGAATTCTCTGTTGAGAACCAAGTTAAATTATTATTTTGAATTGTTACAGTTTCATTTGTATCTGTTGTACCATTGTGAAACAAATCTATTATTTGTGATTCTGTTCCTGTAAAGTTCTTCCAATCAGTTGAGTTTATTCCTTCTGTATTAATAGTTGTTGTATTAAGATCTGTCACAACTAATCTATCAAAATAACCAGTGAACCATCTTATAGCATCCGTTCCGAAATCAAATAAAGAATCTAAGAAAGGAATTAAATCAGTTCCAATATTTGTTGTAACATTAAGGGTATTGAAAGTTACATTACTCGTAGTATTTACTTCTTGATTTGAAAGATTAAATGCTCCAGAAGTTAAATCACTTGCACATAACACTGTCCCATTATTCTGAACTCCAATGACTAATTCTCCAGAAGAACAATCATTATCTGTTAAGAAATTAAACCTACCTGTTTCATTAGCTTCTCCAGAACTCCAAGTTGAATTAAAAGCACTACTGTTAGAGTTCCAATTTGTTTCCTCTGTTAAGTAAGAGGTATTTGTTATTGAACTCCATGTTTTATTAAAAGCTGAAGAATTTGACACCCATGTAGCATCAGAGCTTATAGCTAATGAACATAAAATAGTCCCATTAGCTTGAGTACCTACTCCAAATTCTCCTGCTGAACAATCATTATCAGTTAGGGAATTAAATCTAGTTGTTTCATTAGTATCTGTTGTTCCATTATGAAACAAATCTGTAATCTGTGATTCAGTTATAGTTACATTTGTCCATCCATCAGTGACATTTATATTTCTAAATGTAACATTACTTGTTGTATTAACTACTTGGTCAAAGATATTAACTGCTCCATCATTAGCATCTGTAACACAAGTCACAGTACCATTAGCTTGAACTCCTGAAACTACTTGTCCAGAAGGACAATCTGTTGAATCTAAAGCATTGAATCTTGTAGTTTCATTAGTATCTGTTGTTCCATTGTGAAACAAATCATTAATCTGATCTTCATCTATACTAACATTAAACCAATCAGTAGAGTTAATTCCTTCAGTATTAATATCTGTGAAGTTTCCTGTTGTTACAACTATCTGGTCAAAAAAGCCATATAACCATCTAATAGTATCTGAACCAAAATTAAATAGAGAATCTAAAAAGGGAATGAGGTCTGTTCCAACATTACTTGTAACATTTAATTGACTAACATTTAAATTAACATGAGTAACATTAGAAGTAGTGTTTAATACTTGATCAAAAATGTTAACAGAGCCACTATCAGAATCAGTAACACATAATACTGTTCCATTATCTTGAACTCCAATTACCAATTCTCCACTAGAACAATCATTGTTAGTTAGATCATTGAATCTAGTAGTTTCATTTGTATCAGTTCCTCCTACATCTGTTGCACAAAGCACAGTTCCATTATTTTGAACACCAATTACTAACTCTCCACTAGAACAATCATTATTAGTTAAATCATTAAATCTAGTAGTTTCATTAGTATCTCCAACTGCTGATGCAACGTCATCAACCCACTTTCCACTTGCAGAATCAAAAGTCAAAACATCATTATCACTTGGGGAAGGTATATTTGTATCTTCCAATTGAGAAAGATTTGTCAAGTTTCCTTGAAAAATATTAACGGTACTACCAACATCTAATTGATCTATCACTAAATCTGTAGAAACAGAAGGAGTTAGAACTAATAAAAACAAAAAAAGAAACAAGAGAGAGAATTTCATTTAATTAAAACTCCCCTCTATTAAATAATAATTAATATTATTAGATAAGTCCAACATCTTGTAGACCTCCAACTGCGATGTTAACTCCTGCTATCATAATTCCTAATGCAAAGAACAATGTAACAAGATTAAGGATTGTCGCTGAACTACCGGTAACATTTCCCGATGTAGCTGTTGAAATTTGATCTGCAACAGATGGAATTAAATTTACTCCTATAAGTATTGTAATAAAACCTTCAAGTAATCTTCCTAATGCCATTATATTATCCTCCTCAAAAATGTATAATGAAGAAGAGTATATAAATTCTGTTAAAAGACAGAGTTTATATAATCTAATAAATTAATAGAATTGAGGAGTTGATAATGGAAGAAACAAAACAGATAAGTCGTTATAACGAAGCCGGTATGCAAATAATGAGGCTTCACGAGTTGTGGTTAAAAGCCGAGTTATATGCTAATAGAGGTTTATTGATTAAGTGGAAATTTATTCTTGATTCTATATGGAGAGAGTTATATTCTGATATAAAAAGACAAACTAATTCTAAAGATATTATAAAAGATAATGATAAATTAAAAAAAACCATATCTGAATGTAAAACCATTCCAGGAATGTATATTGCATTGGATAAAAGACACCAATTCTTAAAAGAAATGCAAGATTCTGTTGGAAAAGGTGGGAGTTATATGGATGAAGATTCAGATGCGTTTGATTAAGAAAGATTATTATATCTCTAAGGAAATAAAACAACAACTAGATAATTCTAAGAAGATTGTTAAGGAAGCAGACCAAGATAGAATTTTTATAATAACAGGAAGAGAAGGAAGTGGAAAGAGTTGGTTGGCTATGCAACTTGCAGCTTATTTAGATCCAAGTTTTTGTTTAGATGATATTTGTTTTGATTCAGAATCTTTCGGAAAGAGAATTAGAGAAGTAGATAAATTCAAAGCCGTAGTTTTTGATGAATCTTTTACAGGATTAAGTTCTAAAGGATCCTTAAGTAAAGAGAATAAGAAGTTAATTAGAATATTAATTGAATGTAGGCAAAGAAATCTCTACTTATTTATTGTTTTACCCTCTATATTTATCTTAGATAGGTATATTACATTGTTTAGAAGTCATAGCCTATTCCATGTAGCTATTTCTAAGAGAGACTTTAAGAATAGATATTATAAAGTTTATAATTATCAAAATAAGCATAAGTTATATATTCTAGGACAAAAATATTTAAGTTATTCTAAGCCTAAGATTTGGAAAAAACATAGATTCTATGAAAAACTTCCAGAAGGAATATCAAAAAAAGAATATCAAAAGAAAAAAAGTGAAAGCTTTAAGGAAAAAGAGAAAGAAGAAGATCCTTCTTTAACTAGAGCATTCACTCAGAGAGATACTATTATTAGATTACTTAAAAATACAACTAAAATTACCTTAATTGAGATCTCAAAGGCCTTAGAAGAAGCAGGACAACCCTTAACAAGTTCAGTTATAGCCAAAATAGTCCGAAAACCTCCAAAAGTGGCATAAATCAAAAATCACATATATATTTATTATAGTAATGTAAAAGATTTTATTGGCTCATCCTTTGATGTAACCTTATTAATAAGGAGGCCATCACTTCGACTTCCAAAGAATTTGAACCACCCCTGGTTTTAGAAATTTAATGAGTTTCATCCTCGACATTTCGTTAATAATTGATTGAAGGTTCTCTCTACCCATACGATATTTAAAACCAAGTATCAACCTCACCTGCTTTATAGAGATCTCACCTTTCCAGGAAACCTTTTGGAGATTCTCCAAAATTATTTTGTAAGGGATTGTTATTTTCAAACCCATCAACATGAACTAAGCTTACGTTACTGCAAAATAATATAGGATCTGCAATCACTTCTTCATAAAAATTCTGATATACTTTAACGTCGTGGAAATAACTCCAGGCTAAAAAGATAATAATTAAAAAGAAAATAAAACTTTTAAGAAACTCTTGACCGAATAAAAAGTTCTTCCATACTATCTTCCCTTCCCAAGCTGCAGGAGATATTTGTTTATAACCATTCTTAGTTCGTTGAATAAATAATCCTGGTTTTATTTCTTCAGTATCTTTTGGTGTTAGTGCTTTTATGAAATCCATGTTAATTTAAACCAAATGATTCCTCCTAATAATAATAAACCAATAGTTCCTATTGGATCTATTGAAAATGATCTTTGAAAAACCAAGATTATAAAATCAATCATTTTCCCTTAACCTCCTTCTGATAAACTAAATTAGCAGCCCCATAAAATAAGAAGAAATACACTAATATAAAAATCACAGCCATCATCATAACATAAGCAAAGCTAAAAGCTAATCTTGATTCTGCGAATTGAATAAAGAACAAAGGCACGACTGCAGAGATTAAGATAGAAATCCACTTCGCTGTTGAACCAAAGACATGATTTATTATTTTACTTCTTCTTCTTGTTGGTGAATTGTCTTTATCATATTCTCTAAAATCTTCTGGTTGAAGTAGAGCCATGATGTTTCTATATTTAATGTAAGCACTCATTCCAGCACTATAAGAAATTCCAACTCCGAAGATAAAAGCAAACATGATATACCAAAAACCCTTGAAGATTAAAATAATTGAAACTATTGTAATTCCAAATATTTGGAAGAAGTGACTTTGATACTCTATCTTAGCTAATCTTTCCGGAGGAGGAGTTTTAATTGCTTGTTTCCATTCTTGATATTTATTCATTTTAATTTAATTGAACCATGAAAGGAATTGAAATACTTTTAAAATTTAAATCTGGTCTTTCTTCTTCTAGTGAATTAATAATATTCTCAATGACCTCTTTCAAATCAACATTATCCCAATCAATACTTAAAATTATATTTCCATCTATATTTCGAGATTTCCAATATATAAAATATCTTTTTTTCATCGTCACCTCCAAAACATCACTTTAATTGTGCATGGAATCCTTGTTTGATCTTCAAAGACTTTAGCAATGGTTTCCTCCAACATCAAGATAAAGTTTCTTAAATCACTTTGATAATCTTCTGGATTAAATTCTCCTATATAGTTGCCAAAACCATTCACTCCTCCATCTCTTGCAACATAGTGATAACTTACGAACACTTGTTTCATTTGTTTAACCTCCTTTCTAACTTCTATTGATTGCATTTTTTATTTCCTCATAAATTTCTTTAAATCTTTAAAAAAACTATTACCAACAAACATAATTAATACATACCAAAAACTAATGTTCATTACTTCTCCCCATTTTCCAGCATCTTTAAAATCAATAATACTTGTAATCCCAAAAGGAGATTTACTACTAATAGCATATAATAAAAATATAAAAATAAATCCATTTACAAATAAACCTAATGAATATATCCAATCATATTTTAATTCTTTTTTCTTCTTCATCTCAAACTCCTCCTGGAATAAATTTAAATATATAATCAAAGAGATTTGAAATGTAGAATATTGCTAAAACAAATCCTGTAATAACTCCTGCAAGATATGATAATATTTTTCCTATCACCTTGTTTCCTCCAATAACTTTACATAATAATTTACAAGTCCTTGAACAGATATTAATACTAACATTCCTCCTGTCCAAATAAGTGCAGCATCAAAGCCATAAAGTTCCTTTCCAACTAAATAAAATCCAATTCCTAAAAACAAAAAAACATAGATTACAAAAAATAAAATCTTAGCCTTCCAATTCTCTTTTTTCATCTCAACTCAACTCCTTTATGATTTCTTCTTTAATTTCCTTCCTCATATCCCTAATCTTAACTAACTCCCCATAAATCCCATCAAGCCTTTCAAAAAAGAAACCAAAGCCAATGAACATAAGTCCTATGATTGAGGCCAAGACTAATTGGCTTAAATCAAAATAAACATAACTCCATCTTATAGTTGCTCCTAAGATAATCAATACACCTGCAGATCCTAGAGCTAATGTTATTGCTTTCATTTTAACATCACCCACATAAACATAAAACTAATAGTTCCAGCTAATATTACAGTTGTCCAAAATGCCAATTCTAAATTTGGTGGTTTCATTAAATCATTATTTCTCATTGTCTTAGTTTCTATCTTCTACGACATTTAATTCATTTTCTACTTTGAGATCATCTTGGAAAGTGTCGTTAAACAACTCAAACATTCTATCAACTATAATTGTTTCATTAATATCTATTTCAATATTAAATTCTGTGCCTTCTAACCCTTGTGCAACTTCAACAGCTCCTTTAATGAAAATAGATTGTTGCACAACAATTCCTAATATAAATCCCATAACAAATACAGCCATCAACGAAATAACTATAATTGGAGATATTTTCCACTTCATCTTAAAACAAATCCTCATAAGATTTAATTGCATCATAAGGATTTGCTTTTGTATAAACCGAAGTTGTTGAGATATTTGAATGTCCAAGAAGAACTTGAACTTGATTAATAGGAACTCCAGATTCTAATAAACGAGTTGCAAAGCCATGACGAAGAGAATGGAAAGTATAATGATCTGGAAGTTTTGCTTTTTTAGAATATGATTTGAATTTTCTTTGAAGAGTTCTAACTGTTGTTTTTAATGGAAGCCCCATAATAAAAATTTCTTTCCATCCTTTAGGTTTTGGAACTATCCTTTCAACTCCATATTTAGATTCAGAAATAAAGATTGTATTTTCTTTAATATGTTCTATGTTAATTCTTAAAACCTCACTAACTCTTAATCCACTTCCATAAGCTAAAAGAAAACTCACTCTTGCAATATGATCATTAGTTGGAACTTTTTGAATTAATAATTTAAATTCTTCTGGTCTTACTGCTTTTGGAATCTTACGAGATTTTTTCATTTTCTAATAATTTCCTCCAATTATTATAAAACTCATAACCTATCCAAAAGATTCCAATCCCAAAAAAGATTGTAAAATTAAAAGATAATACAAAATCTAAATATCCTTCTCCAACTCCAAATAAAGTTATCCCTGTTATTCCTAAAAATGCAAATAACATAATTCTACCAAAGTTATTTATTTTAATTCTCCTCTCTTTTTGCGACACCATTTTAAATAATTACTAAAAGGATATTTATAAACTTGTCGTTTAATATATGAAGTGCGACTTTCATTTTAAATCTTCCTCTGTGATGTTGAAGAACTCCATAAACTTTTCTCCATCCTTACATTCCCCACATGGAGAATTAAGTCTTTTTTCCTTAACCCATTTGATTGCTTCTTGTTTTAGTTCTGGTGCTAACTTACAATAACAACCTTTACAATCAAAATCCTTCAATGTTTTTAGTTTCATTTCAAATCATCCCCTGCGAGTTTTGTTCGTCTTTCTAAATATTCATCCCAAGTTATTTGTTTAGTTTTTAGTTTCATATCTAACCAATTTCTCTTATTTATGAATTCTTTGATATCTTTTACATGTATTCTTCCACTTGTTGAATTTGGAACAAGCGTCTTTCTTAGTTTTCCATGTTTAGTGTTGCCTCTTTCAAATCTAAAAATCTTCTCGCTTAGATTAAAAGTGCCAGAGGATTGCTTAATATCAACAGACAATGACTCATCTATAGAATTATCCTCTGGCGTGTCCTCATGTTCTTTTCCCGACGAACCCCCAAGTATATCTGAGGCGGCATGCTGACTATGATTGCCAGAGGGCTTAGTCTCAGCTCGAGCACTTCTAGAGTGGCTCACCTCTGGCACATTCTCCGTCCGATTGGCATGACCTTTCGACCTTGAGAAATTATGATTTTGAGGTTTGCAGTTTGGACATAATTGAATCCCTATACTATAACTTTCATCTCCACATAAAACACCAACCCCTTCACCTTCAAGAGGATTTCCACAACCTTTTTTAGGTTCAAACTTCTTGCATTGTTTCCAATAGTGAGGATGTTCATCTTTTCTTTGCCCACAATTCTTGCATATTTTTGTCATTTTTTTACTTCCTCAAATTCCTTGTTTCCACAAATACATGGATAATGCCCATCATATTTTCTTTTACACTTTTTACATATTTCTGTCATTTTAATTTAAAATCTTGGGAAAAATTAATGGCTTCTCTTTCCACAAATGTTTTAATTTCTGAATCGTTCTTGTGTTCACTTTATTTTGAAATTGTCTACAACTACTCTCATGCAATCCTGTGCAAAGTTTCCTACAAACACACCACATTTCGTGTTCTCTTGAAACCTCTTCGTCTGCTTCCTGTCTTGCTTTAAGCCAATCACTCATAGCATATTTCTGTAAAAAAGCAAGTCTTTCTGATTTCTTATCTCTTCTTGATTTTGTATAAATCTTTTTCATTTTAATTTAAAAGGATCACGGGAAGGAAAAGAGGTAATCTAAAACCCTCCCATGAATATAATTTAATCCAAAGTTATTACAGTATATTCTGTTTTCAAACCTTCTCCGGTTTTCTTAACTTTGATAAATTTCAAAGTTGGTTTTTCTTCTCTTATTGTTTTAAGAGCTTTCAGAACAGATGTTGGAACTCTGTAATCTTCTTCCTCAACAACAATAACTTTAACCTTAAAACTTGTTCCATCTTCTTTTGTAAATTCTCTTTCAACTATTTCTGAATCTACTGAAACCTTTTCAAGTTCTGATATGTTTTTTGTTTTTGGTGGTTCGTATTGATCTGCTTCTTGTCCTAGTGTTCCCATTTGTATTTCCTCCTAATTTATTTTTTAGTTCTCTTTATAGAGCTTGAATTTCTTCCAATAGTTCTCCGGGAGTTTTAATATCTGGATTATTTCTCTTGAATTGATCTGTTAGTTCTTTCATTTGTTTTATTGTTAGGTTTTGGAAGTTCATTTTTTCCTCCTCTTTTTATGTATAGGATTATCACAAACATAGGTTGCATATCTTTGAATTTGAACCCACCCACAGCTACAAGTTTGTTCTATTGCTCTTGGTTTATTTTCTCTCATTTTTTCTTCACCTCATTTTCCCCCAATGATGTTCTAACTTTTTCACAAATAAAACAGACTTGAGTTAAAGCATCATGGTAAGAACTATAAGCAATTTGTTGAATGTGTTTTCCTTCGCAAGATTTAATATACATTTTTATTTCTTCTTGACTATCACAATATATGACTTCAAATTCAACTTTCATTTTTTCTTACTCCTCTTTTTTTTAATCATATCTTCCACGTCAAACTCATCTCCAACTTTAATATCAAAATCTTTTATATCAGAAGGTGTTAAAATTATAACAAAACTGCTTCCATACTTTTTTACTTTTCTAAATCTCATAAAAACTATAGATAATTATAGTTTATAAAAGTTTAGGTTTACTAGATAGATATTTAATTACTCAAGAATGATTATAAAACTTTAAAAGGAAAATTGAATTAGGAAAAAGATGGAAATTAATGAACTAATGAAACAGAAAGTAAAATATTTCTTCGATGATAAAATTAAAGTTCATATTAAGAAAAAGAATGGATATATTCACAACGGTTTAATCTTAGAAATACAAGGAGATTTAATAATTCTTGATGACAAAAAAAATGGAGCTATGCCTATTTATTTTTTAGAGATCTTTGAAATTGAAAAAATGGAGAAAAGAGGATAATGGAAGGTTGGAATCCAAGAAACTTTAAAGAAGATTTAGATAATTCAAATAATCCAAAATTAAGAATATCATGGGAAAAAATATTTAAATTAAAATTTGGAAAAGATTGTGAAGTTATATGGAAAGATGATAAAGAATCGCAAAAAGGATTTGGAACAGATATTACAATTAAAACAAAACAAGGAAGAAGATTCTCTGTTGAACTCAAAACAAGAAATAATAATTGTTTAAATAAAGAATGGATTATGGAAATAGTATCTCATGTCTATGACAAAAAAGATAAAGAAACAAGAAACTATTTATTCAAGAAAGAAGGGTGGATATACACAACCACTGCAGAATATATATTTCATGGAACTTTAAACAAAGATGGAACTAATTTAATAGAAGTTATATTTTATAGTTTAATTCCATTTAAAACAGAAAAATGGAAAGGGGAATTTGATAAATATCAAATCCTATGGCTTCCAACATTATACCCTAATGGAAATTTTCAATTAACTATAAATAAATTAATTCCAAAAGATGTTATTAAAAAAGATACTTTAGAATTCTGGGAGTGGAATAATGAAAATTGATAAAGAATTACAAAAGTTAATTCCACCATTGGCAGAGGATGAATTAAAACAATTAGAAATTAATCTAAAGAAAGAAGGTTGGAGAAATAATGAAAGAATAATAACTTGGAATGATATTATAGTTGATGGACATAATAGGTATACTATTTGTAATAAGAATAAAATTAAATTTAAAGTAGAAAAAAAGAAATTCAAAGACAAGAATGAAGTTATTTTATGGATGATTGATAATCAACTTGGAAGAAGAAACATTCCTGATTATGCAAGGGTTGAATTGAATTTGAGAAAAGAACATATTATTAGTAAGGGAAAAGGTTTTCGTTCAGACCTTACCTTAAATAAGGTAAAGTTAGATACTAATAAACAGATAGCAAAAGAATCTAATGTTGGACATGATACTGTTTCTAAAGTTAAATTCATTCGTGATAATGCCAATGAAAAAATAAAAAAAGAGTTAAGGAGTGGTAATAGAAAACTTTCAATAAATAAAGTTTATATGGATTTGAAAAGAAAATCCCAAAGAGAAGAAGCAATTATCAAAGGAAAAAAAATTCAACCATTAAATACAAAGAAAAAATATTCTATAATTTATGCTGATCCTCCATGGAAATATTTTGAAACAGGACACCACAATCAATCATTCCATTATAACACTATGACTATTGAAGATATAAAAAATCTTCCTATAAAAGAATTATGTAGAGAAGATTGTATATTATTTCTATGGGTAACATTTCCCATACTTAAAGAAGCATTTGAAGTAATTGAATCATGGGGATTTAATTATTCTACTTGTGGTTTTAATTGGATTAAAAGAAATTTGAAATCTGATGGATGGTTTTTTGGCTTAGGAAATTGGACAAGAGCAAATTCAGAACTATGTTTAATTGCAACAAAAGGAAAACCAGTTAGACAATCAAATAAAGTATTTCAAATAATTGATGAACCAAGAGGAGAACATAGTAAAAAACCTAATGAAGTAAGAAAAAGAATTGTAGAACTAATGGGAGATATTTCAAGAATAGAATTATTTGCAAGAGATAAAACAAAAGGATGGGATACTTGGGGAAATGAAGTAAAATGAAAGATCCTAAAATTATCTGCAGCAATGGAGCTAAACTAATTAGAAAATATCCTGCTGTTAAAGAATCCCTGGAATTTCTTATACAACAAAAATGTGAATATTATAATGATCATCCATTTAAAGAAAAAGAAAAGAAAATTTGGGTTGAACAGATAAAGGAAAGTATAATTCTTTTAAATCAAGATTATAAAGAAAAAGGATTAATAGAAAAAAGAAAAGAGAAGAAAGAATCAGAAGAAGTATTTGGAAGAAGAGGGCAAATTGAAAGATTTTGGAGAGATCAACCATTCTTTTATGATGAATCAAAAATATTTTGGCTCTGGGATGATGAGAATAAAAAATGGATATTAAGTGATGAAATAAATTTCTTAAATGCAATACAAGAACAATTAGGAATTGAAACAATTGATAGTAAATCAAAAAGTGAGTTAATCTCTGGCTTTCAACAGATAGGAAGAAAACACAAACCAGAAGATATGAAAAAATATTGGGTTCAATTTAAAGATAAAATTTATGACTTAATAACAGGAGAAAATTTTAAAGCAACACCAAAATATTTCATCACAAATCCTATTCCTTGGAATGTCGGAACATCAGAAGAAACCCCAACCATTGATAAATTATTTGAACAATGGGTTGGAAAAGATTATTCTCAAACTCTCTATGAAATTGTGGCTTATAATCTTACACTAAATAAATTCATGCAAAGACTTATTGCTTTATGTGGTGGAGGATCAAATGGAAAAGGAACATTTATCAAATTAAATTATAGGCTTCTTGGAAAAGATAATTATGTTACAAGTGAAATTAAAACCTTATCTGAAAATGTTTTTGAGGCAGCTGTTCTTTATAGGAAATTATTATGTGTGATGGGTGAAGTTTCTTATGGAGATTTAAAAAATACAAATCAATTAAAAAAATTAGGTGGTGAAGATTTAATCTCATTTCAATTTAAGGGAAAAATGCCCTTTACAGATGAAAATACCGCAACTTGTATCTGCGCAACAAACTCTCTTCCGGCAACTCCTGACAAAAGTATAGGATTTTATAGAAAGTGGCTCATAATTGATTTTCCTAATCAATTTAAAGAGATAAAGAAAAACTTGATTGAATCTATCCCGGAAAAAGAATTTGAAAACCTTGCCTTTAAATGCTTAAATATTTTAAAAGAATTATACAAAACAATGAAATTTACAAATGAGGGAGATTTTGATGAGAGAATGTCAAGATATGAAGAGAGATCAAATCCTGTTATAAAATTTGTTGAAGATTTTTGCGAAGATTCTCCTGGAAAAAATATTACAATAAGAGATTTTACAAATTCTTGTAACTTATATCTTAAAAGTAAACATTTGAGAGTTTTAAGTGCAATTCAAGTTGGAAAAATTCTAAGAAATGAAGGTTTTTTAGTAGGAAATAGGAAGATTGATGAAGTTTCTTCTGTTGTTATCTTAAATTTGAGTTTAAACTCAAAGGAAAAACTATTCAAACGACCCAAACTATCAAAACGCCCACTAGGCTCCCATGTAGCATCTATTCTAGATTATGATAGTTCTAATAGTTCTAATAGTTTTAAAGATAAATTAAATATAATAATAGAGAGACCAGGAGAGAAGAATAAAGATTTTGGTCAAATTAACACAAAAGATTATGAAATTGAAGAAACTGAAAAACAGGCTGAGAAAGATATAAGAGAAGACAAAAAGTTATTCGGTGAGGAGGATAAGCCAAATGAATGATGATTATAATACTCCAAGTTGGATAATGGAAATATTTGGAGATTGGTTTGATCCTTGTTCTATTTCTATTGGAAAATTAAGAGAATTTGATGGTTTAGGAGATTGGAAACATAAAACATTTGTAAATCCTCCTTATTCAAGTCCTTTGAAGTGGGTTGAGAAATCAATTGAAGAAAATAAAAAAGGAAAAACAGTTGTTATGTTGTTAAGAGTTGATACATCTACAAAGTGGTATGCTAAATTAATTGAAGCAAAAGCAGAAATATTATGGTTTAGTAAAAGACTAAGATTCAATGATGGAAAAACTTCTGCAAATTTTCCTAGTATGTTAGTTGTCTTAGATGGAAATTTAAAAAAAAGAACAGAGATCTTAATTAAAGAAGGAAAACAAAAACAATTATGAAAATCTTAAACTTATATGCTGGAATTGGTGGAAATAGAAAACTTTGGCCGGCAGAACATGAAGTTACAGCTATTGAAAATAATAAGGAGATAGCTGAAATATACCAG
>SDBV01008515.1_pt1 | contig 13812 bp, 7 predicted proteins | sample 2277081 | NCBI WGS metagenome assembly SDBV01 (sample SAMN10402039, study PRJNA504765) | marine sediment metagenome | isolation source: marine sediment core GS10_PC15, 223 cmbsf | place: Arctic Ocean: Southern Knipovich Ridge | collected 2010 | reverse complement strand
TGATGTTAATCTTCAAGCTATTATAGATGGTAGTACAGCCTTAATGTTGGCAGCCCGAAAAGGTCATAAAGAAATAGTGGATTTATTAATTAATGCAAAGGCTGATGTTAATCTTCAAGCTATGGATGGTAGTACAGCCTTAAAGATTGCTGCCTATGTAGGTCATACAGAAATTGTGGATTTATTAATTAATGCAAAGGCTGATGTTAATCTTCATGATATGGGCAGGACGCCTTTAATGTTGGCGCCCCTAAAAAAAAATTGTCTTTTTCACATGACGGCTTTAATGATGGCAGCCGCTAAAGGTCATAAAGAAATAGTGGATTTATTAATTAATGCAAAGGCTGATGTTAATCTTACTAATCTTATTGGTTTTACAGCTTTAATGATGGCAGCCGGTGGGGGGCATAAAGAAACAGTGGATTTATTAATTAAAGCTAAAGCTGATGTTAATCTTCAAGATATTATAGATGGTAGTACAGCCTTAATGTTGGCAGCCCTACGAGGTCATAAAGAAATAGTGGATTTATTAATAAGAGGTGGAGCTAATACTAATTGGCGTACTACTTCATTAAAAATGCTTGTACCTTTATTCCGCGTATGCATACAAGCATACGATTTTTCATCCAGAACTATAAATTCTTTACCTCGTAATATAACTTGCAAAAAAATGACCATCTCTATGCTTGCCTTGTCGTTGTTAGCAACACTTTATATTTCAAAAATAGAGCTGCCAAATTAAATGATAAAAATATTATTATTTAATACTCCCTACGTTATTAATCATTTTATTTTATCTGATTTGTTTCCCGAAAAACAGATGGGTTCAACATAAACTCCACGAAATGAAATAACTGATTTTAGGCATTAATTTCTTCTGAGACATACCTCATCAAAGCAATAGATACATCGATTTTCTTTATCTTTTTAGAAATATCTCCTTTCATTCTCCAAAGAAGTTTCTCTACTCTATTTTTCGTTTTTTTATCTAACTTATCAAAGTGATATTTAGCTTTTGTAAAATCTCCATACATAAACATTTTAGATATCCAAACTAAATCTAATAACTCGTCTATTTTTCTAACCAGAATCTCAGCTTTTTTAGGTTTTATATCTCTTATTTCATTTGCAGCCATTAAGAGTCTATGAGCAAAACTATTTTTATTTTCATCTAGCTCTTCTATGATTGGAAAATCAAATCTAAAGTGTAGATCGATTAGCTTTTTCTGAATTCTTTGAATTATAGGACTCATTAATCTTTGATTATATGGTGTTTTTGCTAAAACGCCCCTTATCTCATCATCTAAGGAACTAAGTATTAACTCGATATCAGATGGTAAAAGATCGAAAAAGTTAAGCTCTAAATAGTCTTCTTTAAATGAAATCTCATGAATATCTTTTAAAATTTTATCATCATCTAAATGTCTTTTTTCCTCTATTTCGGCAATTTGAGAGTAAACATTTTCAATAGTATTTGTAATGTTCATGACTGAAGCTTTTGTAAAGATATTTTTTGATTTTTCTTGAATTTTAAGTGATGTGAGTGAGATTTCATCTAAAATATCTGAAAACATCAAAACATCTTTTCTGCATATCTCTTTATCTTTTAAACTCGTTTTAATCTCTTTTATAGTAGATGTTAGCTCAGATATTTTTGAAATACTTTTAATATTATCCACAAGCGCCCCCTTTTTATTTTATTATTTTATAGGGTGGGCAAAGATATTAAATATTTTTTAGTTATTACATAACTACCAACTTTAATAACTTGATTAATTGGCTTTATACAGCCTTTTGCCCTATTAGAATTGTAACAAAAAAAAAGTTATTTGTCAAGCGAGTTTAGTAAAGAATTAGTTTTAAAGATATAAAAGTTAATTTTAATAATTAAAATAAATAGCTATATCTTCATTAAAAGGCTCTTACATCTCATTGTTTATAAAACCATTATTTTACTCGCTAAATATAAAAAAAAATGGTTGAATTTTAATAACTCTAAAATTACACTTGCCTACTTATCATATTAAGAGATTTTAATAAAAAAAGCTGTATAAAGCTTCAATTGATCTCAATAAAATAAAGGAATAAAATTATGTCAGCAGCACCGGTAAGCCAAATAGAAATTTTAAGAGATAGTTATTTAGATGCCACAAGAAAAAATGGATTAATTGATTTTACTCAAACAGTACGTGGACCTAAAAACGATTTTCCAGGAAAAAAACAGATCAAATTAAATGATTTAGATACACTTTTTTCAGATACAGTATGGCAAGATCAAAGAAAAAAAGGTGGTCATAGAAAATTAATAAATAAAGTAACAAAAATTGTTATCGAATACAAACATCATGATGGAACTAATGTTGATCCTGGTGCCATCAGAGATATTTATGATCAAGTTCAAAAGCATTTAAATATCTTAGGCAATGATATTTTTGCTTATAAGTTAAAGAATTGGAGAGATGAGCCCAATTATGAGAAAGCTTTAACTAATTTAGAACGCTGGAAGAATCCTGCTCGATAGAGAAAACTTAAGGTTCTTTCTAAGTAATTTAAATATCTTAACTATTAAATAAGTCTTTTAACAATTGAAGCTACACTAAACCCAAATTCTTCTCTTATCTTATTCGCAGGAGCAGATATACCAAATCTATTTACTGTGATAGCAATTCCCTCTAAGCCGATATATTTATACCATCCCATCTCAGATCCCGCCTCTATTGCAACTCTAATACCTAAATCCCCTTTAATAATTTTATCTTTATACTCTTTTGACTCATTTTCAAAAATCTCAAAGCATGGAAATGATATAACTCTAACATCTTTTTGATGTGTTTTTTCGAGCTCTTTTGCAACCTCTAGCGCTAAAGACAACTCAGATCCTGTTGCAAAGAGAGTATAGTCTGGTTTTGTTTTTTCTTTTTTCACGATATAAGCGCCTTTTGAGAGACCTTCTTCAAAAGAGCGGTTAGTTTCTTCTAAAGCAGGAAGTCCTTGCCTAGAGAGTATTAATGCAGTAGGACCGATATGTTTTAGAGCAGCAATCCACGCCATTTTTACTTCATTAGCATCTGCCGGTCTTATCACTTGAAGATCTGGGATAGCTCTTAGAGACGCTATTTGTTCAACAGCTTGATGTGTTGGCCCATCTTCACCTAAAAATATTGAATCGTGAGTAAATTGATAAATAACTCTTAAGTTAGATAGAGAGGCTATTCTAATAGCATTTCTCATATAATCCGAGAAAACTAAAAAAGTCCCGCAAACTGGAACAAAAGTATCTACTAAAGAAAGACCATTTGAGATCGTTCCCATAGCGAACTCTCTAACACCGAACTTAAAATTTCTGCCTTTAAAGTTTGAGAAGGTTATTTGCTCAAATTTATTTAAGTAAGTTTTATCAGAAGATGAAAGATCAGCAGATCCTGAATATAAAAATGGCAAAACATCTGCTAGATAATTCAGCACCTTAGACGATGATTCTCTAGAAGCAATAGGATTTTTCATCTCCAAATCTTTTAAATCTTTTTCTAAGCTCACAGGAAGAGTTTTAGATTGCATTTTTTTGAACTCTTCAAACAGTTTTGGGTTTTCTTTTGCCCATGCACTAAATATTTCATTCCAGTCATCTTCTAATTTATTTTGCTGTTTTTGTTTGTTTTCAAAAAAGCTATAAACCTCTTTCGAAACATAAAACTCTTCATCTGGTAGATTTATCGCTTTTTTGGTAGCTTTAAGCTCTTCTGCCCCTAAAGGAGCTCCATGCACTTTATGAGAACCTGACATATGAGGAGAGCCTTTTCCAATAATAGTATTAGCTACTATTAAAACAGGTTTTGTCTGTTTTTTTTTGATCTCTTTAAATGTAGCATCGATCGCTTCAAAATCATGACCATCAATTTCAAAAACATCAAAACCATAAGCTCTATATCTAGCTTTTGTATCTTCTGATGTATTTTCAGATACAGGACCATCTAATGAAATCTTATTTGAATCATAAATAATTACTAGATTATCAAGTCTTAAATGCCCAGCTATTGATGAGGCTTCAGATACTACCCCTTCCATCATGCAACCATCGCCCATAAGCGTATAAATTTTATTATCAAAGAGTTTATATTTATCAGTATTGAATTTTGCTGCTAGAATTTTCATGCCGATTGCCATGCCAACTGAGTTGCCGATTCCATGACCGAGTGGCCCTGTTGTTGCTTCCACTCCATCTGTAACATGTACTTCTGGATGACCTGGTGTTTTTGAGCCGAACTGTCTAAAAAATTTAATCTCCTTCATAGAAACTTTAAATCCAGCTAAATGAAGACATGAATATAAAAGCATAGATCCGTGTCCTGCTGATAGAACAAATCTATCCCTATTGATCCAATTGGAATTTTTTGGATTATGTTTTAAAGCTTCAGCGTATAGATATGCTCCAATATCAGCGCAGCCAAGAGGCAAACCTGGATGACCAGATTTTGCTTTTTCTATAGCTTCTATTGAGAGGCCTCTAATAGTTTTTGCAATTTCCTGAGCGATCTCTTTCTTTTTTTCATCCATTTTAAAAATCCTTTGAAAATACTATAAATAAATAGTTTGAGATAGTTTTGAAAATTTTACAAGAAAAAGCTCTGAAAAATTTATTCACTCATACCGTATAAATTCAGTTAAAAACATTCACTTAGACCGTATAAATTTAGTTAAATTTATACACTTCAACACTCAAGTCATTTACTTTTAAATCGTTATAACGAATGGATTACATAGATTTAACTTTAAATTTATAGTTTTGCATCTATAACTTAGAAAAATCCAGAAATTTCATTCTCAAGCCCTCAAAACAATCGTTTTTCAAAGCTCTTATTTACAGCACCTTACAAAAAATGACCTTCCTTTTTTCAGTTGCTATATGAAAATTTCCTTCTTTTTTTCACTTAGCACTTGAAAATTTCCTTCTTTTTTTTTAATATAAATGAAAAAAGGAAGGAGATTTTAATATGGAATCAAAAAAAAGACACATAAAAAGATTATTACCTCTTCCTAAGAATAGTTTCTTTTTATTTGGACCAAGAGGATCCGGCAAATCTACTTGGGTAAAAAAAAACTACCCTAATTCTTCTTGTATTGATTTATTAATACCTAACATATTAAGAACTTACTCTGGAAATCCCGAGCATTTAATTAACTATGTCCATGGATTAAAAGGAATAAAAACAGTAATTATTGATGAAATTCAAAAAGTTCCAGAACTATTATCTGTGATACATTTTCTAATCGAAGAAAAAAAGGGGTTTCAGTTTATTTTAACAGGATCAAGTGCAAGAAAATTAAAAAGAGCTGGTGTTGATTTATTAGCAGGCAGAGCTATCAAAAAATCAATGCATCCCTTTTTAGCTTCCGAATTACAAGATTTGTTTCAACTAGATCACGCACTTAAGTATGGAATGCTGCCACTAATATGGGACTCAGATGATCAGCAAGAAGTTTTGGATTCATATGTTGATCTTTATATTTTAGAAGAAGTTCAATTTGAAGGATTAGTCCGTAACTTAGGCAATTTTTCAAGATTCTTATCTATTATTGCTTTTTCTCATGGAAGTATTTTGAATTTGAGTAATATTGCAAGAGAATGTGAAGTAAAAAGATCTATGGTTGATAACTTTATTTCAATTTTGCAAGACTTACTAATAGCAAGCACTATCCCAATATTTACTAAAAGAGCAAAACGGATGTTGATATCTCATTCAAAATTCTATCTTTTTGACGTGGGAATTTTTAAAGCAATGCGAAAAACCGGTATATTAGATTCAAATAGTGAAATTGATGGAAGCGCTTTAGAGGGGTTAGTTTTTCAACATCTTAAAACCTGGTGTGAATATACCAAAGAGAAAAATGCTCTCTTTTTTTGGCGCACAAAATCAGGAGTAGAAGTTGATTTTATTGTTTATGGAAAAAGTGGATTTTGGGCTATTGAAGTAAAAAATAACACAAAAGTATCTTTTAAAGATGTAAAGGGACTTATTCATTTTTCTGAAGATTATCCAGAATGCACGCCTATTCTTCTATATCGAGGTAATCAAAGACTTAAAATTAAGGGGATATTATGTATGCCTTGCGATGAATTTTTAAAACAGATAATTCCCGACCAATCTCTGTTTTAATTTTTTTTGTAAAAGAATTTTTTTCAAATTTAAAAAATTATTTTTTAATAAATCATAGGTTGCAGGATAGACTAGTAAACATTTGACTTTGTAGATTATTTAGGTTAAATTATTTACCTATATAAATGCATTTTTTGAGGATTTTTTATATGTTATCAAATGAGATAAGAAGAAGTTTTTTAAAATATTTCAAATCGCAATCACATACTATCGTTCCATCAGGGTCACTCCTGCCCCACGATGATCCAACACTTTTATTTACAAATGCCGGAATGAATCAGTTTAAAGATGTTTTTTTAGGAAAAAGCAAAAGATCGTATAAAAGAGCAACCTCTTCTCAAAAATGCATAAGAGCAGGAGGCAAACACAATGACTTAGAAAATGTAGGATTCACATCTAGACATTTAACCTTTTTTGAGATGATGGGTAACTTTTCATTTGGGGATTATTTCAAAAAAGAAGCTATTAGCTTTGCATATGATGTATCAACACATATTTTTGGATTTGATCCAGAAAAAATATGGGCAACAGTTTTCAGAGATGATGATGAAGCTTTTGAGCTTTGGAAAAAGTATCTTCCGGAAAAAAGAATAGTTAGATTTGGAGAAGAGGAAAATTTTTGGGCTATGGGAGATGTTGGACCATGTGGGCCTTGCTCTGAACTACTCTATGATAGAGGAGATAAATACTCTGATGCTAAATCACCTATATATGATCCTGATGGAGAGAGATATTTAGAATTTTGGAATTTAGTTTTCATGCAGTTTAATAGAGATATTTCTGGCAAAATGAACCCTCTTCCTAGTCAATCAGTAGATACAGGTGCGGGGTTAGAGAGAGTTGTTTCAATAAAAATGGGCGTAGATTCAGTTTATGCAACAGATGTTTTCCAGGAGATAATTCATGAAATAGAGAGTATTTCTAAAGTAAAATACGATGAAAAAAATAAAGATATTGCTCCTGCTTTTCATGTTATATCAGATCACATTAGATGTTTAGCATTTGCGATAGCTGATGGGATAATGCCTAGCAATATTGAAAGAGGATACGTACTTAGAAAAATACTCAGAAGAGCAGCTAGATACGGAAAAGTTTTAAAACTAGATAAGCCTTTTTTAGCGAAGCTTCTTCCGAAACTCACATCTATTATGGGGGAAGACTATCCAGAGCTGAAAGCATCAGAGAAAAGAACAGCCGAGATATTAAATTTAGAAGAAGAAGCCTTTATAAAAACTCTTAAAAGAGGCGGCTCTTTAATGCATGAGGTGATAAGTTTTGCAAAAAAAGATAAAAGAAAAATTTTAGGAGAAGAAGCATTTAAATTAAAAGATACCTATGGGTTTCCGATAGAGGAAATTCTGCTTATCGCTAAAGATGAGCATTTAGATGTCGATCTAAAGAAATTCAATACTCTAGAGATGCAAGCAAAAGACAGATCTAGAAAAGCTCAAGAAAAGCATTTAGATACTTTTGATAAAAACTTTTTCGAAGATTTCACAAAAACCCACTCTCCTTGTGAATATGCAGGGCATAGCTTTTATGAAACCGATAGTAAAATTATAGCTATTGTCGATAAAAACAAATTTACAGATGAGATCAAAAAAAATGAGTGCGCAATTATAATTTTAGATAAAACTCCATTTTATGCAGAGATGGGCGGACAAATTGGAGACAAGGGGGAAATTTTTATTGGAAATAGCATTTTCAAAGTTGAAGATACTCAAACGCCATATCCTGGAGTTATAATACACATTGGAAAACTCATAGAGGGAACTTTAAAAAAAGCTGATAGAGTTAAAGCTAAAATAGATATTGAAAGAAGAAAAAAAATAGAAGCTAATCACTCAGCTACTCATTTAATTCATTTTGCATTAGCTAAAGTTTTAGGAGAGCATATTAAACAGGCAGGATCTTTAGTCGATGATAAAAAATTTCGTTTTGACTTCGATCATCATAAAGCGCTTTCTTTAAAAGAGATTAGAGAAGTTGAAAGAGTTGTAAATGCTAAAATTAGAGATAACATAAAAGTAAAAGCCTTTGAAATACCTTTTGAAGAAGCTCAAAAGGATAAATCCATTAGACAGATTTTTGGAGAGAAATACTCGGATGTAGTAAGAGTTATTGAGATGGGAGAGTCAAAGGAGCTTTGCGGAGGAGCTCACACAGATTTTACTGGAAATATAGGTTATTTTAGAATTTTCAAGGAAGGCTCAATTGCGCAAGGGGTTAGAAGAATAGAAGCAATAACAGGAGAAGCTGCTGAAGATTATGTATATGACACAGAAGATGTAATGCAAAATATAGCCATAAACTTAAAAACCCCTACTAATAGAATAGAAGATAAAATCTCGTTTTTATTAGAAGAGAATAAAAATCTATCTTTAACACTTAAACAATCTAAACAAAATGAGCTAAAAAATCTAATATCTACAATAGCAAAAAAAGTTGAGAGTATTAACTCTATAAATGTGATAACCGAAATTGTTGAAGTAGATCCAAAAGATCTAAAAACTTTTTCTGAAAATCTCTTAAAAAATGTAAAATCAGCCGTTGTTGCAATTGCATGTAAAACAGATAGTCGCTGCCAAATTTTTATTAAAATCAGCCCTGATCTAATAGATAAAAACATCTTTGCAAACGATCTTATAAAAGCGATCTCTCCAATAATAAATGGAGGAGGTGGCGGAAAAAAAGATCAAGCGCAAGCTGGCGGAAAAGATGCTACAAAAATCTTTGACGCTTTTAATAAAATTAAAACCATAATAAAAGAAAAGAAAAGTGATCGATTCTAAATCAATGATTTACAACTCTGGTATTTCTAAATCTAAATTTTTTAAATCGGGGATTTATAAATCTAGATTTTTTGATGAATTTTTAGATAAACTAAAATCTAAAAATTCTATTTTAGTAGATGATATTTTAGATCCTGAAATATCATTTTTAACTACATTTCTAAATCAAAGTTTAAAAAAAGATATTTTAATAATTTCAACAGATAGAAGAAAAGATCTACTCTATAAAAATCTATCCTCTTTTAATGATAACCTTTTAGAGTTTTTATCTTGGGAGACTCTTCCTTTTGAAGAGATAAAACCATCTTTAGATATTATTGGTCAAAGATTCGATACGCTTAACAAACTTCAAGTTTCTAAAAAAAACAATCTTTTGATATGCACACTTCACTCTCTTCTACAAAAAATCATCCCATCTGATGTTTTAAAAGATCTATCTTTGCATCTAAAAATAAATGAGTCCCATGATTTTGATGATCTAATAAAGAAACTTGTTCATTTAGGGTATAAAAAAGAGACTTTAGTATCTGATAAGGCTCAATTTGCAACTCGTGGATATATAATCGATATTTTCCCAACGAATCTAGATCATCCCTATAGAATAGAGTTTTTCTCAGATGAAATAGAATCCATTAGAACATTTGATTTAGAGACTCAGAAATCTGTAGAAAGAAAAAAATCTGTAGATATTTTTTTAGCAGATGAACTCAAATTTTTAAAAGAGGAGAAAAACCCAGCAAATATTTCCTCTTATTTAAAAGATGACTTTTTAGTTATATTTGATGATTTATATCAAGTAGAAGACTCTCTAACAGCTTTAAATAGTTTAAAGATAAAAAACTCAAAATATTTTTTATCTTTCGATTCATTTTTAGAAGAGATTAAAAAAAATCAAAAACTCTATTTTTCTGAAAAGAAAATTGATGATATATCTAGCGTTACATATAAGGAAAACCCCAATACAAAAGATGAAAAAGAGATCTCTTTTGAAGTTTTTCAAAAGCATCTAGATGCTCTATTATTTAAACATCCATTTAGTACATATTTAGATTTTTTAAGTTTAGAAAAATTAGAAAATATCTTAGATCACATAGAAACTTTTATCGATAAAAACTTAAAAGTTATGTTTTTACATCAAAATGAAACAGAAAAAAAACATATCTTAGAGCTCCTAGATAAAAAAAATATAAAAATCTCTTTAGATAAAAATGAAAACATCTTTTTTGAAGAAGGTTTTCTATCTTCAGGATTCATAATACCCGATCAAAATCTCTCAATAATCCCCTATAATGAAATCACAAAAAGAAAAGTCATTAGAAGACAAAAATTTAGAGAGGCTTATCACTCCCCTGTAGCATCTTATCACTCATTAGAGATAGGAGATTTAGTTGTTCATTTCCATAGCGGTATTGGTAAATATTTAGGCTGCGATAGACTATCTAATCATCTAGGGGTAGAGACAGAGTTTTTAATACTTGAATATGCTAACGGCTCAAAATTATATGTTCCCATCTCTCAATCACATCTAGTTACAAGATATATCGGCTCAACAGAGACCATGCCTACACTTACTCTGCTAGGATCAAACAAATGGCAAAAAACAAAAGCTTTAGCTCAAAAGCAGATAATTGGATACGCTTCTGATCTTTTACATATCCAAGCTATAAGAGAATTAGAGGGCGGATTTGAATATGATGAAGATTCAGAAGAAACTGAGCTTTTTGATTTAGATTTTCCATATGTTGAAACCCAGGATCAAAAAAGAGCTATAGATGATCTTAAAAATGATATGATGCAAAAAAAAGCTATGGATCGCTTAATCTTGGGCGATGTTGGCTATGGAAAAACTGAAGTTGCAATGAGAGCAGCTTTTAAAGCTGTCTATGACGGAAAAAAGCAAGTAGCTGTTTTAGTACCGACTACTGTTTTAGCGATGCAACATTTTGATACTTTTAAAGAGAGAATGTCATCTTTTCCAATTATAATAGATATAGTATCTCGTTTTAAAACTGCAAAAGAAAATAAAAACACTCTAGAAAATGTAAAAACAGGCAAAATAGATATTTTAATAGGAACTCACAGGATTCTTTCTCAAGATGTCTCATTTAAAGATTTAGGTCTTTTAATAGTTGATGAAGAGCAAAGATTTGGAGTTAGGGCAAAAGAGCACTTAAAAAAAATTAAAAAAGGCGTTGATTGTTTAACTTTGAGCGCCACTCCTATCCCTAGAACCCTATACATGTCACTGATTAAAGTAAAAGAGATGTCGGTGATAAATACTCCCCCTCAAGATAGGCTGCCTATAAAAACTATAATTTCAGAAAACGAAGATGAAGTTATAAAAAACGCAATTTTAAGAGAAAAATCTCGTCAAGGCCAACTCTTTTTCATTCATAATAGAGTAGAGAGTATTTATAAAAGATTAGAGCACATAGAAAAATTAGTTAAAAATTGCACCTGCGCTGTAGTTCATGGTCAAATGTCAACTAAAGATGTCGATCTAACTTTTCATAAATTTAAAAAAGGTGAGATTGACATTTTATTTGCTACAACCATCATAGAAAATGGAATAGACGTTCCCAATGCTAATACAATAATTATCGATAGAGCTGACACCTTTGGTCTAGCTGATCTTTACCAATTAAGAGGAAGAGTTGGTCGCTGGAATAGATCTGCATACGCCTATTTTTTAACTCCAAAAAATAGACAAATCTCTGAAATCTCCCAAAAAAGGTTATCAGCTCTTTTAGAAGCTCCAACTTTTGGAGGAGGCATGGCAATTGCTATGAGAGATTTAGAAATAAGAGGAGCTGGAGATATTTTAGGAATTAAACAATCAGGGCAAATCTCAAACATTGGTTTTCATCTATATTGCAAGCTTTTAAAAAGAGCAATTCTTAGTATTCAAAACAAAAAAGAAGCCTCTTTTATTGAAACCAAAATGGAGTTTTCATACCCCGCGTATCTTCCAGATGAGTATATCCCCCATGAAAATCTACGTATGGAGATCTACTATAGGCTAGGAGAAGCTCAATCAAACAAAACAATAGATGATATATCAACAGAGCTAAAAGATAGATTTGGGTCTTTGCCAGAGCCTGTTAAAGAGCTAATATCTCTTAGTAAAATAAAAATATTTGCTAATCTAAACTCATTTACTCACTTAAAATTTGGAGATTTTACTCTATATTGTGAAAGGCTTTTTGAAAGCAAGAAAACACACAAAAATCTTATCTTACCTAAAAAAAGAGATATTTTAAAATTTGAAGAAGATATCATCTCGATGCTAAAAGATAGTTTTAATATTTCATCTTAAAGATGCTAAGTTAAATCTATATTGAAAAATATAAGAGAAGAAAAAGTAATTGTTTTGCCTCCTTCTAGTATTGCTTTAGCATCACTTTTCAATTTTTTTAATAAGTCATAATCAGACAATTTGCACCACTCTTTTTTTATTTTTATTCTTTTTTCTGATGACAGCTCTTCTAAAGCATATATTAGGGCATCTTTTTCAGATTTTTCTAAATGCTTAAAGACACTTCTTAGTTTTTCATCATCACTTACAGGGAGTAGATGGAGAATGCTCATTCCACCGCTTGGCTTCATCGCTGCGTTCAATTTTAATGCGCCCCTAGCTTCCCTAGCTATTCCCTGAGCTTGTACCAATGAATCTTGTTGTTCATCAAAATGTTCTGTTAAAGATTTTTGCTCTAGTTTTAATCCTCTAATTTCTCGTTCTAACTTAAGAATATCATCATCTCTCTCAAGATCAGTCTGAGTTCCTAGAGTTACAGTTTCTTTCTTTTTAATCTTACTTGGTTTTTGTTTCTCAGTCCGTTTTGCCATTGTAGATAAATGATCTAAAGCATCATTTGGACGGTTTTCATCTAAAGCTTCATTAATAGTAGCTATATAACTTATATGCCCTCTATAGGGGCTTCTCAATGAAGCATCTGCTATATTATTTAAAAATCTTTTTGCATCTTGAAATTCTTTTGCCTCTATAGATTTCCTAATTTCTCGAATTTGCAATCCTAGAAATTCTGGAGAATTTCTGAATTTATCAATAAGCTCTTCTTTAGGAACTCCTTTTGTCAAACACCTATAAGCCACAGCTCCAATTACACCTACACCAAGACATACACCTAGTAAAATATTCTTTCCAATAATTGTATAATTATTTGATTCATTACTATAAGAGCTCTGGAACGCGCCTTGCTCAGCTATAGTAATTGGTAAATTCATTAAAAATAGTGCCGATGCACCTAATAAAGGTCTTGCTGTTGGTTTTATACTACTTAAAAAGCTAGTCTCTCTTTTTTCAACTGAACTATTTGGATTAATTGAGCTCATTTTTTATTTTCTTTTTAAATTGTTAGCATTTTAACTTAAAAGAATCACTTTATATCAAGAAAATAATTTATTTCTATACAATCATTTCATTTTTTAAACAACCAGTCCCATCATAGAACTAATATCACTTAGCAAAATAAAAATATTTGCTAATCTAAACTCATTTACTCACTTAAAATTTGGAGATTTTACTCTATATTGTGAAAGGCTTTTTGAAAGCAAGAAAACACACAAAAATCTTATCTTACCTAAGAAAGAAGATATCATCTCGATGCTAAAAGATAGTTTTAGTATTGCATAGTTAGAAAAAAAGAGCTCAAAATAATATTTGAGCTCTTTAGATTTTAATTATTATTTGGTTCCTTGTCGTAATAATTCTTGAACTTGTGCTTTCAATACTTGTACCAATTGATCTTCAGGGATTTTCCTCCAGCCATTGTTAATTTTTATTCTATCTTCTCGCGGAGTCTGATCTAAAACTTGTTGTAGAGCATCTTGTTCACTTTGGGTTA
>SDBV01008514.1_pt1 | contig 13812 bp, 9 predicted proteins | sample 2277081 | NCBI WGS metagenome assembly SDBV01 (sample SAMN10402039, study PRJNA504765) | marine sediment metagenome | isolation source: marine sediment core GS10_PC15, 223 cmbsf | place: Arctic Ocean: Southern Knipovich Ridge | collected 2010 | reverse complement strand
AAATTAACTAAAAATGCCATTGCTCACCTCGTTTTTAAAACGTGTTTCAAGTGAGCAATGGCATTTTTAGTTAATTTTCTGCAAGTGTTCGGCTAGCAATTTGAACTCGCCAAAAAGCAATAGAGCAATTAAAAACACGCTCTTTTGAAGATTTATCATCAAAGGAATTACTAGCAATCATTACTCATATAGATACTCGAATTGCAAAGGATTTTTTGAACATCAACTATGTTACCGGCGAGATTGTTTCTTTGGATGAAGATCTGTTTAAGGAACTTTCCCGTCCTAAAACTTTACCATTTGTTTTCTAAAAATTTACCAAGCAAAACTAAATATCATCAGGGTCGAGGATGAGATTCCTACCCTCTGCTAAGCACAATCACATATACAACAGCGCCGAAGACGGCTTATTTTTATATCGTAAAAGTTTTAACTTCTGATGTGTCTAGAGCTTATTCAGCGGATAGCGTATATTTATTGTCGTTATGCTTGGGTACGCTCAATACGTTAAGATAAGGGGTTGCGCACCACGACTATTTCTACCAATGTTGAAAAAGCCTTGAAGATATGAGAATAAAAGCCACAATTTTCCGATTAGCTTTAGCGTGGTACTGAAAAAGAATTAACCGAAGGTTGAGTTTGATGAGCTATAGTCGAATCTCTTGGAGTAATCTATTAGGACAGCCAACATACAAAAATTCAGAAGAGCTTCTAAGCGACCTTCTGTTACACCTCGCTGAAATCGACTCGACTAAAGTTATCCCCCTTTTATCTCAAGCTGGTAACAGGCTGCATAGGATTCTTCAACATAAAGGTTTTGAAGCAGCTGATCAAGAACTTATCGAAGCATATTGCCCCCCCTTTAAAGAGCTTTTTCTTGAGATTAAAAAGCAAAATCCAAGTTCGCTCCTTTTTACCCCTCTTGGACTTCGGTTGGTACACTATCTTCTCATTCACAATGTCGCAGACCTCCCAAAAAAAAGACCTATCAAAACTTTTGGAACACGTACATTTGTTAAAAATCAGAATCTTTGGTGTCCTCTTCCTTCTGCACCAGAAAAATTGACGGATCTTAGCCTAAGTGGCGTTTTTTTATGGGCAAATGAACTCCTTGATCAACTTTTCCCACACTCTTTGACTACTGATACGGAACAATTTTACCTACATCGACTCTACGAATTTACGGGAGTCAGCGGTCGGATTCGCGCGCTGTTTGAAAACGACTACTTCAATAAGGAATTTAGTCACCGATTTGGATTTGGAATTTCTCCTTTTTTGGGATCACTTGTTAGTATCTTCCTGCATACCTTGGCAAAAGACCCCATGGTGTTGTCTCCTTCAGTATCTTATCAACGCTATCCTGAAGAGGTCCAAGCATCTGTCAAAGCTGCAATTTCGCATTTGAGCGTAGATTTAGGGTACCATGCAATTACACTAAAGGCCTTACACCAGGCGTTAAAGCAAGATCTTACATTAGATAGCAAAGCAAGAGGTAAACCCCTCCTAAATTTCCAGGAGCTTGAATACTGCATCCGCCCAGATCTTCTAGCAACTGCACTCGCGAACCTTCCTATACATATGATCTTGATTGACGCTCAGAAAAAAGAAGAAGGGAAAAGACCTGGAAATCTGTTATGGACAAAAATGGGGGATATTTTCGAACAATTTTGTTTTGATAAGACCTCTGAGATCCTGGGGACTGGGCTTTGCGAACGCCCTTCTTCTAAAAACCCCCTTGGGGATATAATCGTGTTGATCGATAGTAACTGCCACTTAATGATTGAAACGAAAGCCACATCTGAAAACGACACACTTCTTGCTGGCGATCGCAAGGAGATCGTAAAAAAAATCTTACTTCCCAAGCCATACTCAAAAGATGGGCCTAATCCTGGCCCTCTTCAGGTTATGCAGCGCGCTATGGAGTACCGCAATCGAGAGACTTTTAAAGGCGAGTTATTCACTGCAGTCATATATCTGAATCCACCACCAACAACCTCTGAATTTGACAACCTTTATCACGAAAATATATCTGGTAAGGACATCCAAGAAGCTTACCGGAGTGACCCCATAAACAAAGCCACCATTCTTCTATCTATGTCCCAATGGGAACTGATTCTAAGTGCTGTCCACCAGGGTGGCTCTCTCCGAAATATCTTGACTTCTCTGGTCAATTTACCGCCTAGCAGGGTGGAGCCTTGCATCATAGAGTCAATGAGTAGCCAAAAAATGCAAGTCTCCTCCGCGCCAATTTACAGATCTGAGATCAAAGCATTGGCTGACACATGCCGGAAAGGTGCGCCGGCAAATTAAGTTATCCTGCGGATAAAATATCGTTCCGAATTTAAAATTTTGTACAGCCGATCTCACTTACAGCAGAAATTCATAAACTTTCTATAGCATCCTATATAGCAAATGCTGTATAAATAAACACTTAAAGTTTACCCCTTGGAAAAGGACTCATGTGTTCTGCTCTGGAAATAAAGTTACTTTTTACACGTAAAACGAGAACTGACAAAGGATTGTATTGAAAATGTCAAACGATTGCACTCCCACTTTCATTAAAGAGATGAGGCTTAGACTAAGCATGACACAAGAAGAGCTGGCACAAAAATTAGGGGTAAGCTTCACCAGCGTAAACCGCTGGGAAAACGGACAAACAAAACCTTCGAAACTAGCGAGGAAGCAGCTCCAGCTACTGGCAACCGATAACGCCACAAGTAAAGGTGTGTGAGATTATGGCAATTAAAAAATCTGAGTTATATAGCTCCCTCTGGAAAAGCTGCGATGAATTACGTGGTGGCATGGACGCCTCTCAGTACAAGGACTATGTTCTAGTGCTCTTGTTCGTCAAATATGTCTCCGACAAGTACGCGGGCCAAAAAGGGGCTCTTATAGATGTTCCTGCAGGTGGCGGCTTTTCCGATATGGTGGCACTCAAGGGTGATAAAGAAATCGGTGACAAGATCAACAAGATTATCGGCAGACTCGCTGACGCCAATGATCTGAAAGGTATCATTGACGTCGCAGACTTCAATGACCCCGACAAGCTCGGCAAGGGCAAGGACATGGTCGACCGCCTGTCCAATCTAGTCACTATATTCAACTCCCCAGAGCTCAATTTCCGTTCTAACCGCGCCGAAGGAGACGATATTCTTGGCGATGCTTACGAATATCTCATGCGTCACTTTGCCACGGAATCGGGCAAGAGCAAGGGACAATTCTACACCCCTGCCGAAGTCTCGCGAGTGATGGCGCAGGTTATCGGCCTCGGAGAAGCAAAGAGCTCGAACCAAACAATTTACGATCCGACCTGTGGCTCGGGCGCTCTACTCTTAAAGGCTCATGATGAAGCCAAGAGCGCAACCAGGCTAGACCTCACCCTCTACGGTCAAGAGAAGGACAACGCAACGGCCGCTCTTGCGAAGATGAATATGATCCTCCACGACTGCCCAACAGCAGAGATCTGGAGAGACAATGTCCTTTCAAACCCTCATTGGAGAGAACCATCTCAGGGACTCAAAACCTTTGATTTTGTCGTCGCAAACCCTCCATTTTCCACTAAATCCTGGAGCAACGGTTTAGACCCGGTCCATGACGAGTTTGGGCGCTTTGCCTTTGGTGTACCTCCTGATAAAAATGGTGACTATTCCTTCTTTTTGCACTTGTTAGCTTCTATGAAGAGCATTGGAAAGGGAGCCATCATCCTTCCGCACGGTGTCTTATTCCGTGGAAACGCGGAAGCTGCCATCCGCAAGAGAATTCTACAACGAGGATATATAAAAGGGATCATCGGTCTGCCAGTCAACCTTTTCTACGGCACAGGTATCCCGGCTTGTATCATCGTTCTCGACAAAGAAGAAGCGTCCACGCGTGAAGGCGTTTTCATGATCGATGGGAGTAAGGGGTTCGTTAAGGATGGCAATAAGAATCGCCTCCGCAGCCAAGATATTCACCGCATTGTTGACACATTCAATAGACAGCAAGAAGTTGAAAAGTATGCGCGGTTTGTTCCCCTAACTGAGATAGAAGCGAACGAGTTTAATCTAAATATCCCGCGTTATATCGATAGCAGTGATCCTGAAGACCTCCAAGATATTAAAGCCCATCTCTGCGGTGGAATTCCCGCTCAAGACGTCGAAAGCCTGCAAAATTACTGGGACGTCCTTCCAAGTGTCCGTGACGGACTCTTCCAGGCCGCTACTCGTCCCGGCTACTTCGAGCTCTGCCTCGAGCCGTGCGAAATCAAGAACGCAATCTACAGCCACGGAGAGTTTAACGCTTTTGCGAGCAGGGTTAGTGAGCGGTTCACCGCGTGGCAAAAAGAGACGCAACCCTTGATGATGGCTATACAACCCGGAGCACATCCCAAGCAATTCATTGGGACGATTTCCGAAACTTTGCTAGAAACGTTCCGTAAGCTCACTCTCATAGATCCGTATGATGTGTATCAGCATCTCATGACCTACTGGTCGGAAACCATGCAGGATGACGTCTACATGTTGGCGACCGGAAGTTGGCAAAACGCCGCCCGCGTGCGAGAGATCCTCGGTAAAGAGGAGAAGGAAAAAGCGGATTTAGTCATCGGTAAGAAGAAGTACAGAACCGAACTGATTCCTCCAGCCTTAGTGATTGCGCGCTATTTTTCTGATGAACAGCAACAACTTGTGAAGATGGAAGCAGACGTAGAACTCTTGGCAAGACAACTCGAAGAGTTGCAAGAGGAGCATGGCGGAGATGAAGGCCTACTCACCGAAGCAAAAACGGATAAAGATAAGCTGACCAAGGGCAGTGTGAAAGGACGTCTGTCGGAGATCAAGCGCGACCCTGATTCAGAAGAGGAACGACAGGTTCTAGAGCAGTGTTTGGACCTGATGGACCGAGAAGCTTCTGCTAGCAAGGGGCTGAAGGAAGCCGAAAAGCGCCTACACGACCTGGTGCTTACAAAGTACGGTCACCTCACAGAAGAAGAAATTAAAGATCTTGTGGTCAAGGATAAGTGGCTGGCGACTCTGCAAGCTTGCGTGCAAGAGGAGTTAGATCGCGTGTCTCAGCGCCTGACAGGCAAAGTCAAGGAACTTGCTGAGCGCTATAGCCACCCACTACCCTTACTCGAGCAGCAGGTCACAGAATGCCAGCTCCGTGTGGAAGAGCACCTCAAGAAAATGGGATTTGATTGGGCACTAGCAACGAGTTCAGGGAGGGCGTGATGTATAAAGTACCAGAGCTACCTCTGACAATCGAACTGGAAACGAAACCGGTACTTAAAAAACTCTCACAAGCGCATAGAGCCCTTGCTGAGCTGAAAGGGGTCACTGGGATTATTCCGAACCAGACGATCCTCATCAGCACCCTATCGCTTCAGGAGGCAAAGGACAGCTCCGCTATCGAGAATATCATCACCACCCATGATGAGTTGTACAAGAGCGACAGCGCCTCCAAGCAGTTTACTAGCCGAGCTGCAAAGGAGGTGTACAACTACGCCGCCGCTTTGCGCAGTGGATATGAGACAGTCAAAAAGAGTCACCTCTTGACGACATCCACTATCTTGGAAATTCAAGCTACCATTGTTGAAAATAGCGCCGGGTTTCGCTCCCTTCCAGGAACAAAGCTCAAAAACGAGCAAACCGGTGCTGTCGTATACACCCCTCCACAGGAAGCGGGGCAGGTAAAAGCGCTGATGAGCAACCTAGAAAAGTTCATTAATGACGAGAGCCTGAGTGATGTCGACGCCTTAATCAAAATGGCGCTGGTTCACCATCAATTTGAAAGCATTCACCCCTTCTACGACGGCAATGGACGCACAGGAAGAATTATCAATGTGTTGTATCTGGTCAAACAGGGCCTACTCGATACACCCGTACTCTACCTCTCCCGCTACGTGAATCAGAACAAAGCGGAATACTATCGCCTGCTTCAGGCCGTACGAGATCAAAAGGCTACCTGGGAAGAGTGGGTGCTGTTTGTTCTAGAGGCTGTAGAACAGACCTCCTACCAGACGATTCAACTGGTTCGCGGAATCAGGGACCTCATGCAACATCACAAAAAGCAGATGCGCGAAGAGCTGCCTAAAATCTACAGCCAAGATCTTCTGAACAATCTGTTTAGGCATCCTTACACCAAAATCGAATTTGTTATGCAGGAGCTACAAATTACCCGCATAACAGCAACTAAATATCTAAACGAGCTTGTTCGCATTGGCCTTCTCTCCAAGCATAAAAAATGGAAAGAAAACTACTACCTAAACGATGCCCTATTTGAGCTTCTTAGTGACGCAGGCTCAACATATGAAGTTGCATCATGATCAAATCCAAGCAAAACGAACACATGACAAGCTTATCATGTATACAAAATCTCGATTTTCTATATGTGATAAATCTATCATGCATACGTTGCCTCGATTTCATATGCACGAGACTCCTTTCGTGCCAAACCATCTCCAGTATGGGATGTAGGATCTCCAACAAATTGACAACGAGTGGATTATGCAGACAATGACCAATATTGCAGAAAGCCACGGACAAGAAGGCTCCCTTGCCGGCAATGAAAGCACAGAAACTCCAACTGTTTATAAGAAGACTGAAGTTGGGGTAATTCCTGATGATTGGGAATCAGAAAACCTATGCAATATTACAATTTACTTAGGTGCGGGCAGATCAAAAATAAATAGATCCGGTGGCTCATATCCAATTTATGGTTCAACAGGAATTATTGGTTATAATAATCATTTTGACCATAGCGGCCCGGCGATATTGGTGGCGCGCGTTGGCGCAAACGCGGGGAAACTAAATGCTGTTTCTGGAAAATACGGTGTAACGGATAATACAATTATCATAAAATTAAAAGATGATTTTTCGTTACACTTCATTGTTAGTTTATTAGAAATTAAACGGTTAAACTCCCTTGTTTTCGGATCTGGTCAGCCTTTGATCACAGGGACACAGCTTAAGAAACTGTTGATTTGTTCCCCCCCTCTTCATGAACAGAAAGCCATTGCCGCAGCGTTAAGCGATGTGGATGAGTTGATTGAGGGGCTGGATAAGCTCATCGCCAAAAAGCGCGATATCAAGCAGGCGACCATGCAACAGCTCCTCACCGGCAAGCGCCACTTGCCCGGGTTTGATGGGGAATGGGATGAAAAAAAAATAGGCGAACTGGCTTCCATAACAACAGGTGCAAGAAACACCCAAGACAGGAAAATAAATGGTCGATACCCCTTTTTTGTCAGATCCTCAACAGTAGAGAGGATAGATAGCTTTTGTTACCAAGGTGAAGCGGTGCTAACTGCGGGAGACGGTGTAGGCACCGGAAAAGTCTACCATTACGTCAATGGAAGATTCGATTTTCACCAACGTGTCTATAAAATTAGCGATTTTAACGAATCATTAGACGGATACTTTTTTTACCTCTACTTTAGCCATAACTTTTTTCAACGAATTTCGTTACTGACTGCCAAATCATCTGTTGATTCTGTACGGATGGACATGATCGCGAATATGCAGATCCCCCTCCCCCCTTTGCAAGAACAAACAGCCATCGCCAGCGTCCTATCGGACATGGATGAGGAGCTCCGCACCTTAGAAGCTCGTCGTGACAAGACAAAAGTCCTCAAGCAAGGAATGATGCAGGAACTTCTAATGGGGAGGATCCGCCTCGTATGAGCAATATTGCTAAGAAAGAGAGCGTCACCCAACGCCGCGTTATTCGCTTGTTTAAAGAACAGCTCGAATGGTCCTACCTAGGCGATTTCCAAGACCGCAAGGGCAACCGAAATGTTGAGCCCGAACTTCTTAGAGCCAACCTGCGTGAACGAGGCTATGACAACTCCCTGATTGATCGCGCTCTGCACCAACTTGAGAAAGAGGCGGGCAAAAGGAGCAATCGCCACTATGACCGCAACAAAGCGGTCTACCAACTCATTCGCTATGGCGTGCAGGTACGCCCCGATATTGGCGAGAACAAAGAGACCGTTTGGCTAATCGACTGGAACAACCCGCAAAAAAACGACTTTGCCATCGCTGAAGAAGTGGCTGTGACTCCCGCCAATCCAAAAGGACGGGGCAAGCGACCCGATATTGTTCTTTACGTGAATGGGATCGCCCTAGGCGTGATCGAGCTCAAGCGTTCATGCGTTTCGGTATCTGAGGGAATTCGCCAAAATCTCGACAATCAAAAGCCAGACTTTATCCAGCACTTCTTTTCCACCATGCAGCTCGTCATGGCGGGCAATGACACGGAAGGCTTGCGCTATGGAACCATTGAAACTAGAGAAAAGTACTACCTCACCTGGAAAGAGGATAGCACCGTTGACAACCTTCTAGATCGGCACCTTCTTCAAATTTGCAATAAGGAACGATTTCTAGAGATCATTCACGATTTCGTGGTATTCGATGCAGGCGTAAAGAAGCTATGTCGACACAACCAGTACTTTGGGGTGCATGCCGCGCAAGAAGCTATCAGCCAGCGACAGGGCGGTATTATTTGGCACACGCAAGGATCAGGCAAGAGTCTGACCATGGTATGGCTGACCAAGTGGCTTCGAGAGAAAGCCCACGATGCCCGCGTACTTATCATTACTGACCGGACAGAGTTAGATGAACAAATTGAGCAGGTTTTTGAAGGCGTTAACGAAACCATCTATCGCACGAGAAGCGGCGCAGACCTAGTAGAGAAACTTAACTTACCGAATCCCTGGCTGATTTGCTCGCTGATCCATAAATTTGGCCGCAAAGGGCAAGAGGATGAGGCTGACATACCCTCCTTTACACGAGAGCTACAAAAGGCGCTTCCGCCCGATTTTAGGGCCAAGGGTAATCTTTTTGTATTTGTCGATGAGTGCCACCGCACCCAGTCCAATAAGCTCCACAAGGCGATGAAATCGCTACTCCCAGAAGCCTTATTTATCGGTTTTACCGGTACGCCTCTTCTAAAAGCTGATAAGAAGAAGAGCGTCGAGATTTTTGGTCCCTATATCCACACCTATCAGTTTAATGAGGCTGTCGCCGATAAAGTGGTGCTACCCCTGAGGTTTGAGGCTCGAGATATTGAGCAAAACCTCACCTCTCCTGAAAAGATCGATCAATGGTTTACCTCCAAGACCTCCGGCCTAACCGACCTCGCCAAGGCTCAGCTCAAAAAACGATGGGGAACGCTGCGAAAGGTACTTTCCAGCCACTCACGCCTTGAAAAGATTGTGGTTGACATCCTTCTCGATATGGAACTGCGGGATCGCCTAAAGAGTGGCAAAGGAAATGCAATGTTGGTCTGTGACAGCATCTTCTCCGCTTGTAAATTCTATGAGCTCTTTGATAGAACCGATCTTAAAGGAAAATGCGCGATCATTACCTCCTACAACCCCTCTCCGAATGATATAAAGGGTGAGGAATCTGGCGAAGGAATGACAGAAAAGCTCCGTCAGTATGACATCTACCGCAACATGTTAGCGGCTTGGTTTAATGAGTCTCCGGAAGATGCAGCAAACAAGGCGGAACTGTTCGAGACCGAGGTTAAGACCAAGTTCATCAAGGAACCGGGACAGATGAAGCTCCTCATCGTCGTTGATAAGCTCTTAACGGGATTTGACGCCCCGCCGGCGACATTCCTTTATATCGATAAGTCCATGCAAGATCATGGCCTATTTCAGGCCGTTTGTCGGGTGAACCGCTTAGACAGCGACGACAAGGAATATGGCTACATCATCGACTACAAAGACTTGTTCCGAAGCTATACCCGCTCACTCAAAGACTATACTGTTGACGCTCTAGAAGGCTTTGATGCAGAGGACGTCGCAGGATTACTAGAGGACCGCCTGACTAAAGCTAAGGAGCGTCTAGCAGAAACACGAGAAGCCATCAAGATGCTGTGCGAGCCAGTGCCTCCACCAAAACATGAAAATGACTACATCCATTACTTTTGTGGTACAGAGTCTGGGAATGCGGAACAACTCAAAGATAACGAGCCTCGCCGTTTAAGCCTCTATAAGCTCGCGGCCTCTCTCATTCGCGCATTCGCGAATATCGCTAACGAACTACCGGAAGCGGGCTTTAGCAAAGCTGAGATCGAGCAAGTCAAGAATGAAGTAGCCCACTTTGAAAAGGTGCGTGAAATCGTAAAGCTCGCCAGTGGTGACTATATTGATTTGAAATTGTATGAACCAGCGATGCGCCACCTCATAGATAGCTACATTAGAGCTGAAGAGAGCGAAAAAGTCTCCGCCTTCGATGATATCTCACTGATACAACTCATCGCAGAGAAAGGGCCTGATGCCGTGGATGCCCTACCAAAAGGAATCCGTGGGAACAAGGATGCTGTCGCTGAAACGATCGAAAATAACGTTCGCAGACTGATCATCGATGAGCACCCAATCAATCCCAAGTACTACGAAAAAATGTCCGAGCTTCTCGATGCCCTCATTGCCCAGAGAAAGCAGCAGGCAATGGATTACAAGGAGTACCTACAAAAAATTCAAGAGCTGAGCAAAAAGGTATGTGACCCTTCTCAAGGTTCCACTTATCCGCCTTCCATCAACTCCCCAGGCAAGCAAGCGCTCTACGATAATCTCGGGCAAGACGAAGACCTAGCTAAGGAAGTCGACTATACGATCTTGTACTCAAGGCAAGATGGCTGGCGGAATAATCGCCTAAAGGAAAAGAAGGTCAAATACTCAGTTGAGGAAGTTCTCGATGACGAAACGCTGACCGATCAGATCATGGAGATCATCAAAGAACAGACAGAGTACTAAGGTGAGGAAGGGGATGGAACAAATCGAAGTAAATGGGCTGACGGTCGATATCGTCCGCAAAGAAATAAAGAATCTACATCTTGGCGTTTATCCCCCTGATGGTCGTGTTCGTGTAGCTGCGCCTTCCGCTGTAAGCGACGAAGCTGTTCGTCACGCTGTCATTACTCGACAAGGTTGGATACGCAAGCAACAGGAACGCTTTGCACTGCAAGAAAGGCAGTCCCCACGTGAAATGATCGACGGTGAAAGCCACTACTTTGCAGGCCAACGCTATCGGCTCAAAATCATTGAGAATACCGGACCTAGTGTCGTTCTCCTTCGGGGCAAGACAATCATGCAACTGCATGTTTCTCCCAACACCACCTGCGATCAGCGAGAACAAGTACTCCTACGATGGTATCGTCAGCAGCTCAAAAGCCTGATCCCTGACCTGCTTTCTAAATGGGAACCAGTTGTAGGGGTCGAAGTTGCCGAATGGGGTGTAAAGCGAATGAAGACAAAGTGGGGATCCTGCAACCCCGACAAACGACGCATCTGGCTTAACCTAGAGCTAGCAAAGAAGTCAGCCCAGAGCCTCGAGTACATCGTGGTGCATGAGTTGGTGCACCTGCTCGAGAGAACTCACAATGATCAGTTTCGCGCACATATGGATCGATTCATGCCGCAATGGCGCGTGCATCGCGATGAACTTAACCGTGCTCCGCTAGGGCATCATCAGTGGGAGGATGACTATGAATCATAGTCTCACAGGTTCTGAAAACCTCGGAAACGCGGTATCTCTTCCAGATACTACGACTACACACTTAGGTCTTAAGCACGATCAAGGCATCAACAATTTAAACCGATCCGGCGAACTGTTCATGTACTGCGTATGGGTACAAGGTATCATGGCAACTCTTATCGTTTTGGCGGAAAATTCGCATTTTCGATCCGATTTCGTTGAGTACCATGAGCAACTAGACCATGAATTTGTACAAAAGCGCACCGATCTGCTCAAAAAGCCGTTCAGTCGTATTCTGAACACCTTTTATGAAACATTTGACGATGTGATCACCTCGTCCGATAGGAAGCTCTTGGATCTCCTGTCGGATCTACGCGATCTGTTTGCTCACTGTCACCTCTCTCTTGGTCGTCCCTATCTTTTGTGGGGACCGAAGGGGCCTTTTGAGGCCAGAATTCGAGCCTTTGGTCTTAAGCCCGAGCCATCCTTGAAGCATCAACTCGTGAAGTTTGACGGCTCGGATGAGGCAGTCTATCTTAAGTGCTTCGACGTCATCCAAAAGCTAGATCAGGGTTTGCTGTCTCGTGCAGCTGAAGAGCTTGGTATTGGCTACAGGTATGTTAGATAGAACTATGCTGCAGTTGCGTAAAGAAAGAGGAATCAGGCAAAACTGAGGATGAAACCAGAAACAATCACCAAATCACAGTTTGTTGCGGGCGAACGATGCGCAAAGCTTCAGTATTTATCCTGCAACGCTCCAGGATTACGAGCGCCGGTAAGCTCTCTCGAACAAAAGACGCTTGCCGTAGGACAGCTAGTCACAGCGGCCGCTCGTGAGAGATTCCCCAACGGCATCCTAATCTCATCACTAGACCCTGAGCAGGCCTTAAAGGAAACGCAGCAGGCAATTGATGCAGGTGCTCTCACTATTTACGAGCCCGCTTTCTGCTATGACAATATCCTGGTGCGCGTGGACATTCTATCACGGCCAACTTCCTCCACACCCTGGAATTTCCATGAGGTCAAGGCAACAACCTACAGCAATATTTCGAAAGAGCAAGAGCAGGAATATCAAAATGATATCGCAATCCAGATTTGGGTGCTTCGCAACCACAACATTGAGTTGGCTGAAGTTTACCTGACACACCTCAACTCAGACTGCCGACATCCGGATCTGTATAATCTTTTTTTCGACGTAGACTATTCTGAAGCCATTGCACCTATGCTTCAAAAAATAGGCGACCACCTGGCTAAACAACGCGCCGTACTCACTCTTGTTTCCGCCCCGGAAATCTCAATTGGCAGGCAGTGCGAAAAACCCCGTCCATGCCCATTCTCAAAACATTGTTGGCGGGCAATACCTTCACCAAGCATCTTTGACATTCCTGCTTGCCGCAAAAAGTGGGAGTTTTTCAACGCAGGTCGATTGACCATCGATTCACTCAGCATTGGGGACTTTCGATCGGAGATTCAACAACGCATCTTGGTTTGTTACCAGGAAGATCACCCGTATTTTGATGCTGACTTGATCAGCCAAGAGTTAGACAGCTGGGTCTATCCCCTTGTCTACCTAGACTTCGAATCAATCGATCCGCCTATCCCATGCTTTCCTGAAACCCGCCCATTTCAACATCTACCTTTCCAGTTTAGCTGCCACATACAAGGAAAAGCACACGCTCCGCTAGCGCACAAGGAATTCCTCTTCGACGGATCAGACGATCCCCGTCCCGCCTTCATAGAGGCTCTGCTGGAAGCTGTGCCTCAACAGGGCAGTATTGTCGTTTATTATGCGCCCTATGAATCAACTCGTTTGAAAGAGCTTGCTCGTGATTTCCCCCAATATACTGACGGATTGCTAGCTATTCGCAGTCGGCTAGTCGACCTGATGGAGGTCATCAAGAAAGGGGTGTATTACCCTGAATTCCTAGGTAGCTTCAGCATCAAAAAAGTCGCGCCAGTGATTTTAGGCGAAACAGCGAGCTATGCAGGTCTCGAAGTAAGCGATGGTGTCCAAGCTATGATGACTTTTGAAAAGCTAAAGGAGCTGCCTGCCGAATGCGAGGAAAGGACAAAGCTCTACCAAGCAATGCTTGCCTATTGCAAGCAAGATACGTTGCTGATGGTCCATTTGCATCAGTGGCTGCAAGACGAACTTTCAGGCAAGGGGATAATGATCATCAAGCTACCTGTTTCAAGGTGCTCTTCGCCTCCCCTCCCATCTACTTCTCAAACTATCAACCATGTTGGCGCTGTATGATCCGCTTAAAAGAAACCCAACGTTACAAAGTAAAAATATACCTCGACTCAGGGGCTGACATCAGTTTTTTTAAATCTTATCATAACGATTGTGACT
>SDBV01008513.1_pt1 | contig 13815 bp, 13 predicted proteins | sample 2277081 | NCBI WGS metagenome assembly SDBV01 (sample SAMN10402039, study PRJNA504765) | marine sediment metagenome | isolation source: marine sediment core GS10_PC15, 223 cmbsf | place: Arctic Ocean: Southern Knipovich Ridge | collected 2010 | reverse complement strand
CGAATAGTGACTCAACTCCTCGGCATCATGGTCTCGCAAACGCAAATTCTCCATACGCATCCCGAGGCCGCGGTACCAACTCGTTCGCTCGTCGAGCCAATATCGATACCACCGGTCGGCCTCGTCGGCTTTGCAGAAGTACTCCATTTCCATCTGCTCGAACTCGCGAGTCCGGAACGTGAATCGCCCCGGCGTGATCTCGTTGCGAAACGATTTTCCGATCTGGGCGATCCCGAACGGCACCTTGCGGCGGCTCGTCACCTGGACGCCGGGAAAGTTCACGAAAATGCCCTGCGCCGTCTCGGGGCGTAGGTAGACGGCGTTCGCGTCGTCTTCGACGGGCCCGAGAAACGTCTTGAACATGAGGTTGAAATTGCGTGCGTCGGTGAAGCTGTGACCACCCTTGTTCGAAGGGCATTTCGTGTCGAGTTCGTCGGGCTGATCGGCGCGGAACCTGTGCTTGCAGTGGACACAGTCGACGAGCGGATCGGTGAATGTCTCGAGATGACCCGACGCTTCCCACACGCGCGGATGCATGAGGATCGCCGCGTCGATACCGACGACATCGTCGCGAAGCTGAACCATCGACCGCCACCACTGGTCTTTGACGTTGCGCTTGAGTTCGACGCCATACGGGCCGTAGTCCCAGGTCGATGCGAGCCCGCCGTAGATGTCGGACGACGCGAAAACGAAGCCGCGGCGCTTGCAGAGATTGACGATCGTGTCTAGGTCAGCCATGGTCAGCGATGATATGACGCCATCAGCGGTTTTCGTCGGTGATTCCGCCGAAGCGTCGATCGCGGCCTTGATACCTGGCAATCGCTTCGTAAAGGTGTTCCCGCGAAAATTCAGGCCAGAGTAAGTCTGGGAACATCCACTCGCTGTACGCAGTCTCCCAAAGCAAGAAGTTCGACGTACGCTTTTCCGCGCTAGTGCGAATGACCAGGTCTGGGTCGGGCATATCCGGCGCGTAGAGATATCGCGCAAATAGGGCCTCGTCGATCTCATGCAGGTCGATCTCGCCAGCGCGAGTCAACTCGGCGATCTTGGTGGCGGCGTCCACGATCTCACTCCGCCCCCCGTAGTTGAAACAAAAACTCAACGTCATCAGGTCGTTGTCGAGGGTCATCTCTTCGGACTCGACCATCGTGTCGATCACTTCGTCTGGGATGGGAGATCCGCGGCGCCCGAGGAACCGCAATCGCATTCCCTTGTCGCGTGCTGCGGCTCTACGTGCAAGCATCACGTCGCGGTTGAACCAGATCAGGAATTGCACCTCTTCTTTTGGACGTCGCCAGTTCTCGGTCGAAAAGACAAATACCGTGAGCCACTCGATGCCGATGGCGACCGCCCCGACAGCCACGTCCCACAGCGTCTTCTCGCCCTCGCGGTGGCCTTCGTTGCGATCTAGTCCACGTTGCTCCGCCCAGCGGCCGTTCCCGTCGAGAATCAACGCTATGTGTCGCGGGATCATTTCGGCGTCTATCCCGAAACGGGAGCAGATGTTTGCTCGTGATTCTGCCACTCGACGAACTCTCACTCGTGAGACGATCTTTGCGACCTCCGACAAATGAAGCGTCTCACCCCCTAAGGAGCGAGTTCGAGACTTCGCAGTCGGCGCTCGAGATGGTACTCGACGAGCCGACGAACCAGCCCATCGACCTCGGCCGAATGGATGTCGCCAATGTCGGCAAACACGGTCGTCCAGAGCACGCGCAACACTTTTACCCCATCGGCGCCGATCGATACGTCTGACGGCTCTCTACACGCCCCGCAGAGCACTCCTCCGTCGCCGATTGAGAACGCGACCAAGCCGTCGTCTCCTCCGCAGTGCACGCAGGTCTTGAGCGATGGCCCAAAACCCGTGATACCGAGCAGTTTGAGAAGGTACGCCGATCTCAATACATGCGGCACGAGACGTTTCGATCTCACGAGATCGTCGAGGCATCGCAGCCCCGACAACAACAACAGCACGAGACGAACATTCGGCTCTCCGTCGGGAGCGACCCGATCGGTCGACTCGCACATCACCTGGGCGCATGTGTATGCGTCGAAGTCGCTACGGATGCGGTCGAATGGGCTGAGCAGATCTGCCTGCGAGATGATCCGCAGCTCGCTCCGCCCCTCGTAGATGACCACGTCGACGTGGCTGAACGGTTCGACGCTCGCGCCGAACCGGCTTTTCGTCTTGCGTACTCCTTTGATGATCGCACGCATCTTGCCGTGTGACTGAGTAAGCAAGGTGATGATCCGATCGGCTTCGCCGTAGCGCATAGTGCGAAGCACGATCCCCTGATCGCTATAGAGAGCCATCACCCAAAATTACACCTATGTATCGACAAATGCGGTTCACACACCCGCCTCACTAGATTCCGTCGTAGCGCATGAGCTAACGTGACGTCCATGACTCCTCTGATAATCGTGAATCCGGCATCGGGCCGTGGCAAGACGCTCAAAATGCTGCCCGAACTCGAAGCCGAACTCGAACGGCGCAGTTTCGATGCTGAGGTCCGCGTGTCGAGCGCGCCGGCCGACCCGATCGAGTGGTGCGACGAAGCTGCCGCGCAGGGGCGCACGGTTGTTGCGTTCGGCGGCGACGGGCTCGTGAACAGCATCATCGATACGGTCGCGGGGCGCACGACAATCGGCGTCATACCGGGTGGTGTCGGCAACGATCACGCCCGCTCGATCGGCATTCCGACCGACGTCGGCGCCGCGCTCGACGCAATCCAGGCGCACAAAACTCGCAAGATCGACCTCGGACGTGTAACCGCTGCCGGCAAGTCTCGACTCTATTCATGCATTGCCTCAGCCGGATTCGACTCACTGGCCAACGAGGTGGCAAACGGCATAACGTGGATGTCGGGCGCGCCACTTTACACGTTGTCGGCCCTCGTGACGCTGGTCCGGTGGAGCGGAGCGATATTCACGGTCGAAATCGACGGCGAGACCGAAGACATTCCGGCTTGGCTCGTCGCCGTCGGCAACGGCTCTAGTTACGGCGGCGGAATGCAGATGTGCCCGAGCGCCGATCTCGACGATGGACTGCTAGACGTGACGATCCTCGAGGAAATGTCGAAACTCACATTCATCACTACGTTTCCGAAGGTCTTCAAGGGCGCCCACGTGAACCATCCCAGCGTCCGTACGTTCAAAGTTGAGAAATTGACGGTAAGCGCCGACCGCGAGTTCGTGTGCTACGCCGACGGTGAGGCGTTTGCGCCCCTGCCCGTGACGTTCGAAGTGGTACCGGGAGGCGCCGAGATCATCGTCCCGTGAACCTGTCGAATCAGGCGCCGCTCGCTACCAGGCGATTGTGGGCTGAGAACGGCCTCAGGGACTGATCACGTCACGATAGTCCCAAATCTGTCAAATTATTTCAGAAATCGGCGCAAGGGGACGCCCTAGTCCCCTCAATATCCGAGCCCTCAGTATCCGAGCCCTCAATATCCGAGACGGTTGAGCGAGGACGCTCGGCGCTGCCAGTCAGGCGAGACCTTGACCCGCAGGCTCAGGTAGATATGTCGCCCTAGCAGCGCCTCGGCACGTTCACGCGCGTTCTGACCGACGACTTTCAGGACTCCACCTGACTTGCCGATCACTATCCCCTTCTGCGATTTCCGTTCGACGTATATGAGACAGGTAACGCGCAATATCGACTCAGGATCTTCGAGGCCTTCAATATCGTCGACCATGACCGCGATCGAGTGCGGCACCTCGTCACGGGTCCGCAACAGCAGTTGCTCCCTGACGAATTCGGCGATCAGATGACGTTCGGTCTGGTCGGTTGGCATATCGGGCGGAAAGAGCGGATCGCCGTCGTCGAGCAAGTTGTAGAGTTCGTCTTCGACGATTGTCACGCCATCGCGCTCGATGGCGCTGACCGGCACGAACGCGTCGAAGTCCCGAAGGCCGGACGCTGCCGCCAGCTGTTCGGCGATTGCCGCCCCACTCATCGCGTCGGTCTTGTTCACGACTGCCACGCACGGTTTGTCGTCGGGCAACCAGCCGGCGAGCATCTCATCGCCACGCCCAATACCCGACGCCCCGTCGACGACGAAACAAACGACGTCGACTTCACCAAGCGTCCGCGTCGCTAGATCGTTGAGTCGCTTGCCGAGTAACGTCACCGGCTTGTGAATGCCTGGAGTATCCACCAACACCATCTGGCCGGCATCGGAATTGACGAGACCGCGAATAGCGCTCCGGGTGGTTTGAGCAACGGGCGAGACAATCGCGATGTCGTGACCGGTCAGCGCGTTGACGAGCGTCGATTTGCCGACATTCGGGCGGCCGACGACCCCGACGAAACCGAACTTCACAGACTCCTACGCCCCGCCGGATCGATATCTGAGCACTCGTCCCGTCCACCCAATTCGCGATCCGCCCCGCGTCGGTCGTCGGTTCCGTTCTCGCGAACTTCGACTTCCTCTATGCGGTGTCCGACCACGCGTAGCGCACGGAACTCGACACCCGTCTCCGGGTCGGTGACAGACTCCCCGCGTTCGGGTATTCGTCCCATTAGGGCGAGCATCGCCCCGCCGACCGTGGAAGCGCCGTCGATGTCGAACTTCGCATCGACGATGTCTTCTAGATCGCTCAACGTGAACCTGCCGATGATTCGATACAGGCCGTAGCCTTGATATATGACACTTTCGGTGACGGGATCGTATTCGTCCTCGATCTCACCGACGAGTTCTTCGAGCAGGTCTTCGAGCGTAACGAGTCCGGCCGTGCCTCCATACTCGTCGATGACGATGGCGAGATGAAACTTTTCTGTGCGCATGTCCGAGAGCAGGTGACTGGTCCGTTTTTGTTCGGGAACGTATGTCGCGGGGCGGATCATCTCGGCGATCGACCGCGACGTGGCCGACTCGGGTGAGCGGGCGAGTAAGTCCTTCACATAAAGCAATCCAGCGATGTCGTCGATGCCCTCGCGTTCAACGGGAATCCGGCTATATCCGCTCTCTACTGCGACGGTCAGCGCCACATCAATCGTGTCGTCGATGCTCAGGCAGACCATGTCCGGACGCGGAACCATCACATCGCGCACGATCGCGTCTGCGAAGGCGAACAGCGATTGGAGCATTTTCGCTTCGACTTCTTCAATCTCTTCGCCGGCGCCAACCTGGTCGAGCACCTCACGTACATCGACGCCGGTCGGCTCTTCGCCACGGTCCATCCAGCGCAACGGGGCCCCGACGATCCGCACGATGGGCGTCAACACGAAATCGAGGCGGATGATCCATCGCGCGAAGCCAAGGGCCACGGCGTCAGAGCCTCTCACGAGCAGTCCGCCAGCTATCGCCGATCCGACCATGTAGGTAACCACGGTCACACCTGGAAGGATCAGCCACAACCAAGCCGATCCGACCCAGTTGACCACGACCATCGAAATGAGCACGGCGAGCCCCTGTATTGCAAGCAGGCGGGTGAACACGAGTGTCTCGTGGACATGCTCGATACGATTCAGGATTCGCAACAGGGCCTCGGCCTTGTGCGATCCGCCGTGCGCAAGCGCCTCCGTCTTCGATCGCGATGTTTGCGCCGTCGCAATGTCGGCGGCGGCGATGAGCCCGGCAATCCCGATCAAGACGATGGCCAAGAAAAGTGCCGCCATGTGCCAGGCGCTCATCGCCGATCACGCCCTTGCGGCCAACTCGGCGGCGCCTTCGGTCGATTGTTCACGATTTCCCCGCCGGCCCCAACGGGGCTGATCCGAACTCGGCGAGGAGCGCCTGCTCGCGATCTTCCATACGTCGCGCATCGAACTCGTCGGCGTGGTCGTAGCCGAGAAGGTGCAAGACGCCGTGAACCGTAAGTAGGTCGCACTCGGCGCCGAACTCGTTGCCATTGCCGGCCGCGTTCGCAGCGGCGACTTCGGGGCAGAAAAGCACGTCGCCGAGCAAGACCGGAACGCCGTCGAGCTGCCCGTCCATCTGCCCATCCTTCTGCCCATCCGGCTGCCCATCCGGCTGCCCATTCGGCGGATCGTCGACATCGACGTCGTCGATGTTGAACGCCAAGACGTCGGTTGGGCCGGAAACCCCACGGAAGCGCTCGTTGAACTCAGCCATCGTTGCGCAGTCAACGGCCACCAACGAGACCTCCGGGTCACCATCGACGCGCTCTGCGCTCAAGACGAACGCAGCAAGACGCTCGAGCCGCTCCGAGCTGATCGAGATGTCTGATTGCTCGTTTGAGAAGTGGATAGTTCCTGTCAATGCTGCTCGACCGCCCGTGGACCGCCGCCGTCTTCGAGCTTTGTGACATTGCGGGAAGATCGTTCGGAGCGAGCGTAAGCATCGACGATCGCTGCGACGATCCGGTGCCTCACGACGTCGGCCGCTCCGAGCGTCACGAGGGATACACTGTCGATCCTCAGAATCTCGTCGGGCAGTCCGACAAGGCCTGATTCGCCGCCCCGCAAGTCCATCTGGGTGATATCGCCCGTGACGACCGCTCTCGAACCGAAGCCGAGCCGAGTCAAGAACATCTTCATCTGTTCGCGAGTCGTATTCTGCGCCTCGTCGAGAATAATGAAACTGTCGTTGAGAGTGCGGCCTCTCATGTATGCAAGCGGAGCGACCTCGACAGTGCCTCGCTGGAGCAACATCGATCCGGTGTTGGTACCGACGATGTCGTAAAGCGCGTCATAGAGCGGACGCAGGTACGGATCGACCTTTGCGAGCAAGTCGCCTGGGAGGAAGCCGAGCTTCTCGCCTGCTTCGACGGCAGGCCGCGTGAGGACGATCCGCTGCACCGACCCAGACTGCAGCACGCGAATCGCTTCGGCCATGGCGAGGTAGGTCTTTCCCGTACCGGCCGGGCCGATCGCGAAGGTCACCGTGTTCGTCTCGAGCGCGTCGACATACTGGCGCTGGCCAAATGATTTCGGGCGGACGGTCTTGACCGGAGTGGTCAGAACCGTTCGTCCGAGTACTTCGGCGGGCGCCGCACCCTTTTCGACAATGTCGATCGTTCGCATGACTACCTCGACGTCGAGATGTTGGCCGCTGACGAGCAGCGTGATGAGGTCTTCGAAGAGATGAGCGACGTCGGCCACAACGGCCTCATCACCTTGGATCTGGATCTCGTTGCCACGGACGAAAATAGCAGCATCGAAATTGTCTTCGATAATGCGGAGCAGCTCATCGCGGTTGCCGAGCAGGCCAACCATGAGGCCGTTGTCGGGTACCACGATCTTGCGAGTACAGACCGATGCGGTCAGAGTACAATCTCCTCTTTCTGCGTGCGCACACGCACGAGTCCTGATCCCAGTCTACGGGCCAGGTCGCCGATCGTGCCGAGGAATCCGGCGACACCAGCTGCGTCCCGTTCGGGTCAAGGCGTGACGATCTTGCCGATGACGCCTTGGCTCGTCGCATCGCTCACCGCCACTTCGACTGGCCGACCAACAACGTTGGATGGCCCCACTGCTGTCACCTTCACGTAGTTCCCGGCGGTACCGGCGATGGTGGCAATTGCCGCTGTCGGTTCTGCGCTCGTCACGCGCTCGGCCATGAACTCGATATTTCGCCCAACGAATGTGCTGTTGAAACTAAGCGACAGATCCTCACCGAGCCTGCGCAGGGTCGCCGACCGCCGTCTCGAGACATCTGCGTGCACGTGATCTGCGCGCCGGGCCGCATCGGTGCCGTCTCGAGACGAATACCTGAATACATGCAGTTTCGAGAACCTCACTTCCCGAACCATGTTACAGGTGTTTTCGAAGGCGTCTTCGCTCTCACCCGGGAAGCCAACCATTACGTCTGCCGTGATACCCACGTCCGGACCGAGTGTTCGCCTCACCTTCGCAACTACTTCGATGTAGCCGGATACGTCATATGGGCGGCGCATTTCGCCGAGCACGCCGTCATCGCCAGACTGGAGAGGAATGTGCAAGTGGTTACAGATGCGGTCCTCGGACGCGATCAGATCGAGAAGCGAATCGGTCACGGTGCATGCCTCGATCGACGACAGCCTGAGCCACGCCAGCTCGGGCACACCCGTCAATATCTGTTCGATCAGCCGTTCCAAACCGTTTTGTTCGCCGGCATCGAGACCGTACTTGCCGAGATTGACGCCCGTCAGAACGATCTCGGATGCCCGGTGCGCCACCTGAATTCGGATCCCTTCGACGATGTCGTCACGACATCGACTCGACAGATCACCGCGCGTCGTCGGAATGATGCAGAACGAGCAGATCTCATCACAACCGGTCTGCACCTTGCGCGACTGGCGGACTCGAGTCGAATCGATTTCGACCGCTATGGGCTTCGCCGAGTCGAGCGGAGCGCTCGATCGGGCAATGCGACCGGCAAGGGCGTCTTTGTCGACGTTCGCCACGACAGCAACGACACCGGGCAAAACGGCGACGGCATCTGGATCGGCAACGGCATAGCAACCGGTGACGATGACTTTTGCACCCGTTGATGCCAGTTTTCGTATCAGCTTGCGCGACGAACGCGACGCGTCTGCCGTCACCGTACAGGTGTTGACGACGACGACTTCGGCATTCGGAATGGCCGATGTATGAACCGAAACGCCCCGACGTAGCAACTCACGCGCTATTTCGTCGGACTCACTCTGGTTGAGCCGACAGCCCAGCGTTGCGAACCGCACCGTGGGCTGACGAGACGATCCGCGATCTGGTGTTGCGCGCATTGGCCCTTCGCCCGTCGTGACGACATCACGCCGGGAGCGAGAACTCACGCAACCTTGATGTCCGTGGTGACTCCGAGTTCGTTGAGACGTGTTGCGAGCTGCTCGCCGGTCATTTCGTAAAGGCAAGCAAGTGCACGAAGATCGTCGCGGCGGATCGTCATCACCTTGCCGTTGAAGTCTTGACGTTGCACTTGAATCATCGACACATAGCGCGATACGGGTTCGAGTTCAGTGCTGTCGAGCTGACGCATCTTCGTGAGATCGAGCATCACTCCATCGACGGTCTGAGAGACGGACGAGACGCGAGCGCCTGCTTCTGCCGGAAGAAGCTGCTCGGACGGAACTTCATAGAAGGTCGCGAGCTTGTGCAGCCGCGGCACCGAGATCGAACGCTCACCACGCTCGTACGCACCCAGCACCGACGCCTTGAAGTCGTGTTCGGACATCAGCTCGACATCTTGCAAGCTGAGTCCTTTTTGCTTGCGGATGTTGCGGAGTCGATCGCCAACTCGCTGCGCGTACGTAGGGTTCAACATTCGAGACCTCCTCGAGACCGCAACCGTTGACTGATCAGTGATCGGTCGGCGTCGGTCAGAATTCCAACAAGAATAGAGACGCCGCTTTGACTCATGCATGGGTCGGCATCGATTCGTTGTAACGCTAGTGCCAACCCGTCATCTTTTCCCACTCAGGGTGGGAATTTTTCGAACCTTCAGCACTCGCAGGGATGATGCAGCCAGAGTGGCGGCAACGATGGCCGCAGTCTCCGTCCTCAACACGGTTTCAGCGACCGACACCATCGACCATCCAGACGCTGCCGACAGCGCGATTTCGTCGTCGGTGAACCCTCCCCCGGGCCCAATTGCCACGACCGGCCCAATACCGCGACTCACGGTCGAGTCATCGTCGGGTTCCGCCGTATGCAATATCGACCCGACCTCGGAAGCCATGACGACGTCAAACTCTTCGGGCTCGTCGACGACCGGCAGGTACACCCCCCGACTCTGCTCGAGCGCTGACACGGCGATCGCCCGCCACCTGTCGACCTTCGATCGAGTAGCGCTCTGGTCCCAACGTCGCTCCGACCGACCACAAATCATCGGAGAAATCCGCGCCACCCCGATCTCAGTCACTTTTTCGACGACCAGATCGAGCTTCGCCCCTTTCGACACCGCCACACACAACCGAATCTCCACCGGACGCTCACGCACCACCCACTCCCCAACGCGAACCGAATCGCCGTGCAGTACGCCGTCAGCCCGCCCGCCCTTGCCATCCGTAACCGAAAGCGCCGCCCCATCCCGCAGCCTCAGCACCTTCCGCAAATGCCGCGAGGCACGATCCGAAAGCTCGACAGAATCGCCAAGCCGATCAGATTCAACAAGCACGTGAGGAACCCGCACTCAAGCCACCTATCCCCGACTCACGGTGCACTGCTTTCGGCGACATGGCGGCGAAAGCAAACGCCCCGCCGGCGCGGCTCTGCCCGACCGGCGAAATGCAGCGGACCGAAGCCCGAAGGGCGGAGGGAGCACTTTTCGCCGGTCATCTAAAGGCTTGTTTGATCTTGCCCATCATCGTCGATGTATCGATGTTTTCGCCTCGCAATTCGGCGAGGCGATTCAGTAGTTCGCTCTGCTCGCCGTCGAGGTTCGTCGGCGTCTCGATCGCGATGTCGACGTAGAGGTCGCCGCGACCGTTGCTACCGAGGCGGCCGGCGCCCTTACCGCGGAACTTCTTGGTCGCTCCGTGGCGCGTACCGGGGCGGATGTCGATCTCGACATCCTCACCTTCGAGGGTGACGAAGCCGAGCCGCCCGCCGAGTGCGGCAGTCGTAATCGGCGTATCGAGATCGAATCGGAGATCGTCGCCTTCGCGCGACCAACCGTCGGGCGGCAAAGCGACACGCATCTGAACGTAGAGATCGCCTCTACGCCCGCCGCGTGGGCCGACGTCACCACGACCGGCGAGGCGCAGTTGCGCTCCGTCGTCGATCCCGGCCGGGATCTTCACCGACATCGTGACCACTTCGACGACACGCCCGTCGCCGCGACACGCAGGGCATGGATGCGAAATCGTCTTGCCCTGCCCGCGGCATGCCGGACACACGTGGGCGGTGACGACCTGGCCGAGCATCGTGCGCCGGACCTGTTGAAGTTCACCGCGGCCCGAACAGGTGGTGCAAGTTTGTGCGTGAGTGCCGGCTTCGACCCCGGAACCGTCGCAGGTCTCACACTCGACACGCACGCGAGCTTCGACATCGCGATCGGCGCCGAACACAGCCTCTTCGAATTCGAGAAAGCACTCTACTCCGATGTCACCCCCAGACGGCGGCGCAGCGGCGCCTCGGGAAGCCGCACCGCCGAACGGAGACTGGCCGCCGAAAAATGCACTGAAGATGTCGTCGATTCCGACGCCGAAACCTGCCGATCCCTGAGCGCCGGCGCCCGGACCGGGGCCACGACCCGGGCCATTGTCGGGACCGAACATGTCGTATCGGCGCCGCTTCTCGGCGTCGCTCAACGTGGCATAGGCGTGCGAGATCTCTTTGAACCTCTCCTCAGACGCTGAGTCACCGTCGTTCGCGTCAGGATGATGCTCCCGAGCCAGCCGCCTGTACGCCTTCTTGAGTTCGTCTTGGCTCGCGTTTTGCGATACGCCGAGAAGTTCGTAGTAGTCCATTGCCATACTCAGTCCATGAGTGTGTGTTCGAGCCGATCTGAGACCGTGTGCACAGCCGACATCACCCGCGAATAATTCATTCTGGTTGGTCCAACGACTCCGAGCATCCCGAACGCATCGCCCCAGTGGAATGGCGCAATAACCATTGATGCGTGCTGCAAGTCTGCAGCCGGAAGCTCAGACCCTATACGCACTGTGACACCGGTTCCGAACTTTGTTGCCGCTTCGAGTAGTTCAATGACTCTGCTGCGTTGATCGAAGAACCGAAGCAGCCCCAGTACGTCGTCGATCGCTTCGAATCTCTCGGCAAGGCTCGCGGCGCCGTCGAGGTAGAGTTCGCGAACGGACTCGCCGACCTCGGCGAGTCCGCCGACGACGAGTGCGACGATGTCTTCGACCTCTTCGTCCGCGATGTTTGGCACGTCACGAGGCGCTAGCCAATCATGTGTACCGACGAGGAGTTCGCCAAGAATGGCATTCGCCGCGGGCATCCGGTCATGTGCGAGTGGTGCGCGGGACGCTACCGGCACCTGCGAAACCCGCCCCGACCTGGTGACGAGCACGATGAGGAGCCGTCGCGGCGACAGCATCGTCACGTGGATCGACGCTAGTTTTGCGTCTTCGAACTGCGGGGCGACGACGATCGTTGCGAGCATCGTGAGCTTCGATACGAGACGGGCCGTGTCGAATAGAAATGCCTCGACTCGACCGGCACGATCCTCGAAAAACGTGGTGATCGCCACCAGATCTTGCGACGCGAGCGTGTCGTGTGTGGCGTGATGATCGACGAAATATCGGTATCCAGCGTCGGATGGAATGCGACCCGACGAGGTGTGCGGAGCGGCGATGAAGCCCTCACGCTCGAGTAGCGCCATGTCGTTCCGGATCGTCGCCGACGACACGCCGAGTGAACAGCGCTCGTTCACCGCCGACGAGGAGACGGGCTGCGATGTTGCGATGTGTTCTTCGACGATCGCGCGAAGGATCGCCGACCGTCGATCGTCGAGTACAGGCTCCATGTCAACACGATAGTCCCGGATTGCAGAAATCGTTATCAGTCTCGACCTGAGAGTGCCAGCGTCGTGACGACAGAGTTCAAAAGCGCCAGCCCATTGTCGGATAACCGCATGCGATCGGCCTCGACGACTACGAGCCCTTCGGTTACGAGTTCGCCGGGGATGCGTCGGCCACCGATCTCCATCCCGCAGCTACGCCGCAGGCCGAGCATGAGCAATTCGATTTCGGACTGTTCTGAGGTGAGCTGCTCCGAATCGGCCACCGTGCAACTCGCCTCTATGTAAGTCTTCGGGTGTCGAAAGTTCCACGATCTCACGCCCTGCGTGGGATCGTAGGAGTGTGCGCCGGATCCGATTCCGATGTAGCGCCCACCACTCCAATAGCCCATGTTGTGCTCACACGGTTCGGACCGGGACCAGTTCGACACCTCGTAACGCGTGTATCCTGCCGCTGCAAGAAGTGTGACTGCGACATCGAGACGATCGGCGCAGGTGTCATCGTCCGGCGCCCGCTTTTGGCCGGCGGCGATGCCGCGGCCCAGCGGCGTCGCTTCTTCGACGGTCAACGCGTAGGCGCTGATGTGGTCGACTTCGAGCCGGAGCGCAGCTTCGAGTGTCGCTTCCCAATCCGGCGCCGATTCGTTCGGCGTTCCGTAGACCAAGTCGACGTTTATGCATTCGAGACCCGCCTCGCGGGCGTTGTCGACGGCAATTGGCACGGCGCCGGGCGGGTGCCTGCGCTCCAAGAACTCGAGAACGTGACGACGCGCCGACTGCATCCCGAACGAGACCCGATTCGCTCCAGATTCATACGCCGCACGTAGCGTGTCGACCGTGGCCGATTCCGGATTCATCTCGACGGTACATTCTGCGTCTGGACGGCGCGGGATCGCCGAGACGAGCCTCGCGAGCAGATCGGGGCCGAGCAGACTCGGCGTCCCGCCGCCGACAAAGACTGTCGATGCTTCTTCGTCGACTCGCTCGTCGATCTCCACGATTACACGATCGACATACGAACTCATGAGGTCGTCGAGCCCGTCGAACGCTGCGAAGTCACAGTATCCGCAGCGATGCGAACAAAACGGCACGTGCACATAGACGCCGAGGCCCGAACGTGCGATCTCGACCCAGGCCGGGTCGTCGGCGCGGGTCGGGCGCTCGTCGCCAAGGGCCCGTCCCGCCGCTCGGGCCATCAGCTCAGTCGCGGTCGATACTCAGCGCCGAGATGAACGCCTCTTGAGGCACTTCGACCCGACCGACAGTGCGCATGCGTTTCTTGCCCTTTTTCTGCTTCTCGATCAGCTTGCGCTTGCGACTGACGTCGCCGCCGTAGCATTTCGCCAAGACGTCCTTACGACGGGCCTTGACGGTTTCGCGGGCAATGATCTTGCCGCCAATCGCCGCCTGGATCGGAACGTCGAACATCTGGCGCGGGATCAGCTCACGCAGC
>SDBV01008512.1_pt1 | contig 13819 bp, 13 predicted proteins | sample 2277081 | NCBI WGS metagenome assembly SDBV01 (sample SAMN10402039, study PRJNA504765) | marine sediment metagenome | isolation source: marine sediment core GS10_PC15, 223 cmbsf | place: Arctic Ocean: Southern Knipovich Ridge | collected 2010 | reverse complement strand
AGTCGGCGGGGCCGAAGCCCTGGTCGAGGCGGACTAAGTCCGACCATGATTAGAGAACGCGGTCTGAGGCCGCGCGTCTAGGGGAGAGATTTTAATGAGCACAGCTACGACACAGAACATCGGTAAGGTGGTGCAGATCATTGGGCCGGTCATCGATGCCGAGTTCGACGCGGATAGCATGCCGGCCATCTACAACGCCCTGAAGGTATCGGCGACGACCGAAGCCGGCCAGATCGAGTTGGTAGCCGAGGTCCAGCAACACTTGCGGGGCAACCAGGTCCGCGCCGTCGCCATGTCTTCGACGGACGGCTTAGTCCGGGGAGCCGATGTTATTGATACCGGGGAACCGATCACCGTACCGGTGGGCGAGGGTTGCCTCGGACGTATCTTTAACGTCCTCGGTGAGACGATCGACCACGGGGCGCCGGTAACGACCAAAGAGCGGTATCCGATCCACCGCCCGGCCCCCGGCTTCGACGAGCTCGACCCGACGACCCAGATATTCGAGACCGGTATCAAGGTCATCGATCTGCTTGCGCCTTACGTCAAGGGTGGTAAGACCGGCCTCTTCGGCGGGGCCGGAGTCGGCAAGACCGTTACGATCATGGAACTTATTAATAATATCGCCACCAAGCACGGCGGTTATTCCGTCTTCAGCGGGGTCGGCGAGCGGACGCGTGAGGGCAACGATCTCTATCTGGAGATGAAGGAGTCCGGCGTCCTTGAAAAGACCGCCCTGGTCTACGGGCAGATGAACGAGCCGCCCGGCGCCCGGTTGCGGGTCGGTCTCTCGGGTCTGACGATGGCCGAGTATTTTCGCGACCAAGGTCAGGACGTACTCTACTTCGTTGATAATATCTTCCGGTTCACCCAGGCCGGCTCCGAGGTCTCGGCGCTGCTCGGCCGCCTACCGTCGGCCGTTGGCTACCAGCCTACCCTTGGCACGGAGATGGGCGAACTGCAGGAGCGGATCACTTCAACTAAGAAAGGGTCGGTCACTTCGGTCCAGGCCATTTACGTCCCGGCCGATGATTTGACCGATCCTGCTCCCGCAACCGCTTTCTCGCATCTCGATGCCACCACCGTTCTTTCGCGGCAGATCGCCGAGCTGGGCATCTATCCGGCGGTCGATCCGCTCGACTCGAGTTCGCGCGTGCTCGATCCGCAGTACATCGGCGAAGAGCACTATTCGGTGGCCACCGCGGTCCAAGAGATACTCCAGAAGTACAAGGATCTGCAGGATATCATCGCTATCCTTGGTATGGATGAACTCTCCGAAGAGGACAAACTGACGGTCATGCGGGCCCGAAAAATACAGAAGTTTCTTTCGCAGCCATTCTTTGTTGCCGAGCAGTTCACCGGTACGCCGGGTCGATACGTGACCTTGCCCGACACCATCCGGTCCTTTAAGGCGGTCGTCGAGGGAAAACACGACGACTTGCCGGAGCAGGCCTTCTCCTATGTCGGGACGATCGACGAGGCCGTTGAACGCGGCGAGCAACTGGCCAAGGAAGGCAGTTAGCGGTATGTCCGAGCGTAAACTGCGGTGTGAAGTGATCACGCCGGAGAAGATACTCTATAGCGGGGATGTCGACATGGTCGTCGCCCCCGGGACCGGTGGCGAGCTGGGCATATTGCCCTTACACATGCCGCTCATCACCACCCTGACGATCGGCGAGCTTCGGCTCAAGCACGGGCCGGATAAGCAAGACTATATCGCCATCGATGGCGGTTACCTGGAGGTGCGGGAAGACAAAGTGACCGTCTTGGCTGATGCTGCTGAATACGCATCTAAGATAGATGTCGCCGAACTCAACCGCATGAAGGCCGACATCGAGACCGAGGTGGCCTCGCTGGCAGCGGACAGCGAAGAGTTTTTTACTGCCGCTGCAGAGCTGGAAGCGATCACCAACCGCATCAAGGTCGCCGAGAACCGGAGCGATTAGCACCCGGCCGTTCGCTGGTTGACCTATGTCTTCCATCAGCGTTTGCATAATCGCGAAAGATGAGCGCGAGAATATCGAGCGGGCCATCGCCAGCGTCGTTGATGGTGTCGACGAGGTGCTCGTGGTCGACACGGGCTCGAAAGATGATACAGCGGCCATTGCCGAGCGGGCTGGGGCCCGGGTCATCTCCTATGAGTGGCAAGATGATTTCAGTGCGGCTCGGAACTTCGCACTCGACAATGTCAGCTCCGAGTGGGCTTTTCAGCTCGATGCCGATGAAGCACTCTGCGGACCGGCGTCACACCTTAGAGAGCTCTTACGGCACGAACAGATCGACGCGTTTCTTTTTCAAATTATCAACCTTGTAGACCCCAAAAGCGACAATGGTGCCACCAATCACCGCGCGAATCGACTATTTCGCCGCCGGGAATGGCGCTATCGCGGAATAATCCATGAGACTCCGATCTTTCAATCTCAACACCAGGCCGGAATCGCGTGGTCGGGATTGCGTATGCGCCATTGGGGCTATATACCGGGGCTGTCCATGAAGAAAAAGGGCGATCGTAATCGGGCTTTGCTCGAGACGGCCCTGGAGGCCGATCCGGGCGATTTTCTCCTCCATTACTATTTGGGAGACGACTTTGCGCAGGCGGAACAATGGGATGCGGCCGGCGAAGCTTTTGAGCGGGCCATCGAGTTGTGTCCCAACGGCGCGTCGGCACACCAAGGATTGCTCGCGTTGCGGGTCTGCGAGGCTCTTTTCGAGTCCGGCGAGATACGGGCTGCGCGTAAGCGCTCGCTTCGGGAGTCGAAACGCTTTTTTGATTTCAAGGACCTACTTTTTATGACCGCCCGCGCTCATGAGGCGTCTGAGGATTGGATGCGAGCGGCAAAGTACTATCAGAGGTGCCTGGCTACGCCCAGTGCGCCCGACAAATACCTCTATGGCAAGCAAGGCCTGGATATGGTAGCGAATGAACGATTGCAGGTGTGTCGACGTCAAGGTAATCTCTAGAGACATCCCCGCGGTAAGTCGATGCTTAGCGTTAGCCGCGTTTCTTTGCTATGCTTTACGGAATAATCAATGTCATTGAGGCCGAAATGTAGTGGAGGCTTTTTGCGACAGATCGTAGTCCGAGGCAACCGGTCGCTCCTGGGGTCAGTAAGGATCGTCGGGGCCAAGAATTCCGCTCTCAAGGTCATGGCGGCTTCGCTGTTGACCGAAGAACCGGTGACTCTAACGAATGTTCCCGCAATTCGAGATGTAGACATCATGAGCGAAGTGCTGCGCGGTTTGGGGCTGGAGGTCGAGCGCCGGGCGGACAGGATAGATATCAGCGGCGGCGCCGGTCCCCTCAGCTACGGGGCAGACTTTGATCAAGTCAGCCGGATGCGAGCGTCCATCATTGTTCTCGGACCGCTCGTCGCTCGTCTCGGACGGGCCAGGGTGGCCATGCCGGGCGGTTGCAACATTGGCATGCGCAAGATAGACCTTCACATCCGCGGTCTAGAGAAGTTGGGGGTCCGGATAGACGTCGACCAGGCGGCTATCGAGGCCCGGGCCGACGAACTCGTCGGTGCCCGCGTGCCACTCGATTTCCCAAGCGTAGGCGCGACAGAAAATATCATGATGGCCGCAACCCTGGCTAAGGGGACGACGATTCTGGAGAACGCGGCCCGCGAGCCCGAGATAGTTGATCTCGCCGATTGCTTGAATAAGATGGGCGCCGATATCAGTGGCGCCGGCAGCTCCACTATAGTTATTGAAGGCGTCGAGCGTTTGGGCGGGGTTGAATTTCCCGTTATTCCCGATCGCATCGAGGCCAGTACTTTTATGGTGGCCTCGGCCGCCACTGGGGGAGATGTGACGGTCAGTTCGGTAAGGCCGGCCCATTTGGGCATGATAATCAAGAAGTTGCGCCAGTGCGGGTGTGAAGTGACGGTCAGCGATAAGGCCGTAAACGTGAAAGGGCGCCCCGATAAAGCGGTAAATATCTCGACTTTGCCGTATCCCGGTTTTCCGACCGATATGCAGGCGCCGTTTATGGCTCTGCTGTCATTGGCCGCCGGAAAGAGTGTTATCACTGAGAACGTCTTCGAGAACCGGTTTACGTTTGTTCACGAACTCGCTAAGCTCGGCGCCGATATCGAGGTCAGCAATCATCATGCTGTCATCAACGGCGACCGGTGCTTCAGTGGCGGCTCGGTCAAGGCGCCTGATCTGCGGGCTGGGGCCGGGTTGGTGATCGCCGGGTTGGCGGCGCGGGGACGCGTGGAGATATCCGACATCCATCATATTGAGCGCGGCTATGAGAACCTTACCGGTCGTCTGCGGGCGCTGGGGGCCGATATCGAACTGGTCGAGGATGGATCAGTCGTTTCGATGACGGCGGATGATCCGGAGCCCGCCGTGCCGCTTCCCGAGATTCCCGATACCAAGGCGGGTCTCTCTTGATGGAAATCGAGGAGATAAAGGCTCTTATACCACACCGCTATCCTTTCCTGCTCGTTGACCGGATCCTTGAGGTGGAGCCCGGGAAGTCCGCGGTCGGCATTAAGAATGTCACTGGTAATGAATGGTTCTTTCCCGGGCACTTCCCGGACTACCCGGTCATGCCGGGGGTCCTGATCATCGAAGCTCTAGCGCAGGTTGGCGTTATAATCACCCTGAGCGAACCGAAAAACCGGGGCAAACTCGTTCTCTTCGCGGGCATCAATAAAGTTCGATTCAAGCAGGAAGTGAAGCCCGGCGACCAGTTGGTCCTGAGCGTTGAGATCACTCAGTCTCGGAGGACCTTCGGCAAGGGCGTGGGCGAGGCCACGGTCGACGGTGAGATGGTCGCTTCAGCGGAATTGATGTTCATGCTAAAGGACGATCCGACGAACGATAACTGATCCCGGGTCCCCTAGAAGCGCAGCCGAAAACCCCGTTCGCGGCGTTATCCGATATTAGACCGAAGCCCGCCCTACTTTAGTTGGTTTGGCAGGACCGGCACCGGCATCAAGACAATCGGCTCGGTCGTGTACTTGATGTACACTTCCCTCACCTCGTCGTTCGGCTGCCTTCTTGCCCTCGCATTGCAGGCTTTGCGGGGGCCCCGGATTTTCCGGCGCTTTGGGCCGCGCTATCCAACTTTGACCGGCCGTCGGACTTTTCGGCCGGACTTCTAGACCCGCTTTTCGAGTCTTCAGGTGTGTCGGCCCGACAGACGATCAGTACGGCCCCGTCTCTCTCAAGTATCCGTACGCTTTCGCCTTCAGCGATAATCTCCGTATTCAGGTTGGCACGAGCGCGCCACAAGACTCCGTTATGAAGCACGGCGCCCGGTTCGGTCAGGCCGCGCACGGTTTCTTTGCATATTCCGACCGCCTTGTGCGTCGCCTCGACGCCCGAGACTGCTTCCTGGTGGTGCCCCGGCTCGCGTTGGGGCTCGACAAAGAGGGTTACGCTATTGCCGCCCAGAATGGTCACCGGTTTCCCGGGCTCCAGGGGTGTGCCGGGAGGCCAAGGCTGGGCCGGCCATTCCTTCTTAACTAGGGCGACCATGCCTGAGCCGACCCACACCCCATGCCGGCCGGCGAGTTTCGGTCGGGCACCGAGTACCGTGCTCTTGCCGATTTCATCTACGTCGACGAGCAATAGCCCATCACGCCTGCCGATGACTCGGATAGGCTCGCCGGGTGCGACCGTGTGGCCGCCGACGGCCAGCGCCGGCCATTCGTGGCCGGCCACTCGCACGGTGCCGGACTTGAGGTGGCCCTCAATCGGTTCTACACAAAGTGCCTCGCGCCCGAGAACCCGCTCAGTCGTTTCCGGGTGCAGGTCCTTATCTCCCACGTACAGCTTGAGCAGTAGGGGCCGGTTGTAGATGGCGATAGAGGCGGCAAGCAGAAAGAAGATAACTTGGAACCCTAGCGTCCCGGGTGGGAGTATGAGCGCCGGGACGACCGTGACGAAGGCGGCGCCGGCGAGCAGAATGGCCACGGCGCGGCCGGTGTTTAATTCGATAAAGAGAAGTATGAAGCCGGTGCCGGCCCAGCGCAAGGGCAGCGGCAACTCATTCCATAGATGGATGAGGTGCAGGATGTGTCTCCAGAGCGTGTATAGCGCGAATATTAACTCGAGCACTCCGTCTCACATCTCCTCGGCCGGACTTTTACGGTTGCCTAGGCAGGCGGGATGTTTGGGTCGAGGGGTTCTTCCGGTGGTATCGCTTTCGGTCTTCCGGGCTTTCTCCGCTCCTTGCCTCCATCGCCAGCGGCCCCCGCTGTGACCGCCGACATCGTCTGCGTTAGTTGGGCCACCGCCCCCAGGACATTAGATGAATCGGAAGGCATGATAAGGGTGGTTGCGTTGCCGTTGGCCACTCTCTCCAGTGCTTCAATATAGCGGATGGACAAGACGGAACTGTCTATTCCGGCGTCCTTGATGGCGGCGAAAAGGCTGCCGTAGGCTTGGGCCTTTCCTTCAGCTACGAGCCGGGCGGCGTCTCGCTCACCCTCGGCGCGTGCCCTAAGGGCGCCCCGCTCGCCTTCCGCCCTGGTGACAGCAGCCACTTTTTCACCTTCCGCTCTGGCGATAGCGGCTAGTTTTTCTCCTTCGGCTATCAGTACGGCTGCGTTACGGTCTATCTCCGCGCGCTTTTCCCGCTCCATGGCTTCACGGAAATCTTTCGGCGGATCGATCGATTTGATCTGCAATTCCGTCACCTTGACGCCCATCCGTCCCGTGTTCTCGTCGAGAACCTCTCTCAGCTTGGTGTTGATCATCTCGCGGTTGCTGAGGCAGTCACTCAGCGACATGCCGCCCATAACGCTTCGCAAGGTCGACACGGTCAACGTCTCCACCTGGTTCTTGTAGTCTTCGACGTCGTAAATAGATTTCTTCGGATCGATAATCCTAAAGAAGAGGACCGCGTCGACGCGTATCTGCATATGGTCCTTGGTGATGGCGACCTGCGGATCATAGTGGTCGCTCTGTTCCTTGAGGCTGACGCGGATCATCCGCGAAAAGATGGGCATGATGAAATGTACGCCCGGGCCGACCGTCTTCGCGTACTTACCCATCCTCTCGATGATGCCGGCGTGGCCTTGGGTGACGAATTTCGTCGAGGTGATAACGAAGACCAGACCGGTGAAGACAGCGAACACAAAGACGAAATTGGAAAATGATTCACCTTCCATTTTAATACCCTCCTGCTTAGTAGCCGACCTGTGGTTGAGATTCCTCGATGGGCTTGACGAGCGCCGTCAGTTCATCGAGGTCGAAGCCGCAAACCTCGACCCACTCGTCTTGCTTTACCACTAGTCCGGGAATCTCCGAGCGGGCCTTATAGGAGATGCCGTCTACAAGCACCAATCCCTCGCCCGTACCATTTATTTCCGCCGTGCATCGGACTTTTCGGCCGGTTGTTATGATGGAATCACGTGGTTTTCGTGCTTCTTCTTGGTGGCGGTGGTAGACGAAACTCGCCAGTGAACCGGCGGACACAACGAAGAAGATCCCGAATTGGATAACTAAACTATCAGGGAAGAAGATAGACACGATGCCGGCGCTCAAAGCGCCCAAAGAAAACCACACGATCATCCAGGCTCTGTGGAGTAACTCCACGAAGAGCAAGGCAACCGCGATGGCGCCCCACTTGACGATCCCAGGTACAATTTCGTTTCCGAAAAAACTGTCTAAAAGCTCTGTGAGTTGCGCGATCAAGAACTCCATAGTGCCCTCTCACCGTGCCGGCGCGCTACCCGTGACTATCCGGTTGTTGAAACTCTAGCAGCTTGGGCTGGTAGAGTCAAAGCCCAACATTGCTAGTGTACCCAATTATCGTTCCGAGAATCGGGTTCTTTCTTGATGTAGACGCAAGGTTGGCGGGCTTAACCCGAGAGTTTATTAGACAAAGCGGTACTCGGTGATAGAATGGCTCTAAGCGAATGTCACAAGATAACGACGACACATTAAAGCAGCAGGCACGGGAATGAAAACAGATAAGAGAAAACTCCCAATTGAGCGTGATCCAGGGCGGTCCGTTACCTTCAAGGGGCTCGCTTGTATGTTTATCATCTTATCTCTTGCCCTCATGTTGCTCGGTTGCGATCAGCCGGAGGCGCCTCGGGAGGACTCCGGGAAGAGCGGGTCTTCGGGAGCGGCGGCATCGACGGCATCGGTAAAGAACGGAGCAGAGGCCCCCGTTGAGCCATCCGCCGGTGAAACCACCGCGTCGTTTACGTTGTATTTTAGCGACGCCGGCGGTTTGAAGTTGGTCGGAGAGGTACGGGCTCTGCCGGATACGACAAGCGTACCGACCGCTCTGGTTCAGGCCTTGATAGACGGGCCCACCGCCCCAAACCAGCCGACTCTGCCGACCGGTACCCGGCTTCTGGGCGTGGCGGTCGAGAAGGGTATAGCGGCTGTCGATCTCTCCCAGGAGTTCGTCGACAACCACCCCGGCGGCAGCAGTGCCGAGCGGTTCTCTGTTTATTCGATAGTCAATACGTTGACAGAGTTGCCGGAGATCGACCAGGTCACTATTCTAGTTAACGGCGACAGCATCGAGACTATCGGCGGCCACTTGGATGTGAGCGGGCCGTTAGACCGCGACGGCGGTTTATTGTGAAAGGCGCACACAACGTGCTTATCGGCAGCTCATGGTCGCCATGTGCTTGACCGTTTTTGCTTTTCCCTGTACCATCAGCCGCGTGAAAATCCACGAGTGTCGGATCCTTGGTTTTGCGGAAATACATAGGAGCGTAGGAGCGAGAAATGCTTGAGACTCTGAACATCTGGGTCGATGTCATCGGTTTTGTCGTGGCCGCCGGGATGTTATTTGGCTTCATTGTCCCCCATATCATCGGCAGTGTTATCACCGGCCGCGTCAAGAAGCACTTTGTTGACGACTACTGGGACCCTTTGGCTCACCGCATGCACGACCCCCACAACTATCATTACAAACAGCCCTTGGGTCCCGATTTCAAACCGCCGGTCCGGGTCTGGCACTGGATCAACATCGTCTCATTTGTAATATTGCTGATATCCGGACTGTATATTCGCTACCCATGGTTCGAGGGTGGGCGAGAGATCATGCGGATGCTCCACTACTTCTTCATGTACATCATCACGGTCAACCTTATCTTTAGGCTTGTCTATCTATATATACAGGGCGACTGGGGCGACTATCTCAAATTTGATCTTGACGATATCAAGCAGGCACCGTCGATCATTAAGTACTATATGTTCATTGGGCCGCCGTACGAGCACAAGAAGAAGTTCAATGCCCTTCAGCGGCCTACGTACCCGGCCATCTGGGCGCTCTTGGGACTTCAGGCTATTTCCGGGTTTATAATCTGGAACCCGGCTATCGGGGGGCCGCTGGTCTCGCTGGCGGGCGGGTCCGCCGATCTGGCGGCTTGGATGCGACTGCTGCACAACGTCAATATGCGCATCATGGTTCTTATTGCTACGATCCATTCGTATCTCGGCATCATGGAAGATTACCCGGTCCTGAATGTTTTCTGGTTCTGGAAAGATCCGGACTTGAGTAAGTACGAACATGACGATCATCACGAAGAACAGGCCGAGGCTTTTGGGCTCGACGACGAAGAACCGGCGTCGGTGGAGTAGGTTTTGATGGTGAAGCAGTTAAGCTGGAAGAAGCAGATGTTGACGACTATCTTGCTGGGGGCGGTGTTGGGTCTGCTGCTGCTGTCGGTTTTGGCGGGGTCCGCGGCGGCCGAGGAAGACGAGGCCGTTACCGATCCAAAGAGCATCATCACCTTGCCTTGGGAGGATAAAGAGGCTATGAAGCCGCTGCCGCCGGCTTTTGTCCTGCCCCGGCAGAGCCGATGGGGCTGTCTGGCCTGTCACGCGAACGAGAAGTTGAGCCGGATCAAGGACGGCGAGGAAGAATCTTTATTTATTAACCCGGAAGTTATCGGCAACTCGATCCACGAGAAGATTGCCTGCATCGATTGCCATACCAACTTTACTTATGAGGAGCATCCGGCAGAGAATCCGAAGGACTTTCGGCGGGTGGCCGGTCTGGCTTGCATGAAGTGTCATCCGTTCCAAAAGCTCCTCTATGAAAACAGTGTCCACGGCGAATTGGCTCTGGAAGGCAAAATGGGAGAGCTGGACGGCAAAGAAGTCGAGCCGGCTCTCTGTTCGAGCTGTCACGGCTCGCACGATATCCAGAGTCCGCGCTTCGAGCCATACCGTTCCGATTTTCGTCTTGCCTCCAAGCAGGTCTGCGGCCAGTGTCATACCGACCGCTACTCATCGTATGGCGATTATTATCACGGTCAAGCCCACAAGAACAAAGCCAAGGATGCGCCCACCTGCTGGGATTGCCATAGTAACCACCGCATCTTGCGTAAAGATAATAAGAAATCCCATATCGCCTCGCCGGCGAATCTACGTAAGACTTGCGGCAAGTGTCACGACGATCCCGGGGAGAGCCTGGTGACATATGCGCCGCTGATCCATGGTCGCCAGGAGGCCTTAAATAATAATCCGATATTCCGGCTGCTCAGCTTAGTTATTCCCGAGCGACGATCCGCTGAGCCGGAGCCCGAGACCAGGGAGCCGGTCGCACAGGCTGAGATCGTCACGGAGACGGCGAAGCCAGGCCTGCTCGCCAGGATCATCGGGATATTTTTCCCACAGTCATTGCGCCCGTTGGGTGGCTGAACCCGTCATCGAAGCGGCTCCGTTGACACAGTTTAGAGACCCGGCCAAGAAAAAGCCGGGGGTCGGTCAAAAGCGCATGACCGGAGTGGGGCGGCGAATAACGCCGCGAACGGCGTTTTCGGCCGCGTTCTTAGGAGAGTAGATTGCCGCGAATCGTTCGCTCAGGCTTCAAGCTGGTCCTGGTACTCGTGGCCGCCGTTTTTATTATTGCGGCGCTCGGGCCGGTCGATTCTGTCCCGGTCGAGGAAGAGCGGGACCTGGTTATCGATACGAGTGGACCAGTAACTATGGACAAATGCGCGCTGTGCCACCGTGATTTGAACCGCCTTGACGACAATCCCAACCTGATCAATTTCAATCATCCTGTCCACTTCAAGCGAGATATCGGTTGCCCGGTCTGCCATACGGTCTTTCCGCATCAGCCCGGCAAGCTCGTCAAGCCCACAATGGATCTCTGCGCCAACTGCCACCGGCAGAAGCACGGCAATCAGGGGCAGACAGCTGCTTTCGATTGCCGGCTTTGCCATCCGGCGGACTTCAAGTTGACCCCTGACGACCACGAGTCCGGAGGCTTCAGCGGCGACGGCCATGTAGAGAAGGCCGAAGCGGATGCTCAACCGTGCCTGGTCTGCCACACCGGGAGCTCTTGTGAGAAGTGTCACGATGATCGGGGCGTCAAGACGGATAAACGCTTTCGCTGGTACGGTCTGTGGCCCGTTGAGGAAGGCGCCGGCGCAAAGATAAGGATCGGCCCGAAGGTTGACATAGCGGCCTGTCAGGCCTGCCATCGCGATCTCCAGAAATGGAAGAACCCAAAGCTGATAAACTTTAACCACCCGGCTCATTTCAAACGTGAGATTGCCTGCGACAGTTGTCACGACGAGTGGCCGCATGCTCCCGATAAGATCAAGAGGCCGCAAATGACCGCCTGCGCCCAATGCCACCGCCTCGACCACGGCAATCGGGGACAGCTCGTATCAGCCGAGGACCCGGATATATCGGGCTATTGCCGCTTGTGTCACCCCCCCGACATGGAACTCCGCCCGGATGGGCATACACTTGAATTCGTCGAGGGCGACCATAAACGTTTTGCCCGGGAAGACCGCGGGCTCTGTCGCATGTGTCATCTGCAGAAGTTTTGCGACAACTGTCATCAGACGGAGATACCTCACGGGCCGGGCTGGCAGGGAGAGCATGGGCGGACGGCCGTCGCCTTGCAAGACCAGGGAGAGAACTTATCGTGCTTTCGCTGCCACAAGCGGGAGGGTCCGCAAGCAACCTACCAGAAGGCCCCCTCCTGCGCCAAATGCCACGAAGCGGTCGTCTTCCCCCACCCCGATCCCTGGGCGCCCCAGCATGGCAAAACAGCCAATCGTGAGGGTCTGGCGGTCTGCGAATCTTGCCACGTTAAAAAGAACTTTTGTGATGAGTGTCACGGTGGAGTGCCGGTTCCCCATCCGAAGACTTGGCTCGGACAGCATCGGGGTTTTCTGCAGGACAACTCGATCGACTTGTGCCTGAAATGCCACGACGCGAGTCAGTGCGAAAAGTGTCACTCGCTCCACGGTATTCACAACCAACATACGCTCTTTAAGCTGGGACTCTGATGGCTGGGAGAAAGAAAAGACACGGCATGACTGAAGTGTTGTTGATTTCACTGACGGTCCTGGTGTTGCTCGCCGTCTTTGTGGTGATTCTGGCGGTCGTATATCCGAACGCGTCCCGCTCCATCATATCTGATACAAGTGATGCTTTTGAGGAAAACGCGGGTTTTCGATTTGGGAGGTCGATCGGCCGCCGGGGGGGCGAGGGGTGGGACGCTCGAATTATGCCGGTCGTCCGCGATGTGAGCGAACGCTTGGCCGGTCTGTTTTCAGGCAGGCGTACTACTACCACTGTTAAGAAATCAAAAAAGAAGACAGGACCGGCATTTACGTCCGGAGACTGCACAGGCTGCCATGAACATGAGAACTTGTTCGACGAAACGGCCTTCTCAAGCATCTACATGGATCATCGAAGACACGAAGCGGCGGAGGTCGGCTGCCCGGAGTGCCATTTGACGGTCAAGCACCCCGGACCCAAGCTGATACAAGAAACCGCTTGTCGCCGGTGTCACAAACGCGAAAAAGTGTCCGACAGCTGTCCGACTTGTCATTCGCCCGGATCGATCCTCGACGACGCAGTGGTTTCGAAAGAAAAAATCGACGAATTTCGGGCCGGGGGCACGGCGCACTTGGTGTCTTTGGTGCCGCCTCGTTTTGGCAATCCCGACCCAAAATGGCTCAAGGGCGAGGGCGATCCGCCGTGCCAAAGCTGCCATCAAGTTCCTGCTTTTTGCAATACCTGTCATCTCGCTTTTCATAATAAAGTTTCCGATTGGGTTTGGGTACATGGGCCGCGAATCTTGAAGATGACGTATAATATGGGGGCCTGCTGGGCGTGCCATAATCCCAACTGGTGCGCCGGCAATTGCCACATTCAAGAGGGTGCGACGCGTAGCCGGGCCTATTTGGACGTTCCGAATCTCACTCTCACGGACGATTGATCGGCATTAGTTCGGTTTAAAGCGAATGGCGGAGTTGTAAGAGCGTTGATCGATGGGCTATAATGTGGCAGCTCAGTATAGGAATACAACAAGAGGACGACATGGAGAACACAAGTATCGAACATAGCAGCATCCGCATGAAGCGGACCGGACGCGAGCGCTTTATGATTGTCTTGGTTTCGGTCTTATTGATCGCGGTGGGCGTGGCGGCGGCCTTCACGCTGTATACGTTTATATCGAAGCGTAACGCGCCGCCAAAGACCTACTATGATTATCAGTTACGGACCTGGAAGAATGCCCTCAGCAATAACCCGAAGGACCCGAACGCCAATACAAATGTCGGCTACATCTATATGAAGATGGGTCGCGAAGCGGCCGGGCTCCGCTATTTCAATACTGCCTTGAGATACGATGATAAGTTTGTTCCGGCCTTATACAACAAAGGCATGTACTACAAAAGAAATGGGCAGAACGATGAAGCAATAAAACTACTCAAACAAGCCGGGAAATTGGCCGGGCAGGACAGCAAGTACTTGGCGTACTTTTCATTAGGTGAAGTCTACGCGGGAATCAAGAAGTATGATTTGGCCAAAGAGGCCTATGAGAAGGCGATTGCCGACAATTCAACTATCTGGAATAGCT
>SDBV01008511.1_pt1 | contig 13820 bp, 11 predicted proteins | sample 2277081 | NCBI WGS metagenome assembly SDBV01 (sample SAMN10402039, study PRJNA504765) | marine sediment metagenome | isolation source: marine sediment core GS10_PC15, 223 cmbsf | place: Arctic Ocean: Southern Knipovich Ridge | collected 2010 | reverse complement strand
CCAGATTGTCGACGACGCCATTGAGGGCCAGCCTTACAGCCCGGAGCAGCTTGTTACGACGGCGGAGCGGAGCGGATGCAGCAGTATCGCTTATACCTATACGGAGCCGACGATCTTCATGGAATTGTGTGAGGAGACGGGGCGATTAGCGAGGGAGCGCGGATTGGCTAATGTGTTTGTCAGTAACGGTTATATGACAACCGAAGCGATTGACTTTGCGCAGGCGTGGCTTGACGGGATCAATATCGATCTCAAGGCGTTTACGGAGGATTATTACAAGAGGCTGTGCGGGGCGAGGCTGGCGCCGGTGTTAGAGACGATTCGGTACATCGCCAAAAATACCAATATCTGGATGGAACTGACGACGCTGATTGTTCCGGGTGAGAATGATTCGGACGAAGAGCTTAAGCAGATCGCCGGATTTATCGCCAACGAAGCGTCGGTGGATGTGCCGTGGCATGTCAGCCGGTTCTATCCGAACTACGAGATGGACGACAAGCCGCCCACGCCGGCGGCGACGCTGCAGCGGGCTTTGGATATCGGCAAAGCGGCGGGGCTTCGATACGTTTACGTGGGCAATCTGCCCGGCTCGGAGGCCGAATCGACGGTGTGTTACAATTGCGGCGAGCTTCTTATCAATCGCATCGGTTATACGATACGGTCGAATATCATCAAAGGCTCGGCGTGCCCGACCTGCAACGCCCAGATCGCCGGTGTGGGATTGGGCTGAAGATAGCCGTTAGCGGTGGGCTGAGAGCCCACCCTACCAGCATCGCTGTCAGGTAAAGGTGTGCAAGGCGTGGTGGTTTTGGTAGAATATTCATCGCTGTTTGAGTGTTTGGTTTTCGATGTTAGTGAGTTGATTCGCTAAAGAGGATTTGCAGTGAAGATTGTTGCCGATGCCAATATACCTTTCGTTGAAGAGTGCTTCTCGTCCATCGCCGATGTCGCGGTTGTGCCGGGAAGAGAGATCGGCCGTGATATTACGGCGGGCGCGGATGTCCTGGTGGTGCGGAGTATTACGAAGGTCGATGAGGGGCTGCTGTCGGGCGGTTCGGTGAAATTTGTGGCGACCGCGACGATAGGTACCGAGCATGTGGACCGGCAGTATCTTGCCGATGCGGATATCGGCTTTGCATCGGCGCCGGGCTGCAACGCCAACTCGGTCGCCGAATACGTCGTTGCCGCCCTGCTTGCGCTGGGGAAGAAGCACAGGTTTACGCTCGAAGGCAAGTCGATCGGCATTGTGGGGGTGGGCAATGTGGGCAGTCGCGTGGAGGCAAAGACACGGGCACTGGGCATGAAGCCTGTGCTCAACGACCCGCCGCTTGGGCGACGGACGGGGCTGAAAAAATACGTACCGTTGGATGCGCTGATGGCGTGTGATTTCATCACAATGCACACGCCGCTTACGTTTGAGGGTATCGACAAGACATTTCATCTGGCGGACGAGAAGTTTTTCGGTGCGATGAAGCCCGACGCCTTTTTCATTAATACGGCGCGAGGCGGCGTTGCCGATACGGCGGGGATCAAGAATGCACTTGCGTCGGGGCGCCTGGCGGGGGTGGTGCTGGATGTGTGGGAGAATGAGCCGAATATCGACGTCGACTTGATACTCAAGGCTGAATTGTCGACGCCGCATATCGCGGGTTATTCGTTCGACGGCAAGGTGGCGGGGCTGATGATGATATACCGGGCGGTGTGTGAGTATTTCGGCCTTGACGTGCAGCGAGACGTCGGCGATTTCCTGCCCGAACCGGATGTGCCGGAGATTAAGGTCGATGAGCGGGCGGCGGATGAGCAGACGATTATCCATGATACGGTCCAGCACGTGTATGTGATTAACCGGGACGATTTCAATACGCGGGAGATACTGCTTGTGCCCGAAGCTGAGCGGGGCGGGTTCTTTGACGATTTGCGAAAGAACTACCCCGTTCGCAGGGAGTTTCAAAATACCGCGATTGCAGGCCTGGACGCCGAAAGCCCGCTTGCAAAGAAACTTGGCGGAATCGGGTTCAAGGTGAGACAGTAAGAAAGACTGGTGCGTGAGGGATGCACATGGACAGCGGCAATGTGATTGAATGGCCGGGTGGCAGGCTGGACTTTTCGGCGGGGTGCCTGGTGATGGGCATTTTGAATGTGACGCCGGACTCGTTCAGCGACGGCGGCGTTTTTGCCGATGTTGACGCGGCGGTTGCTCACGGTGTTGCGATGTCGCGCGCGGGCGCGGCTATCATCGACACGGGTCCGGAATCGACCCGGCCCGGCTCCGAAGCGGTCGCAGCCGAAGAGCAGATCAAAAGAGCGATCCCCGTCATAGAGAGGCTCACCGCCGAGACAGGTATTGCTGTCAGTATCGATACGAAGGACCGCGATGTTGCCGCCACTGCGCTGGATGCCGGCGCTTCGATCATAAACGATATAACCGCCCTTGCAGACGAGGGCATGGCGCAATTAGCCGCCGACCGGCAGGTTCCCGTAATCCTGATGCACATGCAGGGGTCGCCGGCTGCCATGCAAAAGGATCCGCATTATGCCAACGTTGTCGGTGAGGTGCTTGAGTTTTTGCTTGGTCGGGCAAAACGTGCAGAGGCCTTCGGCATAAGAAAAGAGTTGATTTTCATCGATCCGGGCATCGGCTTCGGCAAGACGACGGAGCACAATCTTGAACTGCTGCGTAACCTGGATCGTTTTGTTTCATCCGGCTATCGCGTTCTGTTGGGGACGAGCCGAAAGCGTTTCATCGGACAGATTACGGGCAGGCAAGAGGCTCGCCAGCGTATCTTCGGCACGGCGGCGACGGTGGCATTGGCGGTTGCAGCGGGCGTTTCGATAGTGCGTGTCCACGACGTGCCGGAGATGGTCGATGTGGTTCGTATCGCCAACATACTCGGAAAATGACCAGCGCCGATGTTAGCGGGACCTGGATCGTCTGTATTTACCGAGCATCGGTCAGTTCTCTTCGAACAACTGGTTTTGTTCAGGTTGTGTTTTCTTTGTTGGTTGTTTCAGGCCCAGATGGCTGTATGCCGCGTTTGTGACTTCCCTGCCGCGTCTTGTTCTTCTGACGAAGCCGATCTGCAGCAGGTAGGGTTCGACAACGTCCTCGAGTGTATCGCGTTCCTCGCCGAGGGTGGCGGCGATGGCTTCGATGCCGGCGGGGCCGCCGTTGTAGACGGTGATGAGTGCTCTGAGAAACGACCGGTCCAGTTCGTCGAGACCGATGTCGTCAATCTGCTCCATCGTCAACGAGCTTTGGACCACATCCTTCGTGAGCTTTCCTGAGCCTTTGACCTGCGCGTAATCTCTAACGCGCTTTAGAAGTCTGTTTGCCACACGCGGCGTGCCTCGCGACCTGGCTGCGATCATTTCGAGGCAGCCGTGGTCGTTTTCAAGCTCCAGCAGCCCTGCGGATCGCATGAGTATTTTCGTCAGTTCGTCTGCGTTGTAGAACTCCAGATGGTACATCATGCCGAATCGCCCCCGCAACGGAGCGCTTAGCAGGCCGGCTCGTGTCGTGGCGCCGATGAGCGTAAAGCGTTTTAGCGGGAAATTAATGGTCTTTGCGTGCAGTCCGCTGTCGACGGTGAAGTCCACTTTGAAATCTTCCATCGCCGGGTACATGAACTCCTCGACGGGGGCGCTGAGGCGGTGAATCTCGTCAATGAAGAGAATGTCGCCGGTGCCGATGTTGCTCAGCAGCCCCATGACGTCGCCCTGCTTGGTGAGGGCGGGTCCGGAAGATACTCTGATCGGCGAGCCCATTTCGTTGGCGATGACATGTGCGAGGGTAGTCTTTCCCAGGCCCGGCGGACCGTAGAACAGAATGTGCTCGAGCGGTTCGCGGCGCTGTTTGGCTGCGGTGATAGCAATGGTGAGCTTGGCTTTGACGTTTTCCTGGCCTACGCACTGGCTGAGGTTTTCCGGGCGAAGCGCAAGATTGAATGTCTCTTCCTTCGTACCGCCTGAATCAGCACTTAATACCCGGTCGATCGCCATATGAGATTCACTCGTTAGACTTCGATTCCCTGTTTAATCCGGTAAACGAGGGGGACAAGTTCCTCGGCCGTTTTTATGTCCGGATGCCTTCTCGAGGCAAGTGCGATCAGTTCCATGGCTTCCGCTCTCTTTTCGCCCCAGGCGATCAGGATTTCCAGCGCTTCGGTCTGGAACAGTTCGAACTTTTCGCCGCCGCCAGGCACCGCCGCCCCAGTCGCAAAACCACCCAGTTTTCCTTTCAACTCCGCGATAATAAGCTGAGCGAATCTCTTTCCCACAGAGGGCAGAGACAGAAGGATTTTTTCGTCGCCCGCTTCGATGGCGCCTGCGATTGTGGCGATGGGAATCGTCAGCGACTTCAAGCCTTTTTTTATGCCCATGCCTTTTACGCTGGTGTACTTTGCAAAGAAGTCCTTCTCGTCCTGACTCAGAAAGCCCACCAGTCTCGGGATCAGGTTGCCTCCGCCGGGCGTACCTTCGTAATATTCCATTGTGCAGAGCACAATATCGTCGCCGATACGCCCGCCGAGCATACCGACAGCATAGCCGGGCAGCAGCACCTCGTAACACACAGGACCCACCTGTACAAGTGCGCTTTTGTCGTCAAGAGCAACAAGTTTTCCCTCTATCCGTGCAATCATATCAGACCGGACAAGATTATATCATTATTCCCCCACGACAGGACCGGAATCATTCAAATCCGAGCTGATTATTAAGCACTTGGACGAGTTTGTCAAGGTCGGGCTTCCTGAGGGCGGCCGTACGGTAAAGACGCCGCGGGGGGGCGCATAAAAAAAGCCAGATCCCATTACTAAGCAGAACCTGGCTTCGGAGGAGGGTGATGAAAAGACTTATTTTAAAATCGGATTCTAGGGACTCCAAATTACGCCCTATAAATTCCTACCTTCAATATATTAGACGTTTTGCAGCAAAATATGTTTCCTAAAAAATTCAAAAAAAATTCCCACCCTTCCGTCCCCAATGGTCAAAGCCGCATATTCTGCGTTCGTAACTTCTTTTTCTGCAAGGGTTTGTCGGTTGGCCCAATCCAATTGACGCACCCTGACTTCTGCAAGGAGGGTGGCAGGCAGGGCGGTTTGGCTGCCTGGCTTGACACGGCTCCAACATGGACGGTGAACGACCGATAACAGGTGCAAAAACAGGCAAAATGACGTGGCCGGCGAAATTTTGCTGAAAATCAGGCTATATTTCCTAAATACGCTAAATTTTCCATCTTAACATCGCCGATAGCGTATTATGGCTTTAAGTTTCACTACATTAACGGAGAATTAGAACATGGAGACAACAGTCGTCGAACAGCGTAAGGATGCACGTTCGGAACTGGCCTGGCCGGTCAGCGTGTGGCTGCCCGAAGCCAACAGGTTCTTCAACGGCAGAAGTGTCAATGTGAGCAAGGGCGGAGCTTATATCTCCGTGCCGATGACGACCCCGATAAGAGCGGGGCACCAGATCGAGATCAATTTCCCCCGCACGACATCGCTGGCAAAGCAGAAGGGGCAATACGCCCGCATCAAGAGCGGCAAGGTCCTGCGCGTGGAGCGAAAGACGATGTTCGAAGAGGCGAATATCGGCCTGGCTGTACAGTTCGTCTAATTCGCAAACCGCACCGAAGGCCATCGGGCCGAAACAGAATGGAAAAGAAGATCCTACACCCAAACGGGAGTGGGCTTATCATATATCGGGCTGGCAGTCCTCGGCTGTCAGCCCCTTTCTTTGCGCCAAGGGCACAAGGGCGTCGGGATCAGTTGGACAGGAGGACGGCACACACGGTGGTCGCGTTAAAAAAAATGTGTATGAAGATAGGGCGGAAGAGCGACCCGCTTCGCTCGTATGAATATCCGATTCCCACAGAGAGCACAAAAATGGCCAGCCAGTGCGATACGGGACGATGCATCATGGCGAAAAAGACAGAGGTACTCAGTATCGCCAGCCATGGAGACTTGAGATACGACCTTGCCATCGATTGAATCAGTCCCCTGAAAAGGAGTTCTTCCATAACAGGCACAGCAACAGCAAGATACGCCAGCATAAGCACTTTCATCGCAGGGTGAGGATTCTGTTTCAGAGCGTCGAGGCCCTCGTTGGCGCCTATCTCAAAGGCGGGGTCGACCAGCAGCTTACCCACCAAATCGACAATGACTATGCCTAACCACACAAGCGGCAGAACAGCAATGAAGTTGACAATTGCCCTGGCAAAATCCCTCCCCACGGTGCGAAGATCAAGTCCGAAACCCTTCAATCGCCTGGCAAAGAAGCGCCACACAACAAACAGCATTGCCGCGATCATCAGGAGGTTAATGACCGTATTGGCGATATAATTTGCAGATTCCAGGGCGCTGGGCGGCAAGTCCTCCATGACATGCCTGATCACTTCCATGGCAAAAAACGCCAGGAGCTGCCAGGCGGCAAGGTACAACAATGGAGCATAAACAGGCAGTCGGTTTCTCCTGGCGGGACAGCCGCTGAGAGCGAACGGGCCCGCATACACGACAAACCACACGGTCAGAAAGACAACGCAAAGAACGCAGACGGCTGCTATAAGCAGATCGACGGCGGAGACAGCAGCAAGCAGGCGGCCCGCTGCCGGCGGACTCATCAAATTCACTATATCCATTTCTATGTGACGACCTTTCGGTGCGTTATCGGCTTTTGGCAGACGCCTGCTTGACAACGAACAAGCGGTTACGCGGATTTTCGGCGCCGGAGCATAATCGTCTTGCAACCCTGCTGCCTTTGTATTACATTGGCTGACACTTTTCAAGGGTTATTGCGTATGGATACGTTTCACATTGAAGGTCCGGTACGATTGGGCGGCACACTCAGCGTGAGCGGTTCGAAGAATGCTTCGCTGCCGATCATGGCGTCGACTATTCTGGCGCCGGGTGTTTCGGTGATTCGCGGCGTGCCGCGTCTGGCCGACATCGCCGTTCTCCGACAGCTCCTGGCAGGTCTCGGCGCGTCGGTCGAAAGAGGCAGTAACGGCGATTTGCATATTGATACGACGGTTATCGACAATCCCGTGGGTGAGTACGATATTGTACGTCGCATGCGCGCCGGCATCTGCATCCTCGGTCCGCTGATCGCGCGTTGCGGGCGTGCGGAAGTGTCCATGCCGGGCGGCTGCGCCATCGGCGACCGACCGGTCGACATCCATCTGCGCGGTCTGCGCGAACTCGGCGCCGAAATCCATCTGCACAACGGCAATATCCATGCCGCCGCGCCCGACGGCCTCAAGGGCAAGAGGATATTTTTGGGCGGGCCTTTCGGTTCGACGGTTTTGGGGACTGCAAATGTTCTGATGGCGGCAACACTGGCAGAGGGAACCACCGTGATCGAGTCGGCTGCATGCGAACCTGAAATTGCCGACCTCGCCGACTGTCTCAATAAGATGGGAGCGAAGATCAGCGGCATCGGTTCGCCGCGATTGACGATTGAAGGTGTAAGTTCGCTAAAGCCCGTCGAGCATCGCGTCATAGGCGACCGCATTGAGGCCGGCACCTTCATGGTCGGTGCGGCAATGACCGGGGGGCGGGTTCGTCTCGACAACTGCCGCCTGGAACACCTGCTTGCCGTTGTCGACAGGCTCGAAAAGATCGGTGTGGAAATAGAACCCACCGACGACGGCTGCGTCGTCAGCCGGACGGAACCGATCAGGCCGGCGGACGTTACGACGCAGCCTTATCCGGGCTTTCCGACGGACCTGCAGGCACAGCTTATGGCGATGCTGGCGCTTGCCGACGGCAACAGCATTATTACGGAGAAGATCTTTCCGGACCGCTTCATGCACGTTGCCGAGTTGAACCGGATGGCGGCAAACCTCCGCAAAGAAGGCGCCATCGTTATCGTCGCCGGCGTAAAAAAACTCATCGCCGCACCCGTTATGGCTTCTGACCTGCGGGCTTCGGCGGCCCTGGTGTTGGCCGGCCTTGCCGCCAAGGGAACCACCGTTGTAAACCGCGTCTACCACATCGACCGCGGCTATGAAAAGATCGAAGAAAAACTCAACGCCGTCGGCGCAAAGATCACTCGCAGGAAAGACTGACCCGGCCTGTTGGGGGGCTATTTCTTATTCAACATCTTTTTACTTCGCAGGATATGGTGGTAATGCTGGGCGAAGCGATGGGCCTCGTCGCGTACATACTGGAGGAGTTTTCTTGCGGGAGCGTTTGCGGGCAGCTTGAGCGGGGTGTTGCTTCCGGGGACGAAGATCATTTCTTCCTTCTTTGCAATGGATGCAAGATGAGGCAGCGGGGCCTTCATCCGGCGAAACGCTTCTTCGGCAGCGTGGAGATGGCCTAATCCTCCGTCGATGAGGACGAGGTCGGGCCACAACTCTTCGCCCGCGATCGCCCGTTTGTATCTGCGCGTCACAACTTCCTTGATGCAGGCGTAATCATCTATGCCCGTCACCGTCTTGATTTTGAAGCGGCGATATCCGCTCTTGAAGGGCCTGCCGTCAATGAACTGCACCATCGAGCCGACGGTTTCTGCGCCGGATATGTGAGCGATGTCAAAACCCTCGATGATCCTGATCGGGCTATCGGCGGTCAGGAGCTTCTGCAGCTTCAAGAGCGCCTCGGACGGATCGGCAGCGAACACTTCCGGCTGGACATTACCCTCCACCGTGCCGCGGTCGTCGAGGCGCTCTATCAGTCGAGTCCGGTCGCGATACATCGCCGCGGCTTCGTAATCCCTCGCCGCCGCCGCCGCTTCCATTTGCTTTTTCAGCGTTCGCAGAACGGTCGAGCGCCTGGACTGCAGGAACTTGACAAGATCGTTGATGAGTTTTCTGTATTCTTCTCTCTCGATGCGCGCCCCACACGGTGCTGTGCACTGTTTGATGCTGTAGAGAATGCACGGGCGAAAGAAGCGTCGCTTTTCGTCGTCCTGGCGAATGTCCAGATTGCACGTGCGAAACTTGAATATTTTCTGGAGGACAACGAGCACCGCCCGCAGGTCCCGTGCGCCGGTGAAGGGTCCGAAGAGCCTGCTGCGGGGGTTCCTCGGATTGCGTGTAATGTAGACGCCGGGAAACTGTTCTCTCGTCGTGATCTCCATATATGGAAACGTCTTGCTGTCGACCAGGGCTGTATTGTAAGCGGGGCGAATGTCCTTGATCAGTCGTGCTTCCTGGAGGATGGCGTCGACTTCGCTTTTTGCTTCCAGATAATCGACTGTTTCGACTTTGTGCACCATCTCCAGTATCTTCGGCCCGCGGCTGGTCATGAGGTCCGTGCCGGGCTGGAAGTAGCCGGCAACGCGGGCGCGAAGGTTCTTGGCCTTGCCGATATAGAGCACCACGTCGGCGGGCGCCTTCATAAAATAAAGACCCGGCCCCGTCGGAAACGACTTGACCCTTTCACGGATGACCTCGAGCCTGTCTTTTTGTCTCTTTGCCGCCATTGGGTTCATTCTATCGGCGTTTTGAAAGAATGGTATTACTTTTCATTTTTCAGACAAGCTTTGCAAAACCATTGCAAGCGGATAGAATTGGCGCTTGCTTATTTTGATTTTGTGCCTGGGAGAATGAAGTGGCGGACCGAATCGAACTTGGGGCGAATGAGACGATACTTTTTATCGGGGACAGTATCACCGATGGCGGGCGGCGTGAGGTGGGTGTTGACCGGCTGGGACAGGGTTATGTCTTTTTTGCGGGCAATCTGCTGCTGGCCCGCTACCCGGAGTTGAACCTCAACATCATCAACAAGGGCGTCAGCGGCGACACGACGCGGTCGTTGAAGTGGCGATGGGACCGCGACTGCCTTCAGCAGCGACCCGATATCCTCAGTCTCATGATCGGGATTAATGACCTGTGGTATTGCCATAACGATACCGACGCGGCGGCCAAGGGTGTCGCGCTCGCCGAGTACGAGGACAACTGCCGGTATATGTTAGAGACCGCGCAAACGCAGTGCGACAGCCGCATTGTGCTGATGGAACCGTTCATGTTCTGCGATGACGCCGACGATGTAATGTTTGGCGACCTGCGCCACTACATCGACGTCGTCGGCCGCCTGGCGGTGGAGTTTGACGCGGTCCTTGTGCCGCTTCAGAAGCACATCGATGAGCAAATCAGCCGGATTCGGTCCGCCCAATGGGCAGAGGACATGGTCCATCCCTTTACCTGGGCCCATGCCTGGATCGCCGAACGCTGGCTTCAAGCAGCCGGCGTGTAGGGCATATTTGAGTTCTGCGAACTTGCCTCGACAATTATATTCCCGGATCGGCCCAATATATACTGCTCACGATTGCCAATTCCCGTTTGTACGCGGGTAAGTAGCCTTACAACAGTAACTTATGATCCAACTCGCGGGAATTTACTACCCTGAAGGGTATATTTGCTTTGGCCGCACCTTTAGGCTCAATATGTGGTATACTATAGTGAGGGATCGGCGAAAGAGCGACATATTGCGAGAGACGGGAACGTGTTTGTGAGGGAAAGAGGATGCACCCTTTATCAAACAAGTGGATACGATTGGCTCATTTGCCCGACAGACACGGTTTTGTGTCGTGGATCGAGCATCTGGTCCAGGACGAACATTTCTGGCTGGTGGTAGCGTGGATCATTCTGGTGCTGACCCTGGCATTCTTTGCAACCTCGCCGGCATATTGAGCCATAAACCGCGATGCTGCACATAAGGGCAATCCTTTTGTATCGGATCAATTTGGAGAAATACGTGAACAATCGCTTTATGGTCCCGGCATGCCTTATTTGCCTGACGGCCTTGACAGGCATCCTGTCCGGCGAAATATTTCTGCCGGGAATGCAGCCCGAAGAAGCCGGCATTGAATTCGCAAAAGTCGAGCAATGCCGGATGTGCCACTCCGGAACAAAAAACGGCGCTGCCGACCCGATGCTGTCCTGGCAGGGGGGCATGATGGCGCAAGCCGCCCGCGACCCGATCTTTCTTGCGACGATGACCATTGCCAACCAGGACGTCGACGGCGCCGGCGAGTTCTGCCTTCGCTGTCATACGCCCCGCGGGTGGCTGGAGGGGCGTTCGACGCCCGCTGATGGGTCGCGTCTCAATCGCGAAGACCTCCACGGGGTAAGCTGCGACGTCTGTCATCGCTTTATCGACCCGCTCAGCACCGAGGCAAAAGATCTTGTCAAAGACGCACCGCCCAGCTACGGCAACGCCATGATGGTTGCCGATCCTGAAAACACAGTGCGGGGACCCTACGGCGATGGCAAAGGCGCCATGCCCCACCGGGTGATGAAATCCGACTTCCACGCCTCCGGCAATCTGTGCGGTACGTGTCATGATATCTCCAATCCGTTGCTGGCGGAGGATGTTAAGACCGATCCGGTTTACTCCTTCGGGCATATCGAACGCACATATAGCGAGTGGGTGCTCAGCGACTATGCCAAACAGGGCAGAGAAGGCTCCTGTCAGTCTTGTCATTACCCCACGGTGGAAGGGGGCGGACAGGCGTCGCGCTTCGGCGAGCTGCACCGCGACCACTTCGTCTACCACGGCCCAGTCGGGGGCTCGACATGGGTGCAGGACGCAATAATCGATCTGTGGCCCACAACGGACGTCAATAAGAAGGCTCTCCAACTCGGCAAGCAGCGCAGCGAAGCAATTCTTAAGACCGCCGCAAAACTCGACCTCGATATCGTCGATAACAAAGCCAGACTTCGCATCACGAATCTCACCGGCCACAAGCTGCCTTCGGGTTATCCGGAAGGGCGGCGCATGTGGGTCAATGTGAGATTTCGCGGCGACTGGAACAAGATTATCAGCGAGATCGGCGTCTACGGGGACAAGAAAGATACCCTTGACGGCGAATCGGTCAAGGTGCCCACACTGCTTGACAGCGAATCGACGACCGTCTACGAGGTCGTTCCCGGAATCAGTGAAGGCATGGCAAAAAAGTTCGACAAGACTCCGGGGCCGTCTTTCCACTTCGTGCTAAGCGATATGATCACCAAGGACAACCGGATTCCACCGAAGGGTTTTGACAACGAAAGGTTCGCCGAGCATCTCTGTGAGCCAGTGGGCAAGAGTTATGCGGACGGCCAGCACTGGGACGACCTGGAATTTGACATCCCGCAAGGAACGAAGAAGATTCAGGTGCAGCTGATGTACCAGTCGATGTCGTGGGAATACCTCAAATTCCTCGTCGAGGAAAACAAGACCGACGACTGGGGCAAGAAGCTGTACAACACGTGGACACGAACGGGCAAATGCCCGCCAACAACAATAGCCGAAATCGAAAAACAAATATAGCCCTGTCGTTTTATTCTACCGAGTCAACTATGGCGCCTTTCCTGGTATCGCTGTCGGTCTGGCTTTGCGATCGAGAAAGACTTCCGGCGGCGCCTTCCAGACACGGCACAGGGCTGTCTTTTGGCGGTCCCAGCCTTCTCTGCTGAGCCCTGGATCAGTGGAATAGAATTTCCCGCCCGTACTGGTGTGTCGATACTCAAAGAGCGGTACAATGCGTGAATTCTTGCCTGTTTGTTCAAGAGGTCCCAGTGCATAAAAAAGCGGTTTGGCCGACGGGCTCGGACCCTCGGTGGTCAGTGACCGGTTGGGACCTTTGCTTTGATAGATGGCGTCAAGTCCGTCGTGAGGCCTGTCTGGCGGGATTGCGAAGAACGGAACCGATTCGACCTGGTCCCATTTTCCTGCCTCATCCACCGCATCCCGAAGCATATATTTTCCCTCGACCTGATACACGGCTACCGGCAAGTGAAGCCGCTTGTCGTCAAGATCGAGTCGATACATGATCTGGTTATAGTCGTAACGCGGCGTCGCAGTTTCCGCCGAACCGGAAAACATGTGCGAGTATGTGCCCTCGAAATAGATCACCTGCCCTCCTGCCTGGTCGAAATACGGATGATGCATCGGGTTGTAAAACGAGTACTCCTCGTGCGTGGCGATCTTCCGGGCATAGGCCCACGGCCCGACGGGCGTATCGGCTTCGGCATACCACACCTCGCCCAGAAGCGACGATTCGCCGAACTGCTGGACAGTGATCATGACCCATTTGTTTCGATACGCGTTGAAATAAACACTCCCGCCGTGCGGAATGACCTCCTTGCCCGACTCAATATCATACAGCCGTGTGCTTTCCTTCTCTATCCGGAGCGCCTTAATCAAATCGCCCCACTTCATCGATTCGGCCTGCATCAACTTGCCGGCGGCGACCCATCGAGCTTCCTTCGCAGATCCGATACTCGTAAAAACCTCATAACGGTCGCGGTTGCGAATATCGTTGAAGTCCGATCGGACTCGCATGCGAACCGCCAACGGAAACTGCGTCGCAAAGTAATGGTAAGCTGCCCCTTCCACGTCGACACCGAAGGCATGGCCCAGATTTTGATATGGCAGATAATCCGATCCTGAACTGACCACCCATTTGAATGACTCGCCGGCATCGTCAAAAACAACTAATCCCCGCTGGTAAGCCTCTCCCAGGCTCTTCATCCGCGCGCAGTGGGCGACCATTCGCTCGGCGCCCGCAGCGTCCTTAACTGTCAGCAATCCGTCGAGCCAGTACATCCCCGGCTCTTTCATCCGGCACATTCGCCTGCTGAACCCCGTCTCATCGATATAGTATTCCAGATCCACGCCGACACCCGGATCAAGACCGCCACTGCCCGGCAGAGAAGAAAACGCCCCCGCCGCGCCGAAATGCCCAAGAGGGTAAGCAGGCCTGGACGTGTCCCCCCAGAGCCAGAACAGGCGGCCACCATAGATGCAGGTATAGACCGAATCCTGTCCGGCAACCTGGGCGTTGAGGACCGGTTCCTTTGTCGGGGCGGCATGGCCCGTCAAAACACTGTCGCG
>SDBV01008510.1_pt1 | contig 13821 bp, 9 predicted proteins | sample 2277081 | NCBI WGS metagenome assembly SDBV01 (sample SAMN10402039, study PRJNA504765) | marine sediment metagenome | isolation source: marine sediment core GS10_PC15, 223 cmbsf | place: Arctic Ocean: Southern Knipovich Ridge | collected 2010 | reverse complement strand
TTCGTGAAACGGTTATTTCACGTATTAATTTTGGCCTTTCCAACCTTGTTGCGAAATCATAGGCTTTAAATGATTGTTGATATGCTCCAGTTTTAGACAAGGTTTTCCTAAGCCTTTCCAAACTTCAGGAGAGTCGGGATTGTCTTTCACAATTCTCCTACACACATTAAAGTATTCATAATTACATCTCTTAAAGTTAGGATCAACATAAGATAAAATTATTCTCGGCACTAACTCGTTTTCTACTAACTTCTCTTTTATTTGACAAAGGCTTTTGTGTGTTAGAATTTTCGAACAAAAATCTATAAGAAAGTCGTAAAATTGGAACTTAAAGAAAACAGGTCAAATTCTTCAATCTTCTTAAGGTTTACAGCATTATCGACAATATTCTCAATAAATTCATTAGATTTAAACACTGCTTTTAACTCTGCTTTAGATACCCATTATTTGCTAAATATTCTATGACAGAAGGTTATTCACTCTCTAGTTTTGAAATAAGTTCTTCTAAAATCTTTGTTTTTTCTACGGAAGCTCCTTCCTTCATAGGCGGGATAACCTGAGAGATTTTTCTTCCAAATTCTTTGTTAGAGTTATTCATCATGATATTTTGTTCAGTTACCATCTTATAACTAGTTATCAACCTCCATTAAGAACGGACATTACTGTTATTGTATCCCTCATACGAATGTTAAATGACCCAATTCTTGAACTATTCGGTAGTATCCTACCTCTTAAAATGAGTTGTATATCAAAAATCGGATTTAAATTATATTCTCTTTTAATGGTATTCTTAATCTCTGTTATAGAATGACTTTTAGTGATTTGAATTAGCTTGATCCCTTGATCTGGAGAGACAAGTCTTCTCCAATAAAGAACAAGAATGAAATTTCTAATAGATAATAATTTATCAGTAATTAAATTCTTATAAAAGTTGTCCGCTTCTTAAAATTTCAATGTCCAGTATGTTCACTTATTACTCTAAATCATGTAAATTTTAAAAAAATTATTGTAAAAGATTTTTACTTTGATATAAAAAAGAGAATTAAAATATTAAGCAGAAATTAATATATTAAAAAGTATCAGAAATTTTGACAAAATTTTATCATTTGATCATTAGGCAAATAAAACTCTAAATTGGGTAAGGTATGAGTGCTAGAACTATACAATATATTTTAAATGATTACGTTAGAGGTTGTTTGAAATTTATCTATAATAAATATCAAACTAATGCAATTGAACAGAATATTGAGATTGAGAATGTATATTTCTCAACTGAGGAACTTAATAATTTAGTTGATCAATATTACAAAACTCTAAGAGAAGAACGTCAGGAAGGATCAAAGAAAGGTATTGTAACACAATTAAAATCATATTTAAAAAAGGTTAAGTCAGAAAAAAAAGAAGTCTTCTATTTACGACCATTAACAAACTTATTAAGGTTGAAGAATCCCAAAATTGAGAACGAAATTTTATATATTGGGGCATTAAAGTATTCACCAGGCGAGGGATTCGATAATGGTCAAAAAGTGGTATATTCTTTTTATTCAGGGAATGAAGTACTCACTTTTGATAAAGAAAGGTTTATCAGAAAAATTCAAGAAATGCTAACAGAATTAGAAAGAAGAAAAAAACCTCTTAATCCCCAAAAAAAAAAACCTCTTAATCCAACAAGTCTTTTTAATATTTCATCAAGGACTATAACAAACATGGAATACGTTGGGATAATTCTTAATTATAAAACTGATAAAAGTTTGAATGAGAAACAAATTAGAATCAAGCAATATATTCCAGATTATCGAGTTATTTTAATACTCTACCTAAATGAGAAAGAGAAGAAAAACCAAATTAGACCTGAGTTTGATGCGATCGTTAAAGAATATGAATTAATTAGATTTTTTATGCTAGATAGTGAAAGGTTAAAAAAAAGTTTAAAACCTGGTTTAGAAAACAATCTCTTCCATTATCAAGAACAAATTGGGAATGCTTTAAAAATGAATTTTAATCAGTGGGAAATTAGCAAAAAATAAAGGGGTTATCAAAAGTGTCAATATATCTTTTTGAGGAGCAACAAAAAGCGCTTGACGAGATTAGAAATGCGATTAAAAGTTCTCGAAGAAGAAAATTAATATTTGTTTACGGTAAAGATAACATTGGCAAAAGTACAATTGCTAAGAAATTAAAAGAAGATTATCAGAATGATTTAGCATTAATATCAATAGAAGATAAAATTGTTAAAGATTATCAGAATATCGAACAAAGTCAGCTTACAAATGAGTTTCTATCAAATAATAACCCAGATGATTATTTAAATAATCTTATTGATGATTTTTTGGGTAAAAATATTTTAGTTTTAAATAAATTAGAATATCTTACTATCAATATAATTTCAGAGGGCCTTCTCCTTTCTAAAGATTATAATTTTGGTAAATACACACAATTCAATTATCATGGAGTTATTGTCTGGATATTACCATTCCATGTTTATAAAGATTTTAAAAAATATTGGGAGATTAAGAAATCACTATTTTTAAATAGTATCGAAATTAAAGTTGATCCTCCCAATGAAAACTCATTAAGACTATTCTTCGAAAAATACCGAAGAACGGAAGATTTACAAATAACTAGTGAGGAAATTCAATTTTGTTTAGAAAGGAAATATTATCAATCTCTCAAAAATAAAAAAAGACTACAATTGGTGAATTAAAATTCCAACAATTAGAGAAATTTTAGGAAGAATAAGAAGTTTTTCGTATGATGTCATTGATATTATGGATTATTATAATATCCAAAATTGGACTCCAGAACAAATGGTCGAATATGTGGAAAATTTTGATTTAAACAAAGAAGTGATTGACTTATATAAAGATTTTTTTGATGTTATACAGATTAAAGTATCAAATCCCACTAAAAAAGGATGTATTGATTTATTAGGGCATTTTGGTTCAGGGAAATCTCATATTTTATTATTTTTAGCTATTTTACTAAGTAAGGATGATTATCCTCAAAACATTAAAGATTTAATTGATTCTAAAATACAAGAAGTAGAAGGTGAAGAATTTTTTAGTGATTTCAATGATATTCATACTTTATTAAATCAAGAAAGTGAGGGTTCCGAGATTTCTGGTACTTTAATTATTCCAATTAGATTAGCAGAATATCAAGGAAAAGAATTTGATACAATCCTAGAACAAGCAATTACAAAGTATATCTTAAAGGAAAAAAATTCCTTAATTTCAGACGTTAAAGTAATCACAACTTTTTTTGACACGAATTTAAAAGAAGTTGCCACACAACTTCATCCCCAAGAAATCAATGACCTTGAAGATTTGTACCAAAAACTAATTTCGGATGAAACTCAGAACTATGATCTAATAGCCAACGCGGCAAAAAAGATTAATAAAGCTTTGATTGAATCTATTGGAAGAACAACAAGTGTCTCCCAGAATCCATTGGAAGATATATGTAAGCTTCCTGAATTGGCTTTAAACAAAAAAAATATAATTTTTCTCTTTGATGAATTGACACAATGGTGGACTGGAGATCGTGATGTTTTATTAAAAAAATTACAAGCAATTTCTGAAAAAATTGATGGAATTTCTAAAAACGAATTGAAAGATGATTTACACAACGTAATGGAGAATAGAAACGTTGTAGCAATTTTTTCACATCAAAGAGATATCTGGCGCGGGCCCTTGAGCCAAGGTGTTAAGGGTAGATTTCATAAATTATTGGAAATAAAAGGAACTTATATAAATAGTATTATCTTTAAAAGGTTTTATACTAAAGATGAAATTAACATCGTAGAAATTACCAAACTAGCTAAAAATATTTTAAATAAATTAAAATCTTTAAATTTATCAGAAGAAACAATAGAGAGTATCTATTCAACGGATTTAAATCCTGATCTTAAAGAAATTGAAAGTTTTGACGAGAAAATTATAAAAAACCTAATTTCTTTTTACCCGTTTCATCCATATTACTTTAAGGGAACTATGAAAAGTTTATTTAATAAATTTTCTACCGAGGATCGAGGGACACTCACATTTATTCAAGATTGTTTTACGGAATATGATTATTTATTAGATAAAGAAATGGATGAATTGATAAATATTGATGTGTTTTTTACTGTTTTTCATGAGAGTAGAGAATTGTTCAGGTCTAATGAAGATTTTGAAAATCTATACCTTAAATTAGATAGAGCTAGAATAGAGAGAGATCCTGATGATACTCTTTCTGAATCTATCTTGCAAGTTTTATTTCTCAAATTACTCACAGGAAACGAGGATCCAAAGCTCTCGAAAGAAGAAATTAAAGCAATTTTTATAATATCTGATAATGAATTTGAAGCAACAATAAGAGCATTTGTAGACTTTTGTATTGATGTAAAAAATTACATTGATATAAATTGGGACGGTATTTCAGTCGAACTTACAATGAGTAAAACTGAGCCTATAGCTATTTATTTAAACGGTATTAAATCAAAAATAGAAGAAGAAAACATATATAATTATCTTCTTAAAAAACTGAGAGAAGAGGAAAGTTATTTAGCATTTAATCCAAATACTAATAATTTAAGATTTAAGAACAATGTTTACACTGATTTTAATATTCAAATGAATGATTTAATAAATATTATTGAAAATACAGAAAATACAATAGGTTCGCTATCAGGAAGATCGAAGAACTATTACATTCAGGTACATGATTTAATATATTATTTCTTACCCCCTAGACCAGATATTCTTTCATCAAGTTTTAATATAGAAACTGAAATAATCAACCACGTGGCTAATCCAAAAATCATGTTTATCATCTGTAAACCGAAAAATACCATTAATGATTTTGGAGATTCGGAAAAAATAAGAACAATAATAGCAAAAGATATTTTGGAATGGATTTTAACAAAAATTAGAGATATCGATGAAGGAAATAGAGAAACAGCTTATGAAGATAATTTTCAAGGAAAATTATCTGTCCCGGACTATTCTAAAATTGCAGAAATTGCAGATCAATTATCGACAAAAAATGCATCAATTTTAGATAATTTAAAAGTACAGAATAATGCTATTATCGCAGAAGAAACAATTGATATTAAGGCATGGAAATTATTATGTAGATGCTCTTACAAATTTGATCAATTGGAATCTGAAGATTTCTCAAGAGATAATATTGTAGATATAGAAAATGAGTTTGAATCCTCTAAATATTTTGAGGCAATCGAGCTAAGTGAAGAAATAAATGGTAATATATCAGATTATATCTGGAAGATTATTTTTGATGAGAAAGGGACTGAAGCTAGCTCATCAAATAGAAGATTTGAATGTTTAGAAATAGGTAATAATGATTTGCTCCTTTTAAGTAAATTCGGAATTAACTATTCCTTAAGAAATGAAAATAATATTCACTCCGTTTTCCTATCTATAGAGGAAGAGATTAATAATCTTACCGATAAAACTGAAATTCTTGAATTTTGTTATAATTTAAGAACAAATGAATATGGTTTGAATATTTATCCGTTGATACTTTGTTTATTCTACCTTTATCAAAAGAGTAAAGTAGTATTTTTTAATAAAAACAATGAAAAGATAAATATGGAATCTAAAACCAGTAGAGGAAAAATCATTCTTAGTGATACAAATCAATTTCTAATGTCTCTTCTTAACGACAGGGGGCAATTATTCAAGGTTGAACAAATTCCAAGTGAGAAATGGGAATTTGTTATTGGTGAGATAATCAATTATAAAAATCGGCAATTAATCAAGATTAGTGAAAATTTTGAAGATGGCACTCCAATCGATTTAAATGTTTTAAAGGCAAGCCAATCTTCTGATAGAGAGAGAAAGTTTTTCGAGATTATTAAGAATTATATCTCTACAGATGATCTTAAAAATCTACAAAACAAAATTACAGTTTTTTTAACACGGTTAGATTTAGAAAAAAATGTAAATGTGAAGGAAAATTTAAAGATTGATTATTTCATAAACATGATTGATATTATTAAAGGTAAAGTTGATATAGAAGAGCTTCATAGTTTTCTTTTTGATAAGAAAGACAATATTGATGTATCGCTAAACATGTTTGATAGCGTTAAAAAGTTTTGTAAAGAAAAACTTACTGAACTAGAAAATATAATAAAATTTCTTAATAATATGACAACTTGAGGTGAATAATTTTGGAAATAAAAGACCTTGTTAAATTAAATTCTGAATTACTAACTACTTTAAAAAATCCAGAACTTCCATACATTCGAGATATAAATGACTTGAATGAAATCAAAATTAATTATAACAAAATCCTATCGAATTATTTAAGCTTGTATTTAGCACTCCATAAAAATCGTAAAGAAAAACTTGAGAAACTTAAAGAAAATTTGAATTCAAGTAAACTTTGGAAATTTATTATTACAATATCTAATGATAGTAGTAATTTACATAATTATTTTAATCAAAAATATACAATTGATACTATAAAGAATCAAATAGAAAATGTCTGTAATGCTGAAGGAGTTATACTTACAAATAATATAAAAATTAATTGTAAATGTGATATATGTAAAAAAACTCTTTCTGATTTAAAAGATATTTTTACTTTTGACGAAAAAACAGCTATGGATGATATAAAGCGTAATATTCTTGATAAAATGGAAAACTCATCAACAACCACATATATAACATTAGAATTGTTCGAAAAATATAAACAGGAAGTAAAAATAGAGGATTTTAATACGTTATTTACTTTTTACGAGAACTTAACGGATGATGAAAAAAAACAATTTTTAGAAGCTTTAGTTAAATTTTTTGAAGGTATTAAAGTTGAGATAATAAATATTATTACTTTGATTAGTCAATTAAGAGAGAAAAAAGATAAATTTCAAGGAATTGACGATTTTATAAGCAGCTTAAAGGAAATAATAACTAAACATCAAGAGGATACACCCAAAGAGGAAAATGTATCAATAGAATGGATCCTAAAATTATGAATCTATATGAAATTTATGACAATTAAGGTAGAAACCAATATTATTTTATATTTAATAAATAATATAGGGGAGTTCGAGGAGAAGGACCAGTGTTTTATCACAATTCATGACACAGTTGGACATTTTGAAAAACTAGACTTTCCAGACACTATTGAATTTAGGAATAAAACTTTCTCTATTAAGAAAGTAAATTATTCAAATCAACTGCAAATCGATAATAACCAAATATTTAATGAATTAATAAATAGCGTCAATTTAATTTTGTTGTATAGAGAGGGAAAACACAAAGTATTAGAAAAACTAGATGACTGGGAACCTATAGATCTTGAATTCTCTATTATTGATTGCATTTTATCTTTATTTAATTTTAATTCAAATGGAAGAATCGAAAATTTAAAAAAAAATAATAGAATGAGACTCTTAGGGGCAGAAATTTTTACGGATTTTTGTAAAACTATTGATTTTTATGAGAGAAATCCAGAAAAATTAAAAATCCTTAAAGAACTCAATTTAAACGATTTCTTCTATATTTTTCTATTATTTTTTAACCCGATATTTTTTAAAGAGTCATACGGTAATGAATTGTTAAAAAGAATAAAATTCGATACTCAACATGAAATATTCGTTGTTACAGCACCTTATGAGTTAATAGAACTGATTTTTTATTTGGAAAAAAAATATAATTCAGAATTATTAGATATTAGTTTTAACTTGATGAAACCCATGAAAAATCGTATATTTTCTTCGATTCTTCACGTTGTAAGGATTATTGTGAAAGATAATAATATCCATCAAGATTTTTTGAAAAATATATTTTTAATCGATTTATTTCAATTGAGGTGTGGGAGAGGTTCACTCCAATTTACAGAATCAGATTTGGCATTGTTTAATCATAAGTCACATTACACCTTAACGAAATTATTTGACACAGTAAATAGTTTTTGTACCTTTAGTGAACAATATATCAAATTAATCAGGATTCCAAAATTCAAAGAATATCTAAAAAGGAACCTCGTATTTGATTTTGAGACTAGGTATAAAGCAAATCATTCTAATTTTCATTCTAAACTGGTAAATCCTATAAACAAGAATAATATATTTTTTCTAGAGAATCAGATGCTTTTCTTTAAGGAGTCGTATGAAAAGTGGGTTAAAACAATAATGACAATTATTATTAATGATTTAATGGATAAAATTATAGCTAAAATTAAAATTAATAACTTTCAGTTTGATGGGATTAAAAATCAAGTTAATATATTTAAGCAGAATATACCAGTTTATATTGTTAAATTTTTTCACTATAAAGAGCAACATAAAAAAGTAATTTTGAATTTACTTATAATTCTAGAAAATTCTTTCCTGATACTCGAAGTAATAAATAACGACATAACAAACATAAGTAACTGGTTAAGTAAGGATAAGAGATTACTAGAATTAATTTTTAATAATGATCGAAAATATAGAGAAATTCGAAAAGAATATACAAGTATGAATAATAACGATCCTTGTTTTACCCCAATAAATGATTACATTCATGAAATTAATAAGAATTTAAAATTTAATGAATTTCTCTCTGAATATTACCTTCAGAAATTTTATAAACAAATGATAAATGATTATATTGGCCTTGATGATTTTGATGAGCTTGTTTTCACCAAAGATATTCACCATTATTTAAAGAAAATCTTAAGTGATTCTAATAAAAAAATTATTCTTATTGTGGTTGATTGTCTCAGATATGATATCTGGGAGTTAATTTGGAGAGAATATCAATTTCATTATAATTTGAAACTGAAAGAAAGTAGAAAAATATTTTCATTGTTACCCTCCATAACAGAAGTAAGTAGAACATCAATATATTTCGACAAAATAAAAAAAACTATGGTATCGAGAAATTCAATAATAGAAAGTTTAAGGAATTTGATTGGTATTCAAGATATTCATTATTATAAATTAGAAAGTAAAGAAGAAGTTATAGTAGGGGAAATCCAGGAAAATTTAAAATTAAATTACCCATTGAATGTCATTGTTACTCCATATCCTGATAAAAGGGTTCATAAGATTGAAAATAGTAGTGAAATATATAATGAAGATTCTTTCAATCAAATAAAGAATGACATTAAAAAACACATTGGAAAAATCCTTAAAGCGATTTTCGAATCAATAAAAGAATTAGATATCAGAAAGTCTGAATATGAAATAATTTTCACCTCTGATCATGGTTTTATTGATTATTATAAAAAGATTTTTTCAACTAATATCGATTATACCACATTACAAGATAATGAAAACTATCACAGAAGATATTTTAAGAGAGGTATTGATGAAGATCTTAATAGAAATTTTTTAAAATATTTTAGGGATTACATTTTTACCGTTAAAATTGATAATGGAGATGCTGATAAATTCTTTATACCTTATGGCAGATATTACTTCTCAAATGTTAAGGAGGAAAATCTTAAGAGTAAAGCTAAAATTGGCCATGGTGGTATTAGCTACTATGAAAATGTCATACCCTTTTTTAATTTCAAAATAATGGATATTGAAAAAGAAACCTATGATCCTTCAATAACAATAATAAGCGATAATAAATGGTATATGTCAGTTGATAACTTAATAGAATTTAAAATATTAAACAATGATCCTCATTTTAGCATTGCTGTAGAAATGATAAGAGTTAATAACCAAAATAAAAAGAAAATTTTTGATGAAAATCTCTCTGAAGAAGAAGGTTTAATTGAAAGTAATGGAAATTCAAAAGCTTTTAATTTTATATATGTAAGTAATAAAGATAGGTTTAAATTATATTTTGAAATTCACTACTATTATTATACTGAAGATTCTGAAAAGATTTTATCTTCCCCGCTAAGTTTAATTCAATCTTTTCATCAAACTAAGGTTCAAAATCCTAAACCTATATTAAAAGATTTAGCTGAGGATGAAAAGCTTGTAGATAAAACTTATGATTATCAAATTGAAATTAAAAATCCTAATGATTTTAAAATAGATTGTCGTCTAAAATTAATACCCTCAAAAGAAACAGATTTTGAAACATTAGAAAATGGTAATCCAGTTGATGAATTCACTTTTCGGGATTTAGAATCAAATGAAAAACGAACTAAGAAAATTACAATGAAATTTAATGAGGGGTGCTCTATGAATTTAACTTGTGAAGGAGAATTTAAATTACCTAATGCACAAAAATTACGATTTAAAGGAGAACATCCATTAGATATTATAGTTTATGAAACCGATGATGAAATAAATCGGGGTATAAGAAATTTTACTCTTTAAAAATGAATTTGGAGAAGGGAAATGATTTTCGAAGAAAAAGTAAAAAAATATTATAAAAATATTATTGTTAAGAAGAATATAGCTGGATCTTTTCCCTCAGTCCCTAGATTTGTTTCTGAATTTTTAATTATGGGAGTAATTGATGATAAAGGTCAGGTGTCAAATTTAAATTTAAGAAAAATTTCAGATTTTATTACAAAAAATCGTCCAGATCCAAAAGAGTATGAAGTATGGAAAAATGAATTTATAGAATCAAAAGAAAATCAATTAATAGATATTTATCAAGTTCAAGTAGATTTATCAGTTTCACCTCCCATTCGTAAATGTATTATACCATTTTTAAAAAAAGAATCACCTATTCAAATAAAGGATGAAATTGTAGAAAATTTTGAGAATTTATTAAGGGAGGGGATATGGGGGATTGGTACAATTAAACATTTACCATCAAAAAGTCCTTACTTTAAAACTAATTTAGTTTTAGAAGATTTCAAACCTTTTCAACTAACAGGTTTTTCATTCAGACATTATGTTAATGGCAGGGAACACTTTACATTAGATGAATGGGTTGATCTTCTTTTAACTACCTTAGGATTAAAACCATCATTTTATACTGATTTCAATCAGAAAATTTTAGTTTTAGCAAGATTAATTCCAATCATAGAATACAATACACATATGATTGAGTTGGGGCCAAAAGAAACGGGAAAGTCATATTTAATGGAGAATATATCACCTAATGTGTACAATATTCAACCTTCAGATGTCACATTAGCCACGTTGTTTTACGATAATAGAATTAAACAAATGGGTCTATTAGGTTTAAAAGATGTAATAGTTTTTGATGAATTTATTGATGTTCCATTAAGACAAGACTCAAAAGAAATACCGTCAAAACTTAGGAGTTTTTTATCAGATGGTAAATTTAAAAAAGGTGATAAAGAAGTTTATAGTAAATGTTCTATTTTTTTGATGGGAAACATCTCGTGTGACGAAAATCTTAAACCTTTTAATGATAAATATATATTATCATTTCCAAAAGAATGGCAAGATGGAGCAATGCTGGATCGATTTAGTGGATTAATTTACGGTTGGGAATTAAAAAAATTATCTACTAAGGCCTTTTCTGAAAGTTATGGATTTGCAGCCGATTATTTTCATAGAGTATTAAGTGAATTAAGAAAACTACCATTTCGTATAAATATTCAAAAAAAGGTAGTGATTAGAAATTTTGAAGAGGCTACTTCTACTAGAACTGAAAATGGAATCATATCCATAACGAGTGGTATTCTAAAGATTTTATTTCCAAATGAGAAATATTCAAAGGATGATTTAAGAATGGCTATAGATTTTGCAATAAAATTAAGAACGAATTTGTATTCACAGCTAAAATTTATTGATATGGAATATAAAAAAGAACTAAATTTAAATTATGAACTTATTTGGGACGATTAATTAAGAGATTAATTCTCAATGCTATAATGTCTGATAAACCCTTATTTATAGTCGACATGACTCTATATGAGTTTCAACACATACTTGGAATAATTAATGAAGTAAATTTAGACTTCCCTCAAGAAGAAAGAAGATTTAAAGTAAAAGAATTTATATTTGATATGTTTGGAAAGATACCCATTTCTGAAGGCAAACCTCCACGAAGAGTTGTATCGGCAAAAAAGAAAATGACTCAGAATTATATGATTACATTAAATCAATTAGATTTAATAGATAATAAAGATAGATTTAATGAGTTATATAACCTTTATAGGTCAAACCTAAAATTATTTTATCAAAAACTTCGAGATATTTTACTTATAATAGGAAATTGGAATGATTATCTTGACGCAATGAAAAAAGTAAATCAATTAAAAACATTTCATAATAAAACTGAATATTTAAACTTAGTAGCAAGAGAAATGCATAAAAATTGTCCGAGTGTTTCTATAAAAGGACATTTTAAACAAATTACTTATGTTAAAAGATGGATGAAACATCAGAATCTTCAAATAATTGGGGGATTTACAACAGAAAATGGAATGGAATTACTTGAGAACAAGCCACTTAAATAATAGAAAAAGAGAATTAAGAAATATGATAAAATAAATTTAATTTAAATAAAATAATTATGTAATTATTTCATAATATTTCAAAATGAAAATGATTGAAAATATTTTAGACTTTTATGATTTTAATAAGAAACCTTTAAACGAAATATCTGAATATTTGGTAAATTTCGATCTTAATATTAAATTCATCATTTTATTTAGGAGAATTTTTCATGCAATTAAGGTAAAGATTTACGATCCAAGTAAAGAAGGGATAATTGATGTCACAGTACCTTATCTTCCTTTTCACCTAAATCCTTTGCTCTTCTTATCAATTATATTAAACAAAGAGAAATATTTACCAGAAATTCAAAAACTCATAGAGAACAAAATTCAAAATTCCGTAAATGTGGAATTCCTCAATGACTATATTGAGATAATTTATTTATTAAAAGGAGAATCCGATCTCCAAACTTTATCTGGTACCATAATAATTCCAATCTCATTAATAACATTCCGATATAAAGAGTTAGATACTGCAATTCGATATACAGTAAGTAGGAACGTCTTAAATCCTACTGAAAGCATAATTTCAGACGTAAAATTTATTAGAAGTTGTTTTGAAACCGGTTTAAAAAAAATTATTCAAGAATCTTGGTCTTCAGAAGATTTCACTGAACTTCAAAAAGTATATGAAACTATTGGGAGTGTTGAATCTGATTATGAAGTGATAGAGAAAATAGCAAGAAAAACTAAGAAATCTCTTGAAGATTCATTAGGTATATCGATTGGCAGAAATCTTATTTTATCTCTCTCAAATGTTTTGGAAGAGATTTATAAACATCCCTTATTAGGAAGGAAATATAAAAATATAATCATTTGTTTTGATGAACTTGTTCTGTGGTGGCATGGATCAAATGATGAGTTATTACATATTTTTCGTGTTTTTATTGAAAAAGTTCTTCTCTCACATGAACTTTTGGATTCTAATGGAAAGTCAATCGAAAAAAACAATGTTTTTACTATTTTTAAACATCAGAAAAATATTTTTATAGGAAATCAGGGTCAAACTCTTAGAAATAAGCTGAAAAATGTTTTTACATACTAATTCTCTATTCTACGACCTTATTATCAATATTTTTAAGACAACGCACCAGCTCTTAAGTAAATTTTCAAAAAAAGAATTTAATCTTTACCAAATGACAATAAGCTTTTTTGATTTTTCTATTTAAATAGATATAATTTAATTTATCAAATTAAAAATAAATCTAATCAGAAATGAAAAACTGAGCATTATATTTAAAGAAAAATTGATATATCAGTCTGATTCAAATCTATTTTTTTAATGATTTCTAGATATAAATTTTTATAAATTGAGTTTTGGAGCCTTTTTCCAATAAAATCCATAATTCTTTTATCTTTTATTGCTTGTTTTATAAGTTTAAGTTCATTCTGATATAACCATAAATTATGAACAACTCGTTTCATCCTTGATTCTTCTGTATA